>Ga0105042_100084_pt1 | contig 8970 bp, 6 predicted proteins | sample LS_165metaG_FD_91487 | JGI IMG/M metagenome (GOLD analysis project Ga0105042, IMG submission 91487) | Switchgrass associated microbial communities from Austin, Texas, USA - LS_165 metaG | ecosystem: Host-associated > Plants > Phyllosphere > Phylloplane/Leaf | place: USA: Austin, Texas | collected... | reverse complement strand
TGCGCGTCTCCTGCCGCGTCTTCCACAGCGACCAGCCCACGCCAGCCGCCAGCAACGCGAAGGTGACGCCCAGGCTCAGCACCGGTGGGAACTTGTCGCCGCCCAGCACGAAATCGGCGACGAAGATCTTCGCGCCGATATAGACCAGGATCAGGGCCAGCGCATATTTCAGATAATGGAAACGGTGCACCATTGCCGACAGCGCGAAATAGAGCGCCCGCAGGCCCAGGATCGCCATCACGTTCGACGTATAGACGATGAATGTATCGGTGGTGATGGCGAAGATGGCAGGAACGCTGTCCACCGCGAAGAGCAGGTCGGCAAAGTTGATCACGACCAGCGCCAGGAACAGGGGCGTGGCGGCCAGCACCATCTTGCCGGTCTTGCGATGCGGCATGCGCGCGAAGAAATGCTCGCCATGCAGCTGCGGCGTCATCCGAATATGCGTGGCGATGAACTTGATCGCGCGATTATTCCCGATGTCCATCGGTGTATCGCCCGAAAAGAGCATCTTGATACCGGTGAAGATCAGGAAGGCGGCAAAGACGTACAGCACCCAATAGGCTTCATGCAGCAGCATAGCGCCGCCGCCGATCATCAGCCCGCGCAGCACGATCACGCCGACGATACCCCAAAGCAGCGCGCGATACTGGTAGCGGGGGGGGATCGCGAAGTAGGAGAAAATGAGGCTGATCACGAAGACATTGTCGATCGACAGCGCCTTTTCGATGAAGAAGCCGGTGAAATACTGCATCCCCGGCTCTGGCCCGCGCGCATACCATATCCAGCCGCCGAACAGCAGCGCGATGCTGATGTAGAAGGCCGAAAGGCCAAGGCTTTCGCGAATGCCGATCTCCCGGTCCTCCTTGTGCAGGAAACCCAGGTCAAACGCGGTGAGCGCGATCACCAGAACGATGAAAATCAGCCAGAACCAGGCGGGTGTTCCCAGCCAGTCTGTGAACAGAAATTCCATGAAACGCTCCTCCAGTGCAACATTGATGTTGATCGGAGGACCAGAAGCGAAAGAGAAGCCGAACCTGATACCCATTCGCATCGGATCATCCGATGCGGTCCGACATCACGCGCCAGGGAAAGCGCGCCAGAGGGGCCCGGTCCGCGGTCCTGATCTTAAACCGCTCTGGAATCTTTTCAATTCGCTATTTCATTCAGTAAATCAATTTTCCCGCTACAGCTGCGCATCGCCGCCATCGACACAATAATCCGCCCCGGTGACATAGCTCGCCTCGTCCGACAGCAGGAAGAGTGCAACAGCCGCAGCCTCCTCCGCCGTTCCCACACGACCGAGCGGATTCCCGGCGGCGATCTGCTGCACCACGGCGGAAGCATGTTCTTCCGGCAGGCCCAACCGGCTGAAGAAATCTGTCTCGATCGCACCAGGGCTCACCGCATTGACCCTGATCCGCCGCGGCGCCAGTTCCCGCGCAAACCCGCGGACCAGCGAACGGACTGCCCCCTTCGTCGCCGAATAAAGCGCGCTGGCCTGCATTCCCTTGTCCTTTGCGATGGACGCCGTGATCACGATCGATCCACCGTCCCGAACAATCGGCGCCAGCGCTTGCGTCCCGAATAGCGGCCCACCGACATTGAGGTCCATCAGCTGACGGTAAACATCCGGCGTCAAATGACCCAGCGGCGCTCCCGCACCCACACCCGCATTCAGGAATACCGCGTCGATCGTGCCGAACAACCGCTTCGCTTCGTCCGCCAGAGCCTGCGCTGCTTCAGGCTTCGACGCATCATTCACCAAGATATGGACAGCAGGAAGCTGCTCCCGCGCGCGCTCCAGCCGATCCGCGTTGGAGCCGGTGATAAGTACCGAGCCGCCTTCCTCGACAATCCGCCGTGCAGCAGCAAGGCCGATGCCGCTCGATCCGCCAGTGATCACCACCGACTTGCCCTCAAATCTGCCCATGCACCCGCCTCCTTCAGTGCCACCGCGAATACGCTTGGCTGTGATCAGCCCGGTCATGCCTGACAATCAGACGGCTAGTCCAGTCTCGGAGCGCAGGGTGATGAGGAACCAATTACGCCTGTGCCGGTGGAAGCGCCTAGGTGGACGGACATAGGTCTGGCGGGGAGGTGATTTCGACGCCACGCCGCTGGACGGGAATTTGCAGATCACAAGCCGGTGGTCCGATGCACGGCTAAGCTATCTTAACTGGGCGCGCCGATTGAAAAGCGTGGAAACAGCCTGGACCATGAATCTGGTGTCATTGCACCGCCTCTTCAACCAGTTCGGCTATCTCGAACGCAAAGCTCCGCCAGCCGCGCGTCTTCGACGCCTCTTCGGCAGCGGCGCGCTTCTTTTTGGCCTCCGCGAGTGACTTGACGTGCCCCCAAAAGACCTCCGTCTTGCCATTCTCCAGCTCGGCAACGATCCGCCAATAATGGGTGAATGGGTCGGCCGTTGGGCCGATCCGCTTCACATATCCGTCGGCCATCGTCGCCCTGAGATATCGTTTCTTACGCTTAGTCATTGGCCCGATGTATCACGATGCTGGAAAGCTGCGCCATCGACACCATCTTGGACAGATGGACTACGCTGCCCCCAACGAAAATATCGCCTATATTGGCCTGCTCGCTGACGAGGAGATCGAACTGGACAGCGCCGCGCTGGCATTGAGCGGCCTCGATCACGAAGGGGTCGACCTCAATCCCTATCTTGATCTTCTTCGTGAAATGAACGCGGTCCTCGATGCGGAAAGGATCGCCTGCGGACCAGAAGCGCTGAAGTCGGGACAGGCTCAGGCGGCCGTGCTAGCGCGTGTATTTGGCAACCGCTTTGACTTTGCGGGCGACAGCTCGGCCTATGATGCGCCCCTCAACGCCGACATGATCCGCGTGCTTGACCGGCGGCGCGGCCTGCCGGTCAGCCTGTCCATCCTCTATGTTGCGGCGGCCCGGCGTATGGGTTGGACGGCTTACCCCCTCAACACGCCTCGCCATCTCCTGGTCAGCGTGGGTACGGAAAGCGACCGCGCAGTGATAGACCCCTTCAATCGAGGCGCGCTGGTGGAGCCGGAGCAATTGGCTGCGTTGATCGGGCTGACGCCGGACACGCTCACCTCCTCCGGCAGTCTGTATCTGGAGCCGATGTCCAACCGCATGGCCCTTGTGCGCCTTTTGTTGAACCAGGCGACGCGAGCCGAGCAGTCGGGCGACAGCTGGCGCGCCCGCACACTGTATGAGCGTATGACGATCGTGGCGCCAGAGCATGGCGCTGGCTGGTGGACGTTGGCGCGGCTGGAACTGGCTCATGGCGATGTGGAAGCCGCCCGCTCCAGTCTCAGCGCCATGCTGGAAGTCACCAGAGATCCCGAGCGCCGCAGCCACATAGCTGCCGCGCTGGAGCGGCTTGCTGGCCAGTCTTCTCTTTGATGGTGATCGGTCACGGTAGCGTGCCACCGCCGGTTCTCTCGAGCTTCCGCCGCTGGGCGAGGTCAAGCTGTCCACGAAGCCAGGCGCATGCTTGCCGCCTCCCCCAAGGGCACTATCCTAGAGCGCCGCGATACCCGGATTATGATCCTGACTACCCCGGCGGACGCATTGGGCGGACGCTGGAAGGCGTCCATTTCGGCGCAAAGCGTCTTGGCCCATGGCTGAACAGCATGCGCCGCTCGGCCATGCCGGACTTGGCGCTGAGCACCGACGCTGCACCACAGATTCCGACAGCTTTCCGCTCGATGAAATCTTTTGCGACTTTGTTGAGCGTGATTGGCGGACCATCGCATGATGGGACTAAACATCTAAGGCGTCGTGGCGGAGCGCATCCGGCACCATCCGATCGATCAAGCACGTACCGCCATCCGCTCAAGTGGTTCACATGGCATTTGAGCAGGGCTTGCGCTTCATCGCAATTCTGTTCGCGTATTTTCGGGCTCAACCCGCGTCGCAATGCCCTGCCTCATCGACCCCGTTGAAAAGCGCAGGATCGGCCCGCTCTGCGCCGCTGTGCTGCGCCATCAGCGCCACAGCGGCCGCCACAGTGGAAGAGAGCTTATCCGGCTGCTCGCGCGCGATATCGATGATTTGAGCCCTCATCCGAGGATCCCAAAAGTTGGTGAGGTGCTCACTCAGCGCCACCACCGCCCTCTCCTGCCCCATTGGGGCTAAATTGCGGTCAATCTGGTGCGCCATGTACACCAGGCGCTCTGTGGTCGACATGACATGGCCATCCTCGTTCATGCCGATCTCCTTATTCCGCCGGTTCCACAGGCGCGATGCGCCGGCTGCGCTTGGCCTGCTGGGCATATTCCTGCTGCCAATCGCTTGGGCCGTTGGACAGGCTCACCTGAACCGCCGTAACCTTATATTCAGGGCAATTGGTGGCCCAGTCCGAATAGTCGGTGGTGATCACGTTCGCCTGCGTCTCTGGATGATGGAAAGTGGTATAGACGACGCCCGGGGCAACCCGTTCGGTGACGAGCGCACGGAGAGTCGTTTCCCCTGCCCGGCTGCGCAGCGCCACCCAGTCGCCGTCCTTGAGACCCCGGTTTTCCGCGTCACTAGGATGAATTTCCAGGCGGTCTTCAGGGTGCCAAGCCGTGTTACTGGTCCGCCGCGTCTGTGCACCGACATTATAGTGACTGAGAATCCGCCCAGTGGTCAGCAACAGCGGGAAGCGTGGCCCAGTCTTCTCGTCGGTCGGCACATAGTCGGTCACGACGAACTTGCCCTTGCCGCGCGCGAAGCCATGGATATGCATTGTCGGCGTCCCGGCGGGAGCGGCATCATTGGCCGGCCATTGCAGCGAGCCTTCGGCATCCAGACGATCATAATTGACGCCTGCGAAGGTTGGCGTGAGCGCCGCGATCTCTTCCATGATCTCCGAAGGATGCTCATAGCTCCAGTTCAGCCCTATCGCGTTGGCGACCAGCTGAACGATTTCCCAGTCGGCATAGCCGTTGAGGGGCGTCATGACCTTGCGCACCATCTGGATACGTCGTTCCGCGTTGGTGAACGTGCCGTCCTTTTCCAGGAATGTGGAGCCTGGCAGGAAGACATGCGCGTAATTGGCGGTCTCGTTAAGGAACAGGTCCTGCACGACCACGCATTCCATCGCCGCAAGCCCCGCCGCGACATGATGGGTATTGGGGTCCGACTGCAAAATATCCTCGCCCTGGATGAAGATGCCCTTGAATCTGCCATCTGTCGCAGCATCGAGCATATTGGGAATGCGCAGCCCCGGCTCCTTGTCCAGCTTCACGCCCCAGGCCTGCTCGAACTGCTTGCGGGTGGCATCGTCCGATACGTGGCGATAGCCTGAGAATTCGTGTGGGAAGCTGCCCATGTCGCAGGCGCCCTGGACATTATTCTGGCCCCTGAGCGGGTTCACGCCAACGCCTTCGCGCCCGACATTGCCAGTGGCCATGGCAAGGTTCGCGATCGCCATGACGGTGGAGCTGCCCTGGCTGTGCTCGGTAACGCCAAGGCCATAATAGATCGCCGCATTACCACCCGTGGCGTAAAGCCGCGCCGCGGCGCGCACCTCCTGCGCATCCACGCCCGTCAGCGGCTCGATCGCTTCAGGCGAGCGGCTCGGTTCGGAAACGAAGTCCGCCCAGTCCTGAAATTCGTCCCAATCACAGCGCTCGCGGATGAAATCCTCATCATAGAGCTTCTCAGTCACCACTACATGAGCGAGCGCCGTCAGCATCGCGACATTGGTGCCAGGACGCAGGGGAAGGTGATGCTCCGCCTCCACATGCGGCGATTTGACCAGATCGGTGCGACGCGGGTCGATGACGATCAGCTTCGCGCCTTGCCGCAGCCGCTTCTTCATACGGCTTGCGAACACGGGATGGCCGTCGGTCGGATTGGCGCCGATGACCAATATCACGTCGGCCTTCATGACGCTGTCGAAATCCTGCGTGCCCGCCGAGGTGCCGAAGGTCTTGCTGAGGCCATAGCCGGTCGGCGAGTGGCAGACCCGCGCGCAGGTATCGACATTATTATTGCCGAAGCCCTGGCGGATCAGCTTCTGGACAAGGAATGTCTCTTCGTTGGTGCAGCGGCTCGACGTGATGCCCCCGATGCTCAGCCTGCCAAATTTTTCCTGGATGCGGCGAAACTCGTTCGCGGTATGGGTGATCGCCTCTTCCCAGCTGACCTCGCGCCATGGTTCGTTCACCGACGCGCGGATCATGGGGTTCAGGATACGGTCCTGATGCTGGGCATAGCCCCAGGCAAAGCGGCCCTTGACGCAGCTATGGCCGCGATTGGCCTTGCCATCCTTCCATGGCACCATGCGCACCAGTTCCTCACCCCGCATCTCTGCCCGGAAGGTGCACCCGACGCCGCAATAGGCGCAGGTCGTGACGACCGCGCGGTCGGGCGTCCCGGTGTCCACCACTTTCTTTTCGATAAGGGAGGCCGTGGGGCAGGCTTGCACGCAGGCGCCGCAGGATACGCATTCGGAGCCGAGGAAATCCTCGCCCTGCGAAGCGGACACTTTCGAGCCAAAGCCCTTATTCTCGATGGTGAGGGCAAAGGTGCCCTGCACTTCTTCGCAAGCCCGGACGCAGCGGGAGCAGACGATGCATTTGCTGGGATCGAAGTCGAAATAGGGGTTGGACTGGTCCTTGGGCTGACCCATGTTGGTCGCGCCGTCATAGCCATAGCGCACATCGCGCAGGCCCACCGCCCCTGCCTGATCCTGCAGTTCGCAATCGCCATTGGCGGCGCAGGTCAGGCAGTCGAGCGGATGATCGGAGATGTATAGCTCCATCACGCCCCGGCGCAGCTGCTTCAGACGATCGGTCTGCGTGCGTACCACCATGCCCTCAACGACGGGGGTGGTGCATGAGGCAGGATAGCCAGCGCGCCCTTCAACCTCGACCAGGCACAGGCGGCAGGAGCCGAAGCTTTCCACGCTGTCGGTGGCGCAGAGCTTGGGGATGGAGCACCCCGTCAGCGATGCGGCACGCATGATGCTGGTGCCTTCGGGCATGCTAACGCTTTGCCCGTCAATGGTGAGCGTGACGCTCTTGCCGGTTGCGACGGCAGGCGGTGTGCCATGATCGATTTCGCGGGTGAAAGTCATTCCGCAGCTTCCTTTGCCGGTGCGGGCGCACCGAAATCCTCGGGGAAATAATCAAGCGCGCTCAGGACAGGATAAGGCGTGAAGCCGCCCAAAGCACAGAGCGATCCATATTTCATCGTGTCGGCAAGGTCGCGCAGCAGCGCAATTTCCTGATCCGCCCCGCGCTGCCCAGGCGCAGGAGAGCGGGAATATAGCGCCTTTGCCAGACCTGCCGGTATCGCCGGATCAGGCCGCGGCGCGCCCTGATCCCTTCGCGCCATGATCCGATCCATGATCTCCACCCCGCGCGTCGATCCGATGCGGCAGGGCGTGCATTTGCCGCAGCTTTCCGCCGCGCAGAATTCCATCGCGAAACGCGCCATATGGGCCATGTCGACGCTGTCGTCGAACACCGTGATGCCCGCATGACCAATCAACCCGCCAGCCTCCGCAAAGGCTTCATAGTCGAAGGGCAGATGAAACATGCTCGGCGGGAAATAGGCGCCGAGCGGCCCGCCGACCTGCACCGCGCGGACCGGCCTTCCGCTCGCCGTGCCGCCGCCAACTTCGTTGACCAGATCGCCAAGCGTGATGCCAAAGCCGACCTCATACAGGCCGCCATGCCTTACATTGCCTGCAAGTTGCACCGGCATGGTGCCGCGCGACCGGCCAAAGCCGACCGCTGCATAAGCCTCCGCCCCCTCCGCGAGGATGAAAGGCACGGCGGCCAGGGACAGGACATTGTTGATGACGGTCGGTTGACCGAACAATCCCTGCAGCGCGGGCAGCGGCGGCTTCGCGCGCACCTGGCCGCGCTTTCCTTCGATACTGTCGAGCAGCGCCGTTTCCTCGCCGCAGACATAGGCGCCCGCCCCCTCGCGCACCTCCAGCGTGAAGGGAGCGACCAGATGCGCACAGGCATCGATCGCTGCCCGCATCGTCCTTATTGCAAAGGGATATTCAGACCGGATGTAGATATAGCCGTGACCAGCGCCAACAGCATGCGCAGCGATCGCCATGCCTTCGATCAGGCAATAGGGGTCGCCCTCCATCAGCATGCGGTCGGCAAACGTGCCGCTGTCGCCCTCATCGGCATTGCAGACGATGAACTTCGCCGAGGACGAGGCATCCAGCACGGTCTGCCACTTGATCCCGGTCGGAAAGCCGGCCCCGCCGCGACCTCGGAGACCCGAAGCCTTGACGGCATCGACCACCTGTTGTGGTGCCAATGCGCGCGCCGCCTCCAACCCTTTCCAGCCGCCATGTGCCGCATAATCGGACAGGCTCAGCGGATCGGTCAGGCCGCACCGGGCGAAGGTGAAACGCTGCTGGCTCGCGAAGAAGGGTAGCGTCTCCACCCTGCCCAGCCGGTTCGCATGGCTGCCGTCCAGCACGGCGGCGACATCGCCTGGCCCGACCGGACCGTAGCCGATGCGTCCTTCCTCTGACTCCAGTTCGACGAGCGGCTCTATGCTGAACAGCCCGCGCGACCCCGTGCGGATCACCTCGCACCCCGCCGTGACGAAAGCGCGCGCCACATCGTCAGCGCCAAGCGCGACCGAAGCCATGTCGCGGCTGATGAAAACGCGTGTCATGCCCCCACCTCCATGGCGATATGTCCGAGCGCAGCGGCATCGATCCGCGCCACGGGGCGTCCATCGATCAGCGCATTGGGGCCAATGGCGCACAGGCCAAGGCAGTACACCGGTTCCAGGCTCACCTGCCCGTCGGCGCGCGTCTGGCCCATGGCAACGCCAAACCTTTGCACGGCTTGCGCTTCAATCGCCGTGCCGCCCCGCGCCTGACAGCTTTCGGCCCGGCACAGCTTCACGACGTGGCGCCCCGACGGCGCGCGCCGGAAATCATGGTAGAAGGTGACGACGCCATGCACGTCCGCGCGCGAAATATTGAGAGCCTGCGCGATGACC
>Ga0105042_100083_pt1 | contig 9034 bp, 11 predicted proteins | sample LS_165metaG_FD_91487 | JGI IMG/M metagenome (GOLD analysis project Ga0105042, IMG submission 91487) | Switchgrass associated microbial communities from Austin, Texas, USA - LS_165 metaG | ecosystem: Host-associated > Plants > Phyllosphere > Phylloplane/Leaf | place: USA: Austin, Texas | collected... | reverse complement strand
TTCTGTGGGGTGGCCGTCTCAGGGGTGGGGCGGCCGCTTCGTTCGTATGTGGTCACCCGTCGGCCCGCCCGTCCGCGTCGGTCCTGCGGACGATGGCCAGCCCGACCGCGCGCACCGCGGCGCACTGCGCGGCCGTCAGCGGCGGCCAGTCCCTGACGTACTCGACGGCCGCGGCCGAGATCGCGGGATCGAACAGTGCCCGGACGGCGCTCGACGCGCGTCCCTCCGGACTCCAGCGCGCAGCGTTCCCATTGACTCCAGGCTTTGAGCCTCGCGGTGTACCGACATGCCGGCGCCCGCGCCGGTCCGTCGTGATCTTCATTTCGTCCTGAATGGACATTCGCAGTGGTCCCTACGATCGGGACCGACTCTCTGCTGTGGCGCAGCGGTGCGGCGGTGCCGCACCGGACCCCCGGCCGGTCTTACCTGCGGTCAACATTGCCGGACGATCGTTCGATACGCAAGGGTTTGCCTGTGATCTTGCCGTACAGGAACCCTTGTGGTGCAACAACAATGAAGGTCAGTCGGTGGGTTGTGATCACAGAAACGCCTACGTCGCCCCAGATCTGCCCGACCTATTGACGTATCAAGTGCTGAAACGGTGCTGTCAAAGGGAAGCGGATCATAGTCCACACTGGACAGATGATGCGTCCGGACGCACACTAGCACCGTGACCAACGCGACCGAGGCGGCCCGAGCGCTGAACGCGCAGCGGTGGGCCGGCACGTCCGCCGAGGAACGGTCGGCGGTCGCATCCCATGCCGCCCGGTGCCGTTGGGCGACCTGCGCCGGCTGCGACGCCACGCGGGCCGTTGCCGGCCCGCTGGAGCCGACCGGCGACCCGGACAGCGACACCCTCATCTGCCGGCCGTGCCGCAGCCTGGCCGTGTTCGCGATCAGGTCCGCCGGCGGCTGCACCCACCCTCTCGCCCGACAGGCCGAGGGCTGGCACACCGCGGACGGGCTGGCCGATGGCGCCTGCCTGCCGTGCGTCCGCGGCGCGCTCGTGAGCGTCCGGCGCTACCGCGCCGAGGCCGGCGCCGGTGGTGACCGGTGAGCCCGCGCGGCGGCACGCTCGACGCCGGGCACCGGTACATCGCGCTGGTGCGGGCGCTGGCCGAGGGTCAGACGCAGGCGCAGGTGGCGAAGCAGCACGACCTCGCCCGCTCGACGGTGAGCGATTTCGCCCGCCGGCACCGGCAGGCCATCGCCGAGGTGAAGGCCGACCTGGCGAACGAGTTCGCCGGACTGTGGACCGCCAGCAAGCGCAGCCGCATCGCCGAGTATCAGCGGGACATCGACCTGCTGAACGACATGATCGAGGAACTGGCCGCCCCGCCGTGCCCGTGCTCGGCGCCGGACTGCGACGCCCGGATCATCCGCGACCCGCGGCACCTGCTCGCCGTGATCAAGCGCAAGGAAGCGGCGATGCGCTCGGTCGCCGAGGAACTCGGCCAGCTCCCGAACCGCATGACGCTCCAGGTGTCCGGCGGCGAGCAGCCCGTCCGGCACGAAATCGTCGGCATCGACCCGGAGGCAGTGTGATGACGGTCCGGCAGAGGTTCGCGTGGGCGGCGGCGGTCGCCGTGCTGCTCGCACTGCTCGGGTTCGTCGCCACGGCGTCCCGCCCCGACGACGCCGTGCCGCTCGCCCCGTCGATCGGCCAGACCGTGGCGTGCAAGCAGGCGATGCGCGAGCAACTGCGCGCGGCCATCGAGTCCGGCGCCGAGGGCACCCGTCCGCCGGCCTGCGCCGGCCTAGACGACGAAACGCTGCGCCGGCTGGCGGGCGAGGTCATGAGCGAAGGGATCACCCGATGACGTACACAGCGGGCCGGCGCGCCGTCGATAAGCACCGGGCGCGCGTGGTCGCCGAGCTGAAACGCCCGCTGTCCGCGGCCGAGTCCAAGGGCGCATTCGACCAGATCGAATGCGAGTTCGCCCGTGCCCGCGCGCTCGGCCGGATCCACGGCAGGCGGCGGGGCGGCCCACGCAACGCGCTCGCGTCGAGCCTGGCCGGTGCGCTGGCCTCGGCCGCCGCGACCGTTCCGCCGTCCAACCCGATGGCGCGTGCGCTGCACGCCGGAATCCTCGGCGCGCAGCGATGAGCTGGGAACAGTTGCTCGACATCGTGCGCGACACCCGGGCGACCCGCGACCGCGAGGCGTCAGCACCGCCGCCGGCCTGCCCGCGCTGCGGCGAACCGTTGCGGGAGAGCGCGACCGGCGTCCTGCACTGCACGTTCGACGGCTACCGCGTCCGGTAGTCGAACACCCACCCCGAGAGAGGCACCGAAGTGGCCACACCCACCCTCGCCCGCACCGTCACCCACGACGCGATCGAGCGCGCGGACGCCGAACTCGGCGCGGCGACCGCCCGGCTCAACGACGCTCACGCGGCGCTCGGCCGGCCCGGTGCCTCTCCGGCCGACCTCGCCCGGTACACCGACGCCCTGTCGCGTAGGGACGCCGCGGCGGCCCGGCTGGCGGCGCTGCGCGAGAAGATGACCGCCGAGGACGCCGAGGCGCACAGCTTCGCCGAGGCGCTCAAGCGCAACGACAGCCGGCTGAACGGGCACGCCGCGGACCTGGCGAAGGCCCGTGATGCGGCACTGGCCGCGCTCACCGATGCCGAACAGGCGATGGCGGCGGCCGGTAACGCGCTCGACCGCTACAACCGGGCCGTTGAGGGTGTCGGCCGCGACCTCCACCGGGCGGGCCTGCCGGTTGACGTGGTGCCCGGTGGCCCGTGGCGCCAGATCGACGCGCCGGGCGTGCTGGCGCGGTCGCTGGCGGGCGTGCTGCGCGCGTGGTTCGAGGACCGTCACCCGGTCATGGTGCTACTGCTGAGGGCTGCGACGGTCCTGCGGCTCGGCCAGGTCGGGCACGCGTTCGCCCGCAGCCTCCCCGAGTTGCCGAGCCCGTCGACCAGCAAGGGACGGCGCGCGCTCGCCAAGATCCGTCGGGCCGCCCCGCCCCGCGAGGATCCCTTGCAGCTCGGCACGGTGCCGGAACTGGTGCGCGCGGCCCGCGAGCGCCCGTACCGGGAAACCGGGCCCGAGGAGAGCGGCGCCATTCCGCCGTTCGCGACCGACCGCACCGCCTGACCGCACCACCCACCCGAGAGGCGCCACCGTGGCCGTCATCGAGATCGAGGTACGCAGCGACAGCCGTCAGGCTGAACGTGCGCTCGACCGCGTCCGCTCGACGGTGCGTCAGCTCGACCGGTCACTCGACCAGGCCGGGCAGGCCGCGGACGGGGCGACGCGCGACATCCGCCAGGGTGCCCGGCAGGCCGGGAGCGCGCTCGACCAGGCCGCGGACAGTGCCGACGACCTCGGCGTCGCGCTGGACGACACCGGCGACGGTGGCGACCGGCTCGGCGACATGCTCGGTGACCTGACCGGTCGGGCCGGTGGTTTCGGCGACATGATCGCCGGCCTCGGCCCGATCGGCGCCGCCGCCGCGGCGGCCGTGGGTGCGGCGTTCATCGGCATCGGCGCCGCCGTCAAGGGTGCGATGGCGGCGGCGGAAGCGTCGATGGAGCGAACCAACTCCCTGGCCGTCCAGAAAGCACAGCTCGGCCTGACACCCGCCGAGGCGGCCGAGTTCGGCGCGACGGCCGGCAAGGTCTACGTCGACAACTTCGGCGACAGCATCGAGGATGCCGGCAACGCCGTGCGCGACGCCGTGCGGATTCTCGGATCGTCGGCCGACCCGGCCCTGGAGGCGGTCGCCAAGAAGGTCAGCAACCTCGCCAGGGTCACCGGCCGGGACACGCAGCAGATCGGTTTCGCGATCAAGCAGATGTTGGTGACCGGTATGGCCGGCAACGTCGGCCAGGCGTTCGATCTGCTGCACTCGGCGATCGCGGCCGGCGCGGACGGCATGGATGACCTGATCGACTCGATGACCGAATACCCCGCGCTGCTCAAGCAGTCCGGACTCAACGCCGAAGAGTTGTTCGGCATCCTCTCGCAGGGAATGAACGCCGGCGCGTTCGGCACCGACAAGATCGTCGACGCGCTCAAGGAGTTCAGGCTGCGCGTCACCGGTGGCGGAAAGGCCATCGATGAGGCGTTCAAGACGCTGGGGATCAACGGCAAGCAGGCGACCGCGGCCATCGCCAAGGGCGGGCGCGACGGTGCGGCGGCGCTCGATCAGGTGCTCGACAAGATCCGGGCGCTCAATGAGGTGGATCCGGGCGCGGCGGCGAAGGCCATTCAAGACCTGTTCGGCGGGCCGGGTGAGGATCTCGGCGCGTCGATCTTCGCGCTCGACGTGGACAAGGCGGCCGACGCACTCGGCAACATCGAGGGTGCGGCCGACCGGGCCAGTGCCACGCTGAGCGGGTCGGCATACAACGCTGTCGAGTCCTACCGGCGCCAGTGGGAGATGCTCAAGGCCGACGTGGGTGACGACCTGATCCCCGTGTTTGAAGAAGTCGCCAAGACGATCGGCGATGTGGTCGACGCATTGAAGCCTATCGCTTCGTCTGGCATGGATGACATCGCGGACATGTGGCGCGACAACAAGGACGCGATCGACGATTTCTGGTCGCTCGCCGAGCCGGTCCTGAAGTTGTTGGGCGGGGCGGCCATCGGCGCCGTGGTGCTCGCCATCGGCCAGATGATCAACGCAATGACGCTGGCGGGTAAGGCGTGGGGAGCGATCAAGGACGTATTCGCCAGCGTGACGCCGTTCATTCTCGACCAACTTGAGATGATCCTGGAGGGTGCCGCCGACGCATTCGGCTGGATTCCAGGGATCGGCGACAAGCTCAAGAAGGCGCGCGACGACTTCCAGAAGTTCAAGGACGATGTCAACAACGCGCTGGCCGGCATCAAGGACCGCACGGTCACCGTGGCTGTCCGTACGGCGGGCGACGCGGCCAGCCTGCTCAAGAGCGGGAACGCCGTACGCGCCGGCAACATCATCGGATACGCCTCGGGCACCATGAACGCCCCGCCCGGGTATGCCGTCGTCGGTGAAGAGGGGCCCGAGCTGGTCAAGTTCAAGGGCGGCGAGCGGGTCCACACAACGGCCGACAGCGCCGCGATGATGGCGAACTGGAATGGTGGACCGGTCCGTCAGGGCCAGGTGTCGGCGGCCACCTGGCAGGCGCTGAAGGCGGCCGGCTGGCGCGGTGACCCGAACGACAGAATGGAAGCGCTGTACCGACCGCCGGATGTCAGCGTGGCCGTGCAGGGCGTGGGCACTACCGGCTCTGCCATCGCCACCCTGTTCAATGCCGCACTGCGGAACGGTGACATCAAGCTCAAGGTCGACCGCGGCGGCAACGTGGTGGTGGCGCGGTGACCACGTTCGACGTCACGGTGGAGATGTTCGTCGACGGTGCCTGGCTGGACATCACCCGGCTTAGCGACAACTGCCGGGTGCTCTCGCTCGACCAGGGGCAGCGCGGGATCACGATGACCCGCGGGCGGTCGTCGGAGCAGGGTCGGGTGGCGCCGTCGACCGTGCTGATTGACTACCTCGACACGGAAGCGGTGCTCGACTGGGACAACCCGAACTCCCCGTACTGGCGCAAGATCGGCTTGTCCACGCCGGTGCGGGTAAAGGTGGACGGGGACATCCGGTGTGCCGTCGAGCTGGCCGCGCTACGGCCGTCGTGGGAAGACAACTCCGACAACGTGCAGGTGCAGATCGAGGGGGCCGGCGTGCTGCGCCGGCTGGAAGCGCAGGGTAAGCCGCTGCTCTCGCCGCTCACCCGGTACTTCACCCGCAACCCACCGTGGCAGTGGTGGCCGATGGAGACCGGCTCGGCGCAGCAGGTCACCACGATCACCAGCGCGCTCACCGGCGGTGTCGCGCTGACGACCAGCCCGGCCAGCGCCGGGAGCAGCGAGGGGCGGCTGTCCGGCATCATCTCGGGCGGCACGACGGCCGGGCCGGACGGGTCGCTGTCGGCGGTCGACTCGTCCGGCGGCGGCCAGCTCGAAGCGATCCTGCCCGGTAGCGGCACGACCGGGTTCCGCATCGAGGGGTGCTTCCGGTTCGACACCCCGGTCAGCGACGACATCGCGGACGGCGAGGCCGGCCAGATCTTCCGTACGCACTTCGGCGCGGGCAACTCGTTCGGGCTGTTCTTCTACCCCGGGATCGGCCTGCTGGTCGAGACGTACGACCCCGATGTCGGGCCGGACAGCGCCGACAACATCGCCGTCACGGTGGACGACGGCGCATGGCACCACGTCCGTGTCGACCTCACGCCGTCCGGCGGCGGCACCGATACCGCCTGCGTGGTCACCGTCGACGGCGAGACCGCCATCAGCACCACGTTCACCGGCCTGACGCACGGCCCGATCACCGACCTGACCATCTCGCCGACCGGCGAGGTGGACGCGGTGTGCCACTGGGCGGTGTGGGAGGTCTCGCGTGGCCTTCCCGCCAGCGCCACCGGGTCGGCCGACGCCTTCAAGGCGTACCGCGGGTACCTGCCGTTCGACTTCATGGGCGCGATCGCGGCCGATGAGGGCGTGCCGTTCTTCGGCTTCCCCGCAGCGCCGCTGAACACGAACCTCACGCTCGGGCCGATCGGCGCCGGCACGTTCATGGATCAGATCCATGAGGCGAACAAGGCCGCGCAGGGGATCATTTTCGAGCAGCGCAACGAGAACGGCGTCCTCAACCACTCCCCGAAAGACACCCTCTACAACCGGCTTCCGGCCGTCCGGCTGACGTACGGCCAGCTACAGCCCGGGTTCCGGCCGGTCGGGGACGATCAGTGGATCGTCAACGACATGACCGCCACGAATCCGGACGGCGATTCGCAGCGTTACGTCATCCCGGACGGCGATCACTACCACTGGTCGACCGAGGACGCGCCGACCGGCGCCGGGATGCGTGACCAGCAGGACGGTTTCACCGTGGACGGGGTGGCCGACCTCGACGAACTCGCGGCCTGGTGGGCGCACCTCGGGAGCTGGCGCGAGAAGCGGTTCCCGCAGGTGACCGTCGAGTTGGCCAAGGACGTGTTCGACGCCGACACCCGCCAGGCGATCGCGAACCTGGAGATCGGCGACGTCATCGCCATCGACACCACCGGCGCGCCGAAGTGGGTCCCGTACAACGAGATCCGGCTGATGATCCAGGGCTACACCGAGCAGGTGTCGCGGTTCTCGCACGTGTTCACGTTCAACACCACCCCCGCAGACGTCTATGAGGTGTCCATAGTGGACAGTGGGAGCACCAGCACGCTCGCGATGCCGATGACCACGGTGACGACCAGCATCAAGATCGCGCCGGGCGACGGGCCGGCCTGGTCGGAAGCTGACGAGCCGTACCACATCAGCATCGACGGCCAGCCGATGACGGTCACGGCGATCAGCACCGACACACCCGCGTTCATCGCGGCCGGCGCTGCGTCGTTTGCCGACAACGCCTCGGTGGTCCCGGCGCTCCCGGCCGGTATCACGCCCGATGTCGGGCAGTTGTTGCTGTGCTTCGCGGCCAGCCGGGAAACGGGGTCCGGCGAGATCGGAAGCACGGTCAGCGGGTGGACACTGCTCGCCAGCCCGGACACGCCCGATTCGGACTGGCGGCTGTTCGGGCGGTACTACCAGACCGGCGACACGGCGCCCACGATCACCGTCTCTGGCGGGGCGGCCGGCAACACCGTCGGTGCGGTGGTTCTCGCGTTCAGCGGGCTGTCGATGACGCTGGACAAGAACAAGCCGGGCGGCTATTCGAACGGCTACGTGATCAGCGAGAACAGTTCTGCGCAGAACATCCTGTATCCCGCCTACCTGGCGCGTCGCACGAACACTGGCGTGCTGCTGATCGGCAAGAAAGACGACGATTGGACCTCGGTCGCCACGATCGCGGGCACGTCGGAACTGGTCGACGCGAGCAGCACCACCGGGAACGACCTCGGCATCGTGGTCGACTTCTACAACCCCGGCACGCCGACCACGGTCATCAGCCAGAGTTTCAGCGTCACCGGCGGGGCGTCAGCAATCAGCGTCGGCATCGTGGTGGGCCTGCGCCCGCTCCAGACCGCCACCGTCACCCGCGACATCGCTGGCGTGCTCACCGCCGAGGCGGTCGGCGCGGCCGTCCACGCATGGCGCCCGGGCGCCATCGCCCTGTAGGCCGTCCCGCAGCACTCGAGTATTTTGATCTTGGAAGGACGACACGATGGCGTGGACCGACCGGCCGGCCAACCTCGACAAGCCCGGGCACATCCCCAAGGGCGACGAACTGGAAGCGACGCTCGACCAGATCGCGGCGCTGACCGCGGCCGGCTGGACCGACATCAGCTCGACGTACGTTGTCGGCGCCGTCACCACACCACCGACCAAGGGCAGCAGCACGTACAACGTGCGCTACCGGCGGTCGGCCGGCGCCGACCTGGTGCATTTCGAGTTCCGGATACTGATCGATGCGACGTGGGCCGGCGCACCCGGCTCAGGCGTCTACCGCTTCCCGGCACCGTTCAACGCCAGCGCGAGCGCCATCCTGTGCGCCAACGGCGCCGGGTACGTGTTCGACAACGGGACGGCCAACCGGGCATGTGTGGTGCGGTTCGAGAACGCCGGCAACCTGAACGTCTACAACGACGGCGGCGCCAGCGCACTGACACACGCAGGTTCGGGCACGGCATGGGCGACCGGCGACATCATCTCGGGGTCGATCGCGTACGAACCGGCTTAGGGCGTCAGCGACGGCGCAGCGGGTGGATCCACCCGACGAACCGATCCCACAGCGCGTCGCTCATGTCCACGCCGTCGAGCTCGCGGCTGGCCTCGCCCCACTGGATGGCGAGGTACAGCCCAAGGCCGGTCGGTTCGTCGCGGTACTCGACCAGCAGGTGGCCTTTGGCGAGGTGGCACGGCCAGGGGCACCCGCACCGCCGGCACAACCAGGACGGGCGGGCCGCGGTGTGCGAGTTCTCGACCATCGGCCTGCCCGCTCCCTGCTCTCGCGCTGCTGCTGGACGGGGCGCAGCGGGACGGCATCGCGGCAAACGGCCCACCGCGCCCCGATCACAACCGTACGGGCGAGGGATGTAGT
>Ga0105042_100081_pt1 | contig 9337 bp, 20 predicted proteins | sample LS_165metaG_FD_91487 | JGI IMG/M metagenome (GOLD analysis project Ga0105042, IMG submission 91487) | Switchgrass associated microbial communities from Austin, Texas, USA - LS_165 metaG | ecosystem: Host-associated > Plants > Phyllosphere > Phylloplane/Leaf | place: USA: Austin, Texas | collected... | reverse complement strand
TGGATTCCCAGCTCCTGGCAGACTTCCGTGCTGCTGATATAATTTTCGTCAAACTTGGCTTGTGCAGACACAGACAACCCCCAGGCACGATATTGTTCCCGCTAAGCGACACTAGCGCAGCGAGTGCTGACTTCGCAAACGCTATTTGTTGATACGGCGCGCTTTGTAAGCATCGAGGACAGCCTTAGCATCGAGCATTCGCTTTTCCTGTCCAGCAACCGCCTCTTCGGCCGCACTGACTCGGGCAGCACGCGCTCCCTTAGCTGCCGCGATCGCAACACCTTCAGCACCCTTTGCAGCAGCAATCTCACGCTTCATCCAGGCTTTGGCGGCGCTAAGCTGTTCGGACTCGTGGCGGGCAGCTTCCATAAGCGCATTGAGCTCGGGATCGTCCGACGAACCTGTCTGGCGGAGCTGCCATGCACGCTGGCGCTCACGGTTCATCCGTTTAGCCCGCTCTTCCCTTGTCTCATTCGGATTCTCGGGATCCATGCGCTTGGTTGACATCCAGCTCTTGACACGCTCCACACGCGCCTCCAGTGCATCTGCAAACGTGGGCGGAATGACATTAGGGTTGTCACCCATGATCCGCAGGCACGTTATCATATCAGCAAGGGTTGGGCAGCGCAAGTTCGCGGGCGCACTCTTGGGCCACCAACTGACCACATTACAGAAGTTCTGCAAGTCGCCCTCGCGGAAGAAGTCGTCAATGCGCTGCATACGGTCTGTCACACCGCATTGATTTTGCCAGTGCAACCATTCAGCACAAGCGGCGCGGAACCATTCTGTCCTGACGGTTGCAGGATCACAAGTCCGCATGTAGTCAAACGATGCTGGCTCAGGCGGTGGAAGCTGGTATGTCATCGATATTCCTAGCGTGCTGCGCGATGCGTGGGCGGATATATGCGTGTAAGCGTATGCTGTGCGCAATGCAAGCGATTATAACGCAGAACAGTAGTGGAGGGCTATTGTAATGCAGGGATAACGCAGAACACACTATAACGCACACCATTAGGCGTAGGCAGCGTTATAAGGCAGGCTAAAACATGAAACCCCTTAATACCTAAGTCCGTTAGAATCCCTGCCGATTTTTTGTGCAAAAACGATCTAACGCTAACGGTAGGGTATCTGAAAATATATGTTAATGTGTTAATATACACTATAGTGATAGAGGCTAGTTTCTGCTATGCTGCCCCAACAATTGTTGAACTATCGATGCTTCATGCAAATCGCCCCCTACCATGGATTTCTAGTTGGAATACATCAGAAAAAATGGCGCAGAAGCCGGGTGGCGGCAAAAATGCGATGTTGCTTTCTGCTTGCGATGCTGTATGCAGGCGCTTATAAGGGGTGCAATGCTTCAGAGCATGGGTATAGGTTATCCGGCTGGTTCTGCAGGACCGATGGACGCACCGTCTGGCTAGGGCGGCATAGTGTATCTATTGTTCAGGAGACTGCCCTCACGGTTGGGGACCAGGCCAGATAGTTAACCGTGCGAGAATGTTGAACTAACTCAACAGGTATGTCGTCCAAAAGCCGGCATACTGCGACCGGATGTTGAGGCGTGTGCTTGCACAATGTAGTAAACATCCGGGAGCGTCTTCGGACGCAAGGGTCAGTGTGATCAGCTGGTCCTTAGTTGTGGGTCGCATCACAACTCGGCGTGTTCACCGAGCGCCGCGAGACTGCATCAGTGTCGACGCTGGTGTGGTCATCGGGACAGTCAGTCCTTTGCTTACCTAGGCGGGTGCGTGCTTCGGCATCGCCCGCCTCCCTTTTGGGCCGAACAAGCCGGGGAGGGGAGGGCGCTGGGTCAGTCGGCTCTCGACCGATTTCTGAGGAATCGCGCGGCTTCGTTAACCATATCCGTTAGGGTTACGAGATATGACTAACGATCGTTAACCATCTCGATGCACCGGCCATTAACCATCATCCGACCTGTGGTCGATGTGCGACACTGTTGCATCCATGTGACAGTATAGCGCAGGCCGCGCCATATCGCAATTCATCAGGCGTTAACCTTAATCATTAGGGTTAACGGATGCATCGACTTTGTTAACCTTAACGAATATGGTTAACCGGGCCGAACGATTCGTTAACTACGAATTCGCTTGACATCTACAATTCCTGGGCGCACGCGCCTGCGCACCCGCACGCCCGCAGCATATATCGCCGCGCAAAATAAATTGCACATCGGGCGGATTTGTTATTGATTTGTTTACTTCCGGCGCTTATACTGGATGCAACAAACAAGGAGACGCAACATGCTTACATCGATTCTGATTGGAGTTGCGGTATTCGCTGCGCAAGTGGTCGGCTACCGTGTGGTCAGCAAGAAGCTCGCTGCCCGTCGCGCGGTTAAGCGCCGCCTCGCATCGCTGGTCTATGAGCAGCCCGCTGCCCGCGTGCATCCGGGTTTCGCGCGCAACCGCCCCGGGGAGAACTGAGATGCTGTATAGCGAAGCCGCTTACTTCGACGGGAACCATTGCGCGCACTGCGCAGCCCGCGACGAACACATGCGTTTGCAGCGCAAGCGCATCGATGCAATCAAGGCGCTCGACCGCCGCACGAGCAGGAGGTAACGAGATGTTTACGATTTGGTATTTCGATGCTGACCCCATCGGACACACGCCCGAGCACATCTACACGGGCGACACGCATAGCGGCGCGATGGAAGCTGTGCAGGACCGCTTCAGCTGGGACCTGTTCCCCGACTACGGTCCGTTCTGCGATAAGCTCGCTAAGCCCGGTTGCGGGTTCGTTTGGGAGCTGCCCGCCGACTCGCGTCTCGCGGTAATCGTTCATTAACCATTAAAATGCGATCGCAAGCGAAAAAGATGCAAATATCGCTTGCAGCCCGTCTATTCCTAGTCCATACCAATAATGTGAAGCGGGGCACTAGCGCACCCGCACACAAGCAAAGGAAGCATACCATGATCCAGTTCACCAAAGCTCAGCTGACCGCTGCTCTCACCGAAGCCGGCGTCGAGCTTCCCCGCAAGGCGAACCTTGCTACCCTGACCGAGCTGCACAGCAAGCTCCCGGTCGCTCAGCAGCTATGCCCGCACTGCGGCATCCACCTGTCCAACGGCCTGCTGCATGTGGACGACGAGCAGGCTAACAGCGAGACCACCTACCGCGAAGCCCGCGACCCCGCCTTTGCGGAGGGGGAATACAACTGCATGGGCTGCGGCGGGCACTTCGGTGATCCGGTTGTCTATGATGAGCCCAAGGCGGATGCGCACACCGGCACCGGCCTCAAGATTGAAAAGGACCGGCCGGAGCAGAACGGCGTCAAGCGCCCCAGCATCGGGGGCAAGTGCCGCGCAATCTGGGACGCCCTGGACGCATACCGCGCAGAGACCGGCGAGCTTCCGACGAGCAAGACCGTTAAGGAGCTGGCGGCCGATGAAGGCTGGAACCCGAACAATGCGTCGATCGAATACTACCAGTGGCGCAAGTTCAACGGTATCGCTAAGGGCAAGTAAGCCCTAGCGCCACCCCGATATATGCACCCCCTGCTAGCGTAGGGGGTGCTTTGTCATGAGCGGGCCATACTATGGATGACGATGTCTATCGCATTGTGCGCGCCCCACAGCGCACGCACGCACTAGGAGGGAGATGCGAAGTCGATCGACGATGATGCGATCGGGGGTCGGGGTAGGACGGGATTTTCGGATATCGCCGATCGCATCCCTGCAATTTTTACCCGGCCCTGATTTTCGAGTAGTTCTACTTTTCTACGTCTTCTACATTTGTTCTACTGCATCTTATAATAGAGCTTGTAACGCAACCCCGGCCCCGCTATACCGTTAGCAGCATCTGCTTATGGAGGTTTCAGTGGATACGGTCAAACAGTTCGTCAAGGGAATCCCGTTCGGCTTCGGTGCCGCGCTGGGATACGTCCTCGGTGAAGCACTGATTCGCTGGGCAGTCAGCTAGATATTGTGGTCAAACAGGAAAAGAGTCACATGCCGAGGTGCAAACATTGCGGTCGAGATAAGGACAACGCCTACCGGGCGGTCTCCTACTACTGCGCACCGCCTTTCGCTCGTCAAATGCACGACTTTGGAGAAGAACAGATGATATTCGAAGAGCAACCGAGGAAGGTTCACTTACATTTCGATCAGCAGGGTGCAACCTTCGGGTTGAAGAACACTCCGTTCGCCAATACGCTATGCAAGATGAACAGCGCGGTGCCGGATTCGCACATCACGACGGATCCGGACAAGGTCACGTGCAAGATCTGCCGGAAGGACCATCGGTTCAAGGCGATCCAGAACGGGCGGTTCGGGAAGCTGGGGAACATCAACGAGATGTATGGGAAGATGGCCACGCCGTATCCGCTGCATATGCAGATGTTCGGCCGGGCGCTTCGCCCTGGATGGTTGAACGGGAAGCGGACGCGATATCGGCGGAACTGGCTGGGCCAGCTGATCTTGCAGGTGGCGGACGAAGTGCCGGTGAACTACGACCCGGCGGACCCGTATGAGACGCGGTCGCTCGACGATGTTCACCACACTGGTCGGTGGCGCGATGCTACCTTGGCCGACTTGGGTGGAGGAGTGGTCTAATGCTGGGCTTCCGATATTGGGTCATCCGCGACATTGCTTCAAAGAAGCTGTTTCCGGCGTCTAAGAGCCGTGGAAATACGTCCTACCTCGAGTTTAGCGATGAATTGCCTCCAAGGCTGTTCACGCGAAGGCAAGACGCACTTTTTGTCGCAAGGCACTGGTGCGCAGGGCATACGTTCCAGACATATGCGCAGCGGACCGATGAATACGACAGTTTCAACATGACAACAAGGCCTGTTGAGGGTCGCTCGCTCGATAAACTCGAGCTTGTCGAAGTAAAATTGGAGATGTGCGAATGACCCTCCAGATTTTCGAGCAGCTTCACCCTGTCCCTCATGCGCAGAACCGCTTCCGCATTCTTGAAACCTACGAATCGTGCGACGGAACGCGGACACGGGTGAGCGATAAGTCCTTTTCTACGTTCGACCACGCGATGGATTTCGTGGATCCTAACCGGCCCAAGCCTGCATATCGCTTGGACGAGGACGAAAATGATGTGCGGGAAGGCTGAACGCCAGATACGCGCTGACTTGGACGCTACGGGCCTTCCCTATGTGCTGGAGCGCGGGACCCGTCACCTGAAGATCAAGCTCTGCGGCCACTTGGTTGGCATAATTCCGATGAAGGGCCGGGATAATCAGGGCGACAAGCGGACTTATTACAACGTGCGCTCGCAGATACGTCGAAAAGCGAAGGAACTAACCGATGGCCAAGGCTAGATGCTATATTCCTGAAGAGCGTGAGGGCTGGTGGGGCGGTCCGGACAAGCGCTTGCGCTGCACAGCTGACGACAAGGTCGTATTTGCGACCGAAGGTGACGCTGAACGCGCTGCTGCCAAAGCAACCGCACGCGGTGAGCCGATGATTCACTACCGCGGACGCTGTGGTCACTTACACGTCGCGAGGAAGCGCCAACGTCATGGCTAAGCAACGATTCATCATTGAATACGCCGAGACGGACGCTAAAGGCAATTGGGTTGTCGTTCGACGACCCTTCGTAGAATTTCCTGATGGCGTCAAGGACATTCTTTTCCCTCAATGGGATCATCCCGACGATTGTGAATGTCATCCTTGCTGGCAGAGGAAGGAGAACACTATCAATGGCTGAGCTTCCGCCCGATACGCGCGCCCAAATGCGGGCGCAACAACAGCGTCTCCAGATTCCGGCAATGTATGATTCGCTCACATGGTATGAGCGCCGGGAGGTCCGCGAGGAATACATCATTCTTCAGAAGGGTGCCTGCTATTATTGCAAAGAAACGCTCCTACACGATACGAGCGACGAACTCAAGGCGAAGTTCCCTCTCGATCCGCGCTTCTGGCCAGCTGAGTTTCTAAAGCATCCTGTTCACCTTCACCATTGCCACCGTTCGGGGTTGACCTTGGGAGCGACTCACGCTTACTGTAACGCAATTCTAGCGATGTATCACGGAGAATAAGATGGCAGTTGACCACACTCGGGCGCTTCCTGTTCATCCTGACAGGTTGGAGCATATGGCTCAGCTGATTTGGGATAAGCCGCTCATGGAGCTGCCTGGACGGGAGCGGATTAGGGTGCTCGAGGTTGCGCTCGCTGCCGAGCAGGTCGAATGGAGCCAGCAGATCGCCTTCTTTCTGGGTGAAGCCTACGAAATCTACAATCAGCGCTTCAGATAGGAACTTTCTGCTTGCGTTGCGCCCTAGTTCCACTAAAAGGGGTGCAACGCAAACGCACAGGAGCATAACGTGGAAGACAATCAGACCATAGACCCGAAGGTGATCGCTCGCCTGAAGAAGATGCTGCACCTGGCGCAGCACGGGTCCGCAAACGAGGGTGAAGCGAACAACGCCGCTGAGATCGCCCAGAAGATCATGCTGGAGAACAACATCTCCATGGCAATGGTCGAAAATCACACGGCGGACGACGGCAGCGCTCGCAAGAAGGTCAAGGATCAGGGTAACGCCAAGTATGCGTTCCAACGTGACCTGATGGCAGCCTGCGCGGATGTCAACTTCGTGTTCCAGGAGGTCAATTACGACTGGTCGGGCACCTACAAGAAGGCAACCGGATACACACTGATCGGACGCGAAGCCAATGTGGTGGCGGCCAAGATCCTATTCGAGTATCTGTTCCAGACCATCGACCGCCTCGCGGTGGAGTTCGTGGGCAACGAGACGCTCGCCTACAGCATCCCGGCGAACAGCTTCAAGGAAGGATGCAGCGCACGGATTGGCGAGCGCTTGCGCGAACGTCACCGCCAGCAGCTTGCGGACCAGGCCCGCGAAGCACGTGAGCGGAACGCTGCCGCTGCGCACCCGGCGTCGACCAGCACCGCGCTCGCTGTGGTTATGACGGACTATGCCCAGGTCGAGCGTGACCACAACGAGGATCTGCGTCTTGGAAAGCCCGAAGGCTTCACCGCTAACAAGCGGCTGATGGCAACCCGCCGGTCCGAGATTACCGCTGCACTGGAGGACGCATTCCGTCCGCTCCAGGAAACGGTCGGCGAGCGGGACGTCCTCATGCAAGCGGCTCAGGCAGCGTTCGCAGCGCTGTGCGGCAACCGCCAGTGGACCATCGACGAGGAGTTGATGAAGGTCTACGACAGCGAAGTTGAGCGCTGCATCCGCTATCACATGGACGTCCACAACGAAAAGGTCCGTTGGGCCAAGATGACCCCGTTGCAGCGCCAGCGTGAGGTGGAAAAGGAGCAGCGTGCCAGCGACCGCTACTGGAACGCCTATTACAGGCGGCAGGGGTCGCGTAGGGAAGCACCGTCGGGCGTAGACCGCGCTGCATACGACGCTGGGCAGGCTACCGGCAGCACGGTTGGCCTGGACGCCCAGGTCGGTGCGGAAACCCGGAAGACCCTCAAGTGAGCGCGCCCGAGGAGCGCCCCGCTGAACCACATGGCGAGGACGTCGTGTGGTATCGAGGTTGGGAAGCTGGCTGGGAGCAGATGCTCGAGTTCTTCACCGGGGAAGGGTTCCGCGCCTATAAGGGTGGATGCGACCTCGGTGCGCCCACCGTGTCCGCCGGCACCTGGAGCGGTCTCCTGGATGCTATTGATGAGGAGGAAGATGATGACGCCTCTTGAGATGATTGCTGAGTGGGAGAAGGGTTGCTCCTGTGCAGGGCCGGCGCACGATGCCATCTTTCATCCGAAGAACCCGACATCTTCAACTGAGTGCGAACCTTGCACTCAGGGCCTTATTGATGCGTTGAAGGCAGCCCTTCCGAAGCGTGAAGAGGAACTGTTCCGCGCCGGCTGTGAAGCGTTCGAGGGTAAGAGCCACTGGGCATCAGTTGACGACCTTTGGGAGCAGCACAAGGATAAGTCAGATGCGTAAGATCCTCCGCTGGGCCTACAGGGATTGGGAGCGTGCTCCAATTTCCGGAACGATGGTGCTTGCGGCACAGTTCGCGGGGTGCTATGCTTTCTATGAAGGCAACCTAGACCGAGGGCTGCTCTGGCTTATCCTCGGTTCGATCTGGATCGCGCAGCGCGGGCCCATGGAGGACAAAGAATGAAATACGCGGGATTCTTCCTCACGAAAGAGAGTAGACGTCTCATTCGTGTCTTGTATCCGCCGAAACATGAGGAGACGCGCTACGACCATGTGACGCTCAACCTCACTGGCGCACCGCTGCTCCAGCTTCCCCAGCGTGTGATCGCATACGCGCACGCTTACGACGATAAGGCTCATGTGCTACTCGTTGAGGTAGACGGTGAACGGGTGCGTCCGGACGGTGCGTTCTACCATGTCACGATGAGCTACGACCGCTCCTTGCGTTCGCGCCACATGACTGCTAGGATTCCGGACATGAAGCAAAAATCCACCGGGCCGCGCATCGAGCTGCTTGGAGTCGTTCGCTTTAAGGAGTTGGCGAAATGAAGTATATCATGCTTGAGACGGCGGAGGGCATGAAGCTGCCCATCATATTCCCCGACGTCCTGACGCATTGCTTTGTCGCTGGTGCCATGCAGCTTGTCATGGACACCCTCGATCCGAAGAAGGACTTGCGCCCACGGCAGCTCGATGACATGCTGAAGCGCGGGAGCGCTCCGCCCGTTAGCGCGGGCTTCGTTAACATCGGTGCGGACGTTCAGGTCCACGGCGAGTCCGAGTCGCTCGGTGGGCTGAAGAGCAAGCCTGCGGACGCTGGTCGTATCGTGATGGGTGACGCTATCCAGTTCATGGACGACGCAATGGTAGAGCTCATGATGGAGAAACTCCGTGCAAGCATGTAACTTCGATGGCGCCCACCCCGTGGGCAAGCCGCGCGACTGGATTCCCGAGCTGGACGGTGAGTGCGGAACGATCTTCTGCTTCGACGCTGTGAACGAGCTCATTGGACACAACTTCAAGTATTCGTTCTACAAGCCAACCGAGGAAGACCTCCGCGTGCTGAACGCCGGCGGTGCGCTGCGCCTGGGCATCATGTGCGACGCGCATCCGGTGTTCAATATGCTGGTCTTCGGCCCGAAGCTGGTGGAAGCACTCAACATGAAGCCGATGTGGGATCTCGGTGAACCCATGGAAGGAACGACGGATGTCTAAGACACCGATCTTTGACGAGTTCTGGCGGCAGCGGGGTGAGCTGCGACACGCGGAGCAAACTGCTCAGACTGTCATCTTCAGTTACGAGGGTTGGAACAAGGCGCAACGCGAACAGCTCAGCGCTGACAACTGCATCCGATACACGCCACCGACTTATTGCGGGCTTCCGCATCTGATCGACCCGACGCAAGCGGCCGATATTGTGGTCACGAACGAATAC
>Ga0105042_100079_pt1 | contig 9607 bp, 13 predicted proteins | sample LS_165metaG_FD_91487 | JGI IMG/M metagenome (GOLD analysis project Ga0105042, IMG submission 91487) | Switchgrass associated microbial communities from Austin, Texas, USA - LS_165 metaG | ecosystem: Host-associated > Plants > Phyllosphere > Phylloplane/Leaf | place: USA: Austin, Texas | collected... | reverse complement strand
CGCCCGGGACACCTGCCACGGCGACACGAACGCCACCCCGGCGCCGTCGTTGAACGTCGTGGAGAGCTGCTTGGTGCCGATCAGCAGCTCGGCCAGCTCCTCGCGCCGGCTATCACGACGCCGATCCGGCTTGAGCAGCGCCAGATAATCCATGACTACCAATTCGATGTCGAACATTCGCTGGATGCGCACCAGCTTCGACTCGATGTAACCGATCGACGCGCCGCGCGGGACCTGCACGATGTAGCTGTGCCCGTAGCCGGGGTTGCGGGTGAAGTCGTTGACGACCTGCACGAGCTGGCGCTCCTGCTTCTCGCTGAGCGTCCCCTCCTTGATCCACTTGGAGTTGAGGCCGGGCAGGTCGTTGTACTCGATTCCGAACGCCGGCAGGCACGAGTGGCGGGCCATCAGCCGGCGACGCACCTGCGGGCGCAGGGTCTCCGTCGTCAGGATCACCGTGTTGCGGGCCTGGTTCACCACGGCGTTCCAGGCGAGCTGCACGCACAACGCCGTCTTGCCCTCGGAGGTGAAGCCGACCACCAGCGCCAGCTCCCCGCGGTTGACGCCGCCGATCGCGTTGTCCAGCGCCGGGATCCCGAACTGCACGCCCAGACCCCGGCCGGTGGCGCGGGCTGCCTTCACCTTCGCGTAGTCGGCCAGGATGTCCTCGGCCTCGTCGCGGACATCTCCCTCCGGGGCCTCCTGCATCGCCAGGTCCCGGTCGATCTCGGCGAAGCGTTGCAGCACCCGGGTCCGCGCGTCGAGGTGACCGGTGAGCGGTTCCCCGCGATCGTCCTCGGCGCCCTTGGTGAGCACCTCCATCCCCTCGATCAGCGCCGCCCGGGTGTCGCGCTCCGCGGCCAGCTCCCGAAGCTGGTTGAGGCTCCAGCGGAAGTCGGCCTCGCTCGCCTGCCGATCGCGCAGCAGGTCGTAGACCTCTTCGAACTGGGCGACCTTGCCGGCGTCGGCCATGTGCTTGCGCAGCAGGTCCGACAGCTTGTCCCGGTCGAAGATCGCGCCGGTGACCTCGGCGTAGCGCTCCAGGAGCTGGAACATGGAGCGCTGGATCGGGTCGACGAAGTGCGCCGGCCCGAGGTGGCGCAGCGCTCGGTCGAGTAGGTCCCGCCGGTCCGGGATGATCGCGGCGAGCAGCCGCTCCCCGTGCTCGCTAGCTGTCGCCACTACTCCTCGCCGATGTCGGTGGCCGGCTCGCGTGGCGGGAAGTGGCAGGGGCAGATGCACTGGGCGTCGCAGAACTTGCAGGTGTGCGGCTTCTTCGGCTTGCCGCCGAACGTTTCCCGCGAGCCGCAGTAGTCGTGGACGCCGTGCAGGCACGCGGTGCTCAGGTAGTAGTGCTCACCGGCGGCGAAGGTCTTCACCACAGGGGTATCGGTGGGATAGAACGGCTCGCCCACCGTCAACGGAAAGAGATCGGGATCGACGGTCACTGTGCCTCTCCCGAGGTCGTGAACGCCCACACCAGGTCGGAACCGTTGTACACGCGCGCGTTCTTGTCTCCACCGTGGACGGTCACGGTCCACGAGGACTGGCTGATCGGGAACTCGCCGCGCAGCACCTCGTCGAGGCCGGGGATGTCGGCGGCCTCGTCGACCGAGAAGATCCGCCCGATGCCCGGAACGATGTCGCCGACCTGGAGGTGGCAGGCCGGGATGGTGCGCCACTCCCGCTTGGCGGCCTTGCCGCCGTCGAGGTCGATCCGCGGCCGGCTGAACGGTGCGGGCTTCTTGTGGCGCACCTGCGGCGCCTTGGCGCCCGGAACAGGAGTACGTTCGATGCCGGTCACTGCTCCGGGCCTCCCTGGGGTCGACAGCTTGTCCGGCTGCTTCTACTGCCGACCGTGGTGCCGGTTACGCGCCCGGCGGCGGTCCCTGCGGAGTCGCCGGAGCGGCCGGCGGAGCGGTGCTCGGTACGTTCGGCGGGACCGCGGTGGTGTCGCCCTCACCGCCGCCGTAGGTGCCGCCGGTGGTCGAACCGGCGGTCGGGGCCAGACCCTGCGACGTGCCGTCGGACTGGTCCTCGTTCTCGTTGACGTTCTCGCGCTCGTCCTCAGGCAGACGGTTGTCGTCAGGCATCGCGAGCCGCCTTCCGCGTCTTCTCGTTCGCCTTCTCGGTGGCCTTTCGAGCCGTATCGCCGTTCTCGGCGAGCCACGCTTCCTTATCCGCCTCGTTGCTGCCCCACGTGCTTTCGTGGCCAGCCTTCTTCTCCGCCATTGTTCGTTCCTCCCCGAGACCCGAGCGTGAATTCCGCTCGCATGTCTAATCGGGTACCCCGCCAGCGAAAGGCGAATGCCGAACGCCCGCCACATTTCTGTGACGGGCGTTCTCCCTACCTAGCCCAACCTCGCCTTGCCAGGTACAGCCCGGCCACACCATGCCGTGTCACGCCTAGCCTTGGCACAAGACTCCATTGTGGACGAGATCAGTCGACCGTGTCCCGAGTTTCGGCTTCTTCGCGCATCGCCGCGTGAATGGCCAGCACGGCGCGGGCATGCAGTTGCGACGCCCGCGTTTCGGTAATTCCCATCTCTTTGGCAACGTCCTGGAGCTGAATGCCCCGGTGATAGTGCAGCGCGACCACGACCTGCTGCTCCTGGGCGAGGGTCTTCGTGACGGCCACGACCCGGTCGAGGATCGCCTGGGCGACGATGGCCGACTCGACGTCCTGGCGTGAGGACGGTTCGGTGTCCTCGGCCTCAAGGGAGACCGGCCGCTGGGACATTCCCCGCACGGTCGAGCGGACCTCGCCGACGGTGAGGCCGGTGCGGCGGGCCAGCTCCTCGTGGGAGACGCCTTCGTCCTGGCCGGCTTCCTGAAGCTGCCGGGCCTTGGCGCGTAGTGCGCGCGTCGCCCAGTCGGCCTGCCGGATGGAGTCCATCATCGCGCCGTAGACGCGGCGCACGGCGAACGTCTTGAAGTACTCCAGCGCGTCCGGGCTGAAGTTGTTCTCCCGGCAGTAGGCGTCCCACCGTTTCGCCGCCGCGACGAGCCCGAAGTTGGCGATGCCGGTCAGCTCGTCCAGGTCCAAGGCGTGCGGGGCCGTGCGCCAGACCTGTTTGGCCAGCGACTGCGCGAGACCGAGGTGGGCGTGGATGAGCTGATCGGCATCCATCGTCACATCGCCCGTCGGATGAACCGCTCGTAACCGAGCTGGGCGAGCCTGCGCTCACCGCGCGGGTACTGGCGACGGATGGCGTACGGGACCTGCCCGTGGAACTCGATGTACGCCTTCAGCAGCTCATGGACGTTCGCGTGTCCGGTCGGGCAGATGACGACGATGTTGTCCTCGGTTGCGGGGCCGCCCATCCCGAGGGGCCACACGTGGTGGCGGTGGTTGAGGTGCGACCTCGGGTAGTGCGTGTTGTGCTGGGTGCACTCCTCGCGGGTCTCCAGCCGCGTCTCCGCGCTCACGCCGCCTCCTGCCGTAGGGCCTCGTCCCGCAGCCACTCGGGGAGCTGCCCGGCGGGCGGGGCGGTGCCGTCGCGGCGGGTCAGGTGCATCTGCTTGTGCATCTCCAGCGCCGGCTCGACCTTCCAGAACATCTGTCGCACGTCGTCGACCGTCAGGATCGGCAGCTTGCTGCCAGAGTTGTTGTGCTGCGCCGCCCAGTGTTCGGCGATCTGGTCGAGGTCCCAGCCGGCGACCTCTTCCCAGTTGTGGATGTGCGGGACCTTCTTCATGTACGGGTGCCTCCGATGAGTTCGAGCAGGGCCAGGGGGTGAAGCGCCTCGAACAGCTCGTTGGCTTCTCCCCACACGTAGTCGGTGAGGGCCTGTTCGCGTTCGAGGAGATCGAGGACGCCCTCCTCCTGCGTCGCGCGGGCGAGCAAGGAGTGGACGAAGACGGTGTGATACGCCGAGCCGATCCGCTTGACCCGGGAGGCGAGCTGCTGCATGCGGGCCGGGTTGAGGAGCTGGTCGACGTTGATGAGGTGGCGGGCGCACTGGAGGTTGATGGACTGCTCGATCGCCTCAGTACCGATCAGGACGCGGGTGGCGGGGTCGTCCCAGAACTGGTTCTGCCGGGCCAGGCGCAGGTCTTTGTCGGGCTCGCGGCCCCAGATCGTGACCTGCCCGATCCCCATGCGGGCGAGCCGGGCCTGGAGCGATTCGGCGGTGTTGGTGAACCGGCAGAAGATGACGACCTTGTCCTCGGCGAGGTCGCCGTCGAGCTTGTTCTCGATCCAGTCGAGCTTCGCCGAGGTGCCGGGACCGTCGGGTTCGCCCAATGTGGACAGTCCGGCGCAGATCTGGGCGCCGTAGGTCCAGCGGGCGACGGCGTCGGCCTTGCGCACGTGGGTCCCGTGTTCCTTGATGACCTTGAGCACGCCCTTGCGCAGGTCGGCGTAGCGTTCGCGCTGGGCCTGGTGCAGGTCGATCCAGACGGTGTTGGGGATCAGCGCCGGCATCTCGACGTCGGTGATGTCGGCCGGGGTGCGCCGCAGCACGTAGGGGCGGAACTTGGCGACGAAGTCGTCCATGTTCTGGTAGCCGACGTCGCGCTTCGTCTTGATCTTCCGGCCGAGCTTCGGGTTGTAGATCTCCACCAGCTCGTCGCGTACATAGCTGGCCCGGAAGCGGGTGAGGCTACCGAAGGTCTGCCAGCCGTCGAGCGGTTCGAGGATGGAGTGGATCTCCGGCAGGCGCTTCTGGAGCGGGGTCCCGGTCATCACCACCACGCGCCGGCAGGAGCGGGCCAGGCGCTTGAGGTAGTACGCGGTGCGGTTGCGTGGGTTGCGCAGGGCGTCCACGTCGTCGACCACGAGGGTGCGGATATTGACCTCGTCGAGGAGTTCGGCGTCATTGAGGAAGATCTGCTGGCCGGCGACGAGCAGGTCCCAGCCGGACAGGTAGCGCTCGATGCGCTGCTTGCGGGTGCCCTTGGCGACGGTGCTGGGGATGGCCGGGATGAAGCGGTCCATCTCCTGCTTCCACTGCCCGACCGCGGCGGCCCGGCACACCACCAGGGCGCGGGAGTCGTCGAGTTCGCCGGCCTCCTTGGCACAGGCGAGCAGCCCGGCCGCGGTAGCCGTCTTGCCGGTGCCCATCTGGTCGGCGATCAGGCCCTTGCCGCGCATCCACAGCCACGCGATTCCGACGCGCTGGTGCTTGCGGAAACGGATCGAGCAGCGCCGGCAGGGTGGGACCTGCTCCTGCCCCTCGTCGATGCTGGCGTGGCGGGGGCAGGGCAGGTCGCTGAAGTACTTCAGCTCCGGCAGGTTGAAGTCGGTGAGCGTGCGGATGACGTCGGCGGCGGCGAGACGCTTCTCCTGCGGCAAGGTGCATACGTTGATCAGCAACCGCTCCTCCTATCCCCGCTTGCTGCTACGGGGTGTGGGGGCGGGTTCTACGGCCGAACGGCCATCATTCGGCGCTCGACGAGCGCGGCGACGGCCTCTTCGTGGCCGTAGGTCTCATCGAGACCCTGCGGGCGGCGCATCGGGCCGATGCCGGCCTCGACGTCGAGCAGGGCCAGTTCGCCCTTGGCGAACTTGCACTCACCGGTGCCGCACGCCGTGGTGGCGTAGCAGTTGAAGGTGGGCGTGGCTTCGCACTCGCGGTGCGCGGCCTCCTCGGCGATCCGGATCTCCCGGCGGGCCTGCCACACGGCCCGCTTGCGGGTGATCGTGACGGCGTTGCGGGCCATCGCCGTGGCGTAGGAGACGTCGGCGGCGAAGGCCCGCAGGGCGGCGTCGACCTCGTCGAGGAACGGGGTGACGTCGATCGGCCGGGAGCGGCGGGAGGCCCGCCTCGGACGTTCGGTCATCCGACGTCCTCCGACGGAGGCCGGTTGGCGCGCTTCCGCTTCGGGCCGGTTTGAAGAAGGGTCGGAATGGCGGCCGAGTTGGTGTTGTCGACGGCCTTGGTCGTGTCCTTGAATGCGCTGTACAGCGACGCTGCGGACAGTCCGAAGAAGATCTGGTCCCAGAGGGAGAAGGCTCCGAGCGGGCGGTCGCCGATCGCAATGGTCGCGGCGAATGAGGTTTGTGCGGCGAGCATGACCCCGACGACACCGGCGATCCAGGCGATGAGCTGAGTCAGAACACCGTTCATGTCGGCGCTCTTGGCATAGCGGAGGAAGTCGACGACTTTGCCGACCAGGGCAATCATGGCAACGGCCGGGATGAATTCCACGTGCAACCCCCTATAGGGATAGGGCTACCGCTCCTATCCACTATTACCGACGTACCGGCAATATTTCCGCGATATAGCCCTCCAAAATGGAGAATTCATCGATGAGTTCCAGAACTGGTCGACAATTCGGACGTCACCGCTGATGTCGCTGGTACCGGCGCATTGACCGACGGTGTGCACCCGGAGAACGAATTGCTTGAGCGGGAGCTGCGCGACGTAGGGCGCCATCCGCGGTACACGGGCTGCGCGGATCACGGCGGCCAGCGCCTGCGGGTCGCGGGCGATGTAGGCGTGGGTGCGGAGCTGGTGGCGGGGACGCGCCCACACCTCGTCGAGCGGCGCCGGGGGCAGGTAGTGCTGCCCGCCCAGCCACAGCACGTCCCAGCCGGCCGGGGGAGACAGATCGAGGGTGAAGGTGGGGGCGAAGCAGGCGTCGTCCTCGAAGACCACCAGCGGCCCGGAGCCGGCGCTGAGGGCCGCCAGGTGGCTGGCGGTGCAGGCGGCGTCGCTGCCGCCTCGTACGGCGTCCTGGCGGCGCAGCGGCACCGGCGCCCCGGCGGCGTCCCATCGCTGCTGGAACGCCCGCAGCCGCTGCGGGCGGTCGGCCAGGTTGATGACGACGGCACTCAGGTCGGCTGCGACCACACCAGCTCCGCCCACGACCCGTCGGGCATCCGCTGCCTGACGAACAGCCCGTCGCCGTTGGGGAACGTGCGCCAACCCGTCGGGGTGCGGATCGCGAACGGGCGCCCGTGCACGCCGACGAGCTTGAATGACCCGTCCGGCATTCGGACGCGAACCATTGACGGGCTATAGGGCGTCAATTCAAAGGGCAGCGGATCGGTCATCAGAGCTGCCAGTAGGTGTCGCCGCGCAACGGGGTCCAGATGTCACCGATCTTCGCGTAGATCGGTTCCTCGTCCTGCACGTACACGTTCTGCGACTCGCGGCCGTTGAGCAGGTTCGTCAGCCGGATCTGGAGCCGGCGCAGCGCCGATTCCCGCGCGGATTGCAGCTTCAGCTCCAGCGCCACATTGCTGTTCTGATCGATCTTCAGCGTGAAGCCCATGACGCGGAACGGCTCGATCTGTGTCTGTGCTCCGCCCATGAAGCGGGAGATGCCGACCCAGTCACCGAGTCCGTAGTCGCGGAAGATTCGCCGACCGGGCGCATTCGGCGAGACGTTGATCGTCCATTCCGCCTTCTCGTCCTTGTTCTGCTCCAGCTTCACCTTGGCGATGTTGGCCATCGTGTCGGCGTTGAACTTCTTCTGCCGGTCGAACAGCATGCGCCGGTTCCACCGCTCGATCGACTCGTCGTCGGTGGCGATGGTGTAGCCGCCCTCGTTGCACTGGATGGCGACGTAGTTGCCGATCTCGGCGCTGTTGCGAGAACGTTCCTTCGACAGCACGGCGGTCGAGCCCTCGTAGAAGATGACGTCCTTGTCGCGCCGGCTGCCGAACTGCTTACGCACGTCGAGGGTGAAGCCGGGGTGCATCAGCCACTCGGCGCGGATCGGGGCGACATCATCGATGTTCTGCCCGGTCCACTCGTTGAGCAGGTCGAGGTAGTTGACGCCGCTGCGCGCCTCGACGTACGGCACGGGGTCGGGCATGACGCCCTGCGGGTAGGTGACGGTGACGCGCCGGTTCTGCTCGCGGCCCCAGACGGTTTCGTTGGTGGCGATCGGCTGCGTCTCGCCCTTGCCGTACCAGGTGATGACCGCCTGCGGCACCAGCGCCTTGATGTAGTTCGCGGCGGCCTGTGCGCGCTGCTCGCTGAGGGTCTGGTTGAAGGCGTGGCTGCTCGTGGAGTCGGTGTGCCCGACGATGGTGATGGCCGGCGCGGTCATGAAGTTGAACGCGGCCGTGAACCCGGACAGGGTGGCCTGCGCGGCGGGGGTCAACTCGTAGGAGCCGACGAAGAAGTTGACGTCACCGTTGAGGACCGCGGTCACGTTGTCGATCGGGGCGGGCGGCTTCGGCGCGTCCTCCCACTTCTGTCCGGCGGAGTCGTACAGGTTCGTCCAGGTGGGCTTGACCCAGGTGAGGAAGCCGTTGGCCCATGCCTTGCCGATCAGGGCCAGGTAGGCGTCCATGACCGCGATGCGGAACTGGTAGACGTCGGCCTCGAACTCCCCCGGCGGCCGTCCGGGGAAGTACGGGCTGGTGACCGACATCCAGCGCAGGCAGTCGGCGCCGCCCTTGCCGGAGATGGTGACGGTGCGCCGCCCGTCAGGGGTGAGGTGTACGGCATCGCGCTGCTGGCCGAGGAACTCGAAGCGCAGCAGCCCGTCCTCGTAGATCTGCCACAGGTGCTCATGGTCGAGCAGCATGCTTGCCGGCGACCCGTCGGACAGGGTGGTGGCCCACATCGGGTCGTCGAGGTCGAGGGTGACGCTGCCGGCGCCGACCTCGCTGATCGCCGGGCTCAGCCACGCCTCGACGAAGCGGGGGATCTTCACCAGCGGCACGATGGCGCTGAACGGGACCTTGGTCTGTACCTCGCGGGTGAAGCGTGGCTTGACGTTGCGGAAGTCCTTGGCCGAGATGACGCGAATCTCCCAGCCGGTGGAGACCAACGGCGGGGTTTCGACGACGGTGAAGAAGACGCCGTTGGAACGGTTCACGTCACATCCCCTCCACGTAGAGGGCGCCGCCGGGCTGCGGTACGTCCGGGATCGTGAACGTGACCCGCTGATGACGCGGGCTGGAGGTGTCGCTGTCGGCGTCGATGACCCGGTCATCGGTCAGCGCGTCAGCGTTGTCGTCCACGATGGACACATCGGTGACCGTCGCCTGTACGCCGGCGATCGTCACCTGCACGAGGGTCGGCCCGAAGCCGGTCCCCACCGCGACGGCCGAGTCCCCCACACGCCCGCGCTCCGGCGTCACGTACCACAGGTGCGGCGCCGGGGTGGTGTCGGTCGCGACGAGCCAGGTGCCGCCGACGATGCCGTCACCGTCGAGGCTGGAGATGGAGAAGTCCCAGGCGTCCGTCCAGGCGCCATCGCTCCAGTCGTTGATGACCCGGGCACGCCACGAATACGTGGTGTCGGGCAGGAGCTGGACGTCCAGCGGCACCGGCACGACGCTGACGATGCCGGGCGAGACGTCCACCGCCTTGGTCACCGCCGTGGTGCCGTCGCTGACCTCGACCTCGACACCGTTGACCAGCTTGTCGGCGGGGATGCGGACCTGAAAGATCGGCTTGAGACCGGGGACGATGTCGTTGTGCGCGGGGCTGATCAGCGTCGGCACCGACGTGAGGATGCTGGGCGCCGGAGTCTCGATGACCGCCTCGGCGGGCGGGTACAGGGTGTCCTTGCTCGGCGCCGGGGCATCGACGTATGCCTGCGCAGGCGGCGCGCTGAGCGACAGCGTCGAGCCGGGCAGCGGGAGCGACTCGTTGGCCAGCCGGATGTGATCGACGTAGGTCAGACCGGAGGACTGGGT
>Ga0105042_100077_pt1 | contig 9672 bp, 5 predicted proteins | sample LS_165metaG_FD_91487 | JGI IMG/M metagenome (GOLD analysis project Ga0105042, IMG submission 91487) | Switchgrass associated microbial communities from Austin, Texas, USA - LS_165 metaG | ecosystem: Host-associated > Plants > Phyllosphere > Phylloplane/Leaf | place: USA: Austin, Texas | collected... | reverse complement strand
GGAGACCACCATGGAGCGGGCCCGGTCGGGATCTGTGTTCTCCAGTTCGCGCAGGTGTTCGGACAGGCGGTCCTGCCAAAGGCGGGCGCCGAGTTCACGGACCCGGTCGGGTTTGCGGGCTTCTTCCAGTCCGCCGATGAAGACGGGGTTCCACTCGGTGTCGGAGTCCGACACATTGCCGGGCAGTGCGGTGACCGCCCCAGGGGTGGCGTCCGTCATCACGTAGGCGGGCTCGGTGTGCAGGTGTTCGCGGGCCGCCCGCGGGAAGTACGCGGTGGCCGACAGGGCCAGCACGCTGCGTTCTAGTCCAGCTGCGGCCAGCGCGATGGTGCCTGCGAGCTGCACGGTGCCGGTGTGCGGGTCACCGCCCAGCGACTGCACCGTCAGCCGGCCGCCGCCCTGATTGTTCTTGTCAACTTTGAATCCAAAGAGCTGGTAGCCCAGTGGTCCGAACGGCAGGGCGCCGCTTTGGGTGAACGTGCCCAGCGCCCGCGCCAGTTCGCGGCCGGCCGACATCTGGGGGCCCAGCCCGGCGACGACGGATTTGAGATAGGTCAGGGCCTGGTGCAGACAGCCCAGCCAGGACCGCACCAGCAGCGCGTTGGTCACCTCGGCACGCCGGTGCTCAGGGATCTTGAGTTTCTTCAGTTCACGGTCGAGCTCCACCTTCAACACGGGCAGTTCGTCCTGGCTGGTGTCCCGGCTGACCGCGTTCTTGAGAATCTGTGCGAGGGGGACGAACTGCGGCTGCGGGGTGTCCTTTTCGCCGGCGTCGGGGAAGATCGCGCGGAAGGCCGCGTGGGTGGCCGGGTCGATCGGCTGGTTCTCGCGCAGGCGGAGCAGCTCTTTGAGCAGGATCCGGTCCCAGGCGCCGGGTACGTGCCAGCCGGAGCCTGGGCGGTCTTCCTCCTGGGCGTCGGGGTCGAGCCAGAGCTCGTTGTCCAGGACGTAGTTGAGGAACTGCTCGCCCAGGCCGCGCGCCTTGAACAGGGCGTTGACCACGCGCCGGTCGGCGCCGGGCCCGAGCCCTTCGCGCTGCAGGTCTACCTCCAGCAGCAGGGAGGAGGCGCCCATGCCGCGGCTGGCCAGGGAAAACTCTTCTGAGCCCAGGTCACACCAGCTGCTTTGCAGGTGATCAACCTCGTCCACAATCAGAACTCGGCAGTGGCGCATGACGAACTCGAGCACGCTCATGCGGCGCACCACGCCCTGGTCGGTTTCCACCGGCACCGGCACGCCCCCGCTCAGCAGGTTGTGGTGGTTGGTGACGATGATGTCCGCGCTCGCGGCGGCACGGATCAGCGAGTACTTGCCGCAGATGCCCAGGCGGGGGCAGGCATGGGGGCCCGTCTGCTCCTCGCCGCTTTCCGGGGCGCCGATCCGTTCCAGGGACAGGCAGGGCTCCTTGCCGCGCTGCACCGGGGGGCCGTCGCTCAGCCAGGCGGACAGGTCACAGCCGTAGGCCAGCAGGTCGAAACGGCCCTGGCGGTCCTGGGTGAGGGCTCGCTCGGCTTGCTCGGCCCTGCGGTAGGGGGAAACCAGGGGCACGATGCGCAGGCCCTGGCCTGCGGTGACGGTGGTGAGGTGGGCGGCCGTCTGCCGGACGAGTTCGTTGTCCGCCTGGATGCGTTCCGCGCTGCGGAGGCTGTCGTGAATCTGGCCGACGACCACCGCGATGGGGCCCTGCCCCTGCTGGGCGAGCAGGGGGGCTGCCGCGTTCATCAGGACGCTCTTGCCGACTCCGGTCGGTGCGTTGAGGACCCTGATCCGCCCAGCGGGCAGCTCAAGGCGGGTGACAGGGCGGTCCTGTGTGTCGAGAAGCTTGTCGAAGAACCGGGCCAGCAGAGAGGGTTTCCAGCCGTAGCGGTCAGGGTCGGCGGCCGCCTGCCGGCGCACCAGGCGCAGCACCTTCTTGCGGGAGATCGTCGTGGTGGGCCGGTACGCGGCGGTACGCAATCGCAGCGGAAGCACCTGGGCGTCTTTCTCGCTGTCGGGGATCGTCACCACCGAGGGCTCGCGTCCTCCGAAGCACCACTGTCCGGGGCCGGCCACAGGCAGCGGGCTGCGGGCCTGGTGGAAGAGCTCCTCGGCCTCGCACACCAGCTGTCTTGCCAGCCGCAGGGGGTTTTGTGCGTGTGCCACGACCAGGTACTGCGCTTCGCGGGGCGGTACATCCTCCGGCAGGCGATAGAGGCTGTCTGGGCCGGCGGCGTAGGCGCGGGCCATCGCGTAGAAGGTGTCCCTGCTGGCCAGGTCGTCTTCTCGCACATGCCAGTACCGGCCGGCCAGCTCCCGCACCCGGCGCGGCACGCGGGGCCAGGAGTCCCACAGATCCGCACGCGCGGCAGCCCAGATGTAGGCCTGGTCGAGAGGGACGACCAGCTCGCCCTGGGGACTGCGGAAGCCGAAGTACTTCTCGGCGATCGCCAGTGGCACCGCGACCGTCAGCCGCCGCAGTTCCCATTCCTCTGGCCTCACCGCAGCACTCCGGATGCCGTCTTGATGCGCTTGACCAGCCGGCTGAGGGAGGTGACCGTGATCCGGCGGCCGCGCAGCCGCGCGGCAAGGTAGTGCCGTTCGTGGTCTTGGTGGTCAGGGAGCAGGATCGTCAGCGGGTACGGCGGCGGCTGGCGTTCCAGCAGCGCATCTGCGAGGGCGTCCACCGACTCCCAGGCCTTGGCGTCCACCCGGAAATGCTGTGTGCGCCGGCCCGAGACAGCCACGGTGATGTGCAGGTCGTATTCGTCCGGCCGCAGCTCACCGGGGTACATCTCCACCTGCACGTGCGGCAGATCCTGTACCTGGTCGCGCAGGTCGAGTTCGAGCAGGGTCGGCAGGGCTCCGTAGCGCCACACCGGGCGCGTGAGCGCCAGGTGTTCCGTGCTGGCCGGCAGCCCCCGCACCGGTGTGGCCTTCTTCCCTGTGCCGACCAGCTCCGGCGGGCCCATACCAGCAGGGCCGGGGGTGCGGCGGTAGTGCACGCCGCGGGCCGCGTGGGCCTCGCACCGTACATCGATCGTCGTCGCGTGCTGCGCCACCCGCATCGGCCAGTGACAGAGCGGGCAGGGATACCACCAGCCGTCCAGCTGGCACCACGGCCAGTCGCAGACGGCTTCGAAGAAGTCGAACCGCATCCACAGCTGGTCCCAGGCTCGGCTCAGCTGCCGCACCGGGCCCGCCGGATGCTCAGCGAGCAGCGCCCGTGCCCGCCGGTAGTCCTCGGGGGACAGTCGCCGCAGGATCTCGTACAGGCGCCGCTCCTCCTGCTCGGCCCGCACCCGTGCCCAGGGCCAGTGCCGCTCCAGTGCCACGTGCGGCACCAGGTGCTCGCGGCACAGATCCTGTACGGCATCGCGGACCAGACCGTGTTTGTCGAACAAGTGCAGTGCGTCGAACCGGTCAGCCGTCCCGGATACGGGCGGAAGGAGCTCTCCCAGCGGGCCACGCAGGCCGTGGCGGAACTCGCCCATCCCGATCTGCGCCGCGCGCTCGGGCGCGTGGGCCGCGCGCAGCACCGCAAGGCAGTCCATCAGCACCGCTGCCCGGCGGGCAGCGGGCAGCAGTGCATCGCCCTCCGCCGCGGCCGCCATGCAGCACGCGGTCAGCGCCTGGTCACGCCACACACGGGCGTCGGCACGTTCTTTCACCGCCACGCACCCACATATAAACCGAAACACCGCTTATGCCGCATAGCGTTTATTTGTGCCTATGAACGACACCCGCACGGCTCAACCCCGCACGCCGGCCACCGGTGACCCATCGGCGGTCACCGATTCCCCCTGGCTGTGGGCCACCGCCCCCGACGGCGCCGGCCCGGACGCCCGTCCGGGCGCCGTCGCCTACGGAAAATGGCTGTGGTTCCTGCCTGTTAGGGCCCTCGACGCCGGATGGCGCACCGTCAAAGAGGCCGTGGAAGCCGGGCAGCTCGGCCCCGGTGCCAAGGTCGCCACCCTCGGCAACGGCTTCGAGGGGGACCCCACCCGCCGCCCCGTGATCATCTACACCGCCGACCACCGTGACGAAGACGACGTCCGCCGCGTCCTGCTCGCCCTGCGGGCCCTGGGAATCAACGACTCCCTCGCCTACAAGACCGACGAGGCCACCGAACGCGGCGAATACGGCGATCTGACCAGCCTCTACACCAGCCCCGCCGGAACCACCAAAGTCATCCGGCGCGACAGAGGTCCCGGCCGAAGGACACCCGGCAGATCCCCGGGGCCGGCTTGAGGTTTTCGAGGGCGGCGGCGCGGACGGCTCCGCGCCGGTACGGCGGGCTTGCGCAGGGCAGCGGATACCCGGCTTGGCGTGCGGCCTGCGCGGGCTTTCTCATCTGGGGCGGGGCGGGAAGTCGCGGCTGTTGACGGGGGCGATGTAGCCGCGCGCTTCGTAGTAGGGGGCCAGGTTGTGCGCGCAGTTGTAGCAGGTCGCCTTCAGGTGCCAGTCGGCGTGCTCGCGCATCGTGCGGGCATCGGCGGTGAGGGGAAGGCGGCAGGCGGTCCTGTGGCCGTCGACGGTGACGTGCTGCACGGCGGGCCGGTTGCGGCGGCGCTTGCCGGGGATGAGACGGAAGGCCGCGTTCTTCAGGTCCGGTGTGCTGTCTCCTGTGCCGGCGGCCGGCGGCTCCTGACGGGCGGCGGGCACGGACGGCTTCGGCAGGCAAGGGACGTCCCGTTCGCGTCCGGGCGCGCCCGGGCCCGAAGCGGGGTGGAGCAGTGCGGCCTGGAAGCTCTTGCGCAGCTCCGGCAGCGCCGCACTCGCGCCGAGCATGGTGAGGAAGTCGGTTGCCGCCCAGGTGATCAGGCCGCCCTGGCGGGAGAGGTAGATGCCGACGCGGTCGATGGCGAAGGTGTCGGTGTAGTCCAGGAGCAGGTATCCGGCGAGCTGGTAGATCTCCGCCGCGCCGATGCTGCGGGGGTGGATGGTGGCTTTGCAGTCCAGCAGAAGGCCGTCGAGGATGTAGTCCGCGTCGGCGCCGCCGATGTCGGCCGAGCCGTCGAAGGTGGGGCCGCAGATCCGCCGGTTCTCGGGCAGGCCCAGGAACGGGGCGAACGGCTTGTGGGCGAGGGCCATCTGTTCGGCGATGTCCTCCACCACGTAGCGGGGCACCTGCTGGATCAGAGCGTCGAGGGTGGTGTGCTCGTCGGCGCTGGCGAGCATGCTGTCCCGCGTGAGCTGTCCGCTTCGGAAGATCCGTTCGTACTGCGCGGCCACGAAGGCCAGTCGGGTGCGCTGCTCGTCGGTGGCCTGAGCAGGGTCGTTCCGCCACTGTGCGAAGCGTTGCAGCATCTCCTCCCCCGCGGCGAGGACGGCTTCCCGGGCTGCCTCGCGCAGCATGCCGGGAACCGGCTGGGGGACGTTGTCCTCGAACTCCTTGACGCCCAGGACCACCGCTTGGCCGGGCAGTTGGCCGAGCAGCATCCGCAGCCGGTAGTCGACGGCGTGACCGAGGCAGTCCCATGCCGGGGCGTGGACGTCGAGCGGCTGCACCGGGTACGGCAGCCCGGCCAGGCGGGAGAGGTAGTCGCGGCGGACGGCTTCTACGTTCGGCAGGTGCCGGCGCAGGAAGGCGGTCACCGGGGAGTCCTTGAACCGCAGCTGGTGGGTGAGCGCCAGGTTGACCAGCCGTGCAGGGTCGGCGCGCTGTTCGGACTGCTCGGTGATCTTCTTTTCGTAGTCGTCCAGCCAGGCCACGCCCTCGATGTCCAGGACGTCCATGGCGCGGGTGACGGCGACGTAGGCCAGGCGGGCCTCGTCCAGGCGGATCGTGCGCTGCGTGCCGCCCTCGTCGGTGGGCGGCCGGTCGAAGCCCTGGGCGATGCGTACCCGGGGCCATTCGCGGCCCTTGGCCTTGTGCGCGGTGGAGACGATCACCTGCCCCCTGCCCCTGGGCGCGAGGCGGTCCACCGCCTCGATGATGGTCTGCGGGCCGTACTTGTCCACCACCGCGACGAGGGCTTTGAGCTCCCCGGCGCTCTTGTCGTTCTCCACGTACTCCTGCACCTCGCCCCAGGAGTCGAACAAGAACAGCTCCGGATGCGAGGTGCGTTTGCCGTCCTTGAGCTGCTGGGCGGCCTCGGCGATCCGCCTGAGCGGGCCGCCGCCGCCCCACAGCTCCACCCGGATGCCCAGTTGAAGGTGGGCCAGCACCTCGCGCATGGCGTGGGCGTTGGAGCGGCACAAGACGGCGTCCGGCTGGGGCAGGGTGGCGACGGTGGACTCTCTGGCGGCACCGGTCAGCCGCAGGTCGGACTCGGCGTGGCCCAGCCACCGGTTGGCCTGCTCCGCAACGGCGGGCCCGAACCTAAACGACTGGGTCAGGTAGAGGTGCTCGGCGGGGAAACCGGTCATCACATCGCGTGCGAAACGCCAGCCGTAGATCTGCTGGCTGGGGTCGCCCACGCATACTCGCTGCGCGCTCTGGCCCAGGAAGATCTCCTCCAGTACGGGGTTGGTGTCCTGCGCCTCGTCCAGCAGGACGAAGTCGCCCGGCAACTGCGGGGCGGTCAGGGCCCACATCTTCAGGTAGTGGTCGTGCTCGAACCGCAGCCGGCCCGCCGGGGAGCACAGGTCCTCCCACGCTGTGCGGGCGTAGGGCAGCAGCTTGGCCGCGACCCAGGCCTGCGCGTCGGGGTCCAGGCCGTTGAGCGGTTCCAGGTGCCGGGCGGAGACCTCGCGGGCGGTGGAGAAGCAGAACCGGCGCACCATGCCCATCACCAGCCGGGCCTGGTGGTTCACCTCGATCTTCTTCGCGCCCGCGTCCAGGACGGTGGTGATGCCCAGGCGGCGCGCGGTCTCCCGGGCGGGAAGGTGCGCGGCGGCGTCCAGGCGGTCCTTGAAGTACTTCCCCACGTGCTGGAATGCCAGGGAATGCGCGGTGCGGCACTGCACGTTCGGCCCGAACCTGGTCTTGGCGTTCTCGGCGATCTCCCGGTTGAAGGACACGTAGATGCCACGCTTCTTCGGGACGGACGCGCCCATCAGGATCAGGGTGCTCGTCTTGCCGGTCCCGGCCCCGGCGATCAGCGCCAGGTCCCGCCCCTGGACGAAGGCGTCCCGGGCAGCCTCCTGCTCGTCGGTCGGCTTGACAGCCATAGGGGTTTCCTCTCTGGGAATGCGGCTTGATCGACCGCAACTCGGGAGCTTCCCAGGTGTGCTGACGGCGCGTCAAAGAGGCGGACTGGTGTCGCTCCACGTGGTAGGGGCTGCCCCCAGCAGTGGTGGAGCGGGTTCTTACCGAGTGCGTAGTTCGCCGCCCGGGCCCCGCCCGGCACGGGAAGGCGCGCCGTGTCAGGCGCCGAAGGAGACGTCGAAGAAGTCGATGTCCGCAAGCTCGACTTCGAGGCCGGCGGCGCGGGCTCCGTTGTCCTTGAAGTAGACCTCCTGCAGGCCTTCCGCGACGATTTTGCGGAGCTGCTGGTCGCCGGCGCCCTGTTGCTGGGCGGTGAACAGGCGCGCGGCGTAGGCGGGCGGGAGGTGGACGGTCAGCCGGCGCATCCGCGGGTCGTCGGTGGTGCCGATGGGCGCGGTGTAGCCGAACCGGGCGCGGGTCTCGATCGTGATCCCGGCGGTGGTGGCGGCGCGCTTGCGGGCCTGGGCGCGCACCCGGGGCTGCCATACCTTGCAGACTTCGCGTTCCAGGGCGCCTCGCAGGGCAGGGCGGGGGTGCTTGGCCTTGCCGGCGAGGTAGCGCTCCACCTGCCGCTGGGAGATGCCCAGGCGCTGGGCGACTGTCCTGGTGGAGCCCCTCGCGGCCTTGAGCAGGAGCCGCATCTGGGCGAGCGGGGTCCTGGGTGGGGCTTTGGTGATGGCCTCGTACTCCGCGCGCTCAAGGGCGTCGTCGATGTCGCCCACGCTGTCACTCCCCCTCGTCCAGGACTGCGTCGCCGCCCTTGATGTGGCGGGCCGGGTTCAGGCCCTTCTCCATCCAGTCGATCGCGGTGATCAGCGGCTGTACTCCCTCGGTCTTGGCCAGGCCCGGGGTGGCGCCCAGGCGGAAGGAGCCGGGCAGCACGTGCCCGTCGCCGGTGAGCGGCAGGAACCCCAGCGGGGTCGGCTCCGGGCTGGCGTAGACGACGCAGTCCGAGAGGACCGCCAGCGGGTAGCGGCCGGTCGCCTTCGCGGTGTTGAGCATTTTGCGGTGCATGTTCACCCTCGCCTTGGAGATCACCGCGGCGCGGATGTCCGGGCGCCAGGTCGGCCGCTCGAGTGCGGGCCAGCGCTCACCGTCGCGGTAGTGCCGGCCCTGCGGCCTCTCCCGCAGCTTGCCGATCCCGCCCTTCACCGTGGCCTTGATCGCCGACAGCACACACGCCAGGCCGGGATCAACCTGCCCCAGCTGCTCCATCGCGGCCAGGAAGGCGCGTTCGTCTGTGTCCTTGCCGACCGGCACGCCGAGGTCGGCCATCGTGGCCACGTAGGCGTCCCTGAGCCGGTCGTGCCACGGGTCCAGGTAGGCGCCGGTCTCGTACCGCAGCCATGCCTCGACCGGAGCCACCTCGTGGCCGAGCTCGACGGCGTAGGCGACGGTGGGGGTGGCGTACCAGGCCGGGCCGTCCGGCCGCCGGCCGGACGGGGTGAACGGCGAGGGCAGGCGCGGGTCCAGCTCGATGTGGGACAGGTCGACCAGCCAGCTGCCGGGGATCTTCTTGTCGAAGGCCGGCGAGCTGACGTGGACGGGGGCGCCGAGGCCGACGACCAGGCGCGAGGCGGCGGCGAGGAACGCGGTGTTGATGTCCAAGCCGACCGCCCACGGCAGCAGGCACTCCTCATCCGACAACGTGGCCACATCCCTAGTCCACTGGTAGGCCTCCTCATCGAGGAAGCCGCCCTCCCAGCCCTGGGCAACCGGATGCTCGGCCGGGGCCTCCGGCGGCGCCGGGTCCACCGGCTGCGTGAGCGCGCCCGGGTTCGGCGACGACACCCACACGCCGGAGGCGTCCTTGGCGGCCCGGGTCGGCGGCCGCAAGCTCGTCATCAGCTCCAGCCCGCACACCGCGGCCGAGCCGCGCGGAGTGATCACACGGGTCGCGTAGACGCCCAGCACACGAGCCAGCTCCGGCGCCGGCAGCCGGCCGGCGTCGCCCCAGGCCCGGGAATCCAGCGCGCCCCACGGCAGCACCGCCAGCTGCACGCAACGTCGCTGCCCGCCCTGGGCGGGCCGGTAGATCCGTGTCCACGGGCCGAAGCCCCGCTGCGTCAGCTTCCACTTCGCGCGGGCGAGCTGCTTGACCACCGGGTGGTCCTCCGGCAGCCGCAATCCGCGCCGGTCCTCCAGGCGGCTCAACAGACCGAGCCGGACGGCCGCCGCCTCCGTGAGCACGATCAGCGGGTCGGCGTCCTTGCCATTGCGGTTCAACCGCGGCGCGCCGAGCCCGGACTCCTTCAGCACCCACTCCACCAGGGCCGGGACAGTCGTGGCCGGGCACTCGAGCACCACCCCGCCCGTGCAGTACGCCGACCCATCACCGTCCAGCACCGCCAGCGGCCCGCCCGGGAACCGCGGATCGGTGGCCGGTACGGCGGCCTTCTTCACCCCCGGCCAGCGCGACGCCGGCCTGGTGCTCGCCGTGCTCCCGGCCGCCGCCGGCCCCGACTCCCTGGCCACGGTCGGCGCGGGCACCGCCGGTGGGGTGGCCCGGAGGGTGCCGGCTTGGTGCTCGGGCTCAGCCGGCG
>Ga0105042_100076_pt1 | contig 9716 bp, 18 predicted proteins | sample LS_165metaG_FD_91487 | JGI IMG/M metagenome (GOLD analysis project Ga0105042, IMG submission 91487) | Switchgrass associated microbial communities from Austin, Texas, USA - LS_165 metaG | ecosystem: Host-associated > Plants > Phyllosphere > Phylloplane/Leaf | place: USA: Austin, Texas | collected... | reverse complement strand
TGTTCTGTGGGTTCGACGTCGCGGACCTGAGCGACGACGATTACAACAGTGCCTGGGATGCCTGGTACACAAGTTCCTGCGTCTACTGAACCAATCGATTGACGGTTGATAGGGCAGGCACTTCGGTGCCTGGCTATGAGTCGGACAAGCGATCAAGGGAGAGATATGGCCGCATGGAGGACTGTGCGCATCGAAATTGTCGAGGGAAACACCATCGAACTGAAGTATGCAGAGTTCGGAAAGGGTCGCGCCAAGCTCCGTAAGTGGGAGATCTTCCGCAACGGCGTGAAAGCGGGCTACGCGGTTAACGAACGCGATGCAGACGTGAATTTCAACCGTGTCTCGCAGGGGTACATGCTTAACCCGGAGACCGGTAAATACGAGGCAGTAGGGGAGTAGGCGAGTGCCCAGATACGGGATTTGGTCGGATCTCGCTGGTGGGATTATCGACGCGGATATGACCGAAGAAGAGGCCATGTCGGAACGGTTCCGACTCTTCTTGGAAGAGGGGGAGGACCTAGAGGACCTCAAGGTAGAGGAGATGTGCGAACAGCACAGCGGGCAACCCAAAACCTGGTGTGAGGTGTGTGAATCAAAGGAGTAAGACCGTCAATCGCTGTGTGGCGCTTGATCGGGTAGGGGCATTGGTCCCTGCCCTGGTCAAGTACTCCACATCGATTACCCCGCAAAGGAGTTAGATGGATAACCTTTCAGGCCCCGAGTTCTGGCAGACGGCACGGGACGCTCGGGGCGTTGGAAGTCCCGTAGGAGCGGGCAAGTGGGAGACGTGTGAGTTCTCCCGGAGTATGGGGCGTGCTCCTAAGGAGTCTGAGCCACCCAGGCCGGTCAAGAAGCCCAAGCCCGCCGCTAAAACGGACAAGCAAAAGGCCACGATCGAGCGAAACATCAGAGAGCGTATGAAGCGAGACCCCGAATTCAAGAAGCGTATGGAGGGGAAATGAACTGCGGGAAGGTCGATCGTAAAAAGCTGGAGTCTGCCGCTAAGACGGCGGGAATTTCTAAGGCCGAACTCGACAAGGCGCTTGCAGAGCGGCGCCTCTCCGGAGTCTCTTTCATTTCAGGGCAGGTTTGAAAGGAGTTTGCAAGTGCTTACGACCAAGGACCGCGTACAGAATTACCGCTGGCAGAAGATCGACCGCGTGCATCGCGGTCGAGACATCCCTCTCACTGAAAGTCGGAACCTGTGCTACGACGGTCGGCTTACGCCGCGACAGAGGCGACGGGTCGTGAAGAAGCTTCTCCGACAGACCAGGGTCCGGCTCACTGAGCAGGAGCGACTGGAGTACGCCGCTTACGACCTGGGAATGACGCTCGGCCTTGTGGCTGGAGACATGACCCCTCTCGCAGAGTCTCACGATGCAGAAATGGCGACCAAGGACGCGGAGAACGAATTCCACCAGTCCTACGCGGAGTGCCCAACCTGCCTCGCCACGGGCGACAGCCCGTGCGTGACCAAGTCCGGTGCCAAGGCAAGGAAGTCGCACGCCAATCGTCCGGTGGCGGTGTGACGTGAGTACCCGATACGTAGTGCGGCACGCCCTTATCGACTACGGGTTTTCCGCCGAAACGGCGGAACTCCTAATCGATGACCTGATCAATCCAGGACAACCGGTCAAGCCAATTCAGGCCAAGCGGTACGGCGTCATGGAGTGCAACCGTCCGGGCCTTTGGGAGGTTTGGGATCGCACCCACAGATGCGCCGTAGATACCGATGGTGTCTACCCGGACGAGTACTCCGCTCAGCAAGAGGCGGACCGGATGAACGCCGAGACCAATGTCTAAGTCACCCGAGGACAAGATCCGCCACATTCTCAAAGGCGAGGCAATCAAGCGGGCGCCTAAGACGGACCCCAACGCACTCAAGAAGATCAAGAAGAAGACACGGGGGAAGAAGTGAAGATGCCTCGTTATGACTGGATTCTCCAGTACCGGAACCGTGAAGGGTCCTGGGAAGCAGTGGCTACGCCCAAAGGCGCCCTGGACAACCTGACCTTTGGTCAGGCGAGTGCCTACCTCGGACAGTTCCAGGCGACACACCCAAACCTCGTTAGCTCGATGCAGTGCCTCGGAAAGGCGGTGCAGTGATGGAGATCGGAAGAATCAAGGACGTAGCGGTTATCGGAACCATCGTCCTTCTGGCCGCTCTCGCGGCCTACACAGTGTGGTCCCTCCACTCTGGGATGGGTGAGGACGATGACGCGCCTTTCAAGGACGTCATCCCCACCAGTCAGACCAACCCGTTCGTAGTCCCTCTCCAGCCGTACAAGCCGCCTACGGGCGCCCCTACGGCTGTCCTTCCGAATGGAGCCTGACATGGACACGGTGGATCTCCTGATGTCGCGTCTGACCGACCGTGGGGTCTGGTGGGTGCTTGCTGGGCTAGTGCTCAAGCACCCTGACACCGTCAGGGCTGAACTCGATAGCCTGCTGGCTATCGTGGAGCAGAACCCAGACCGGAAGAGCGACTTCTTCAAAGAGGACTAGACAAACAAAAAGAGGCCCCGTGCCATGTCGGCACGGGGCTGGTAAGGTGGGTTACATGCTGGAGAGCTACGCGGGCGAGGGTCCCTACCCGAAGTGGGACGACATTCGACACGCCTACGACGTGTCCGAGAGATCTAAGGACCGGACAAGGTACTTTCGATCAAGTACCGGCACGCTCCACCTACGGGCTAAGGACCCGGGGGAATACGACGGTCTATCGGACCAGTACTCTCGGTGTGGTCTGGAGTTCGATCTCATGCGGGAGTCGATCCCACTGATCGTTGGGGAAGAGGAGACGTACTGCAAGAAGTGCCCCAGGATAGAACCCTAAAAAATCTTGGAAAAGAGGGTTCACACTGGTTTCGTCGGTGTGCTTTAATAGAGACATGACGAAGAGCGAAGCCGCCAAGGTCCTGGTCACCTGGATTAACGTCCGCGCCCGCCACTACGGCGTGACCAAGGTGACCAAGGAGTTTATCGAGGAGATGCGGGCAGAAGCCCTCTCCTCAACGGGGCGGACCAGGCAGGCCGCTGAAGTCAACCCCCACTGGACCACCATCCGGGCGACGGCGAAGAAGATTGCCGCCTGACAAACAGAATAGGGCCCCTCTCCGGAGGGGCCTTTTCTTTTGATCTAATTCCTACCAAGCCGGTAGGGTATTGGGCAAATAAGAAGGGCCCCCGTACGATCACGGGGGCCCAACCAGATCGACCGATCGAAACCGGCCGTTCTCCCGGATGGGAGGCTATCAGACGTCGTCGCCCTTGGGCTCAACGTCCATCGGAATAACAACAGGCTCCACGGGAGCCTGAGAGCCCTTCTGCGGAGGTTCAATATGCAGGGCGGCACTGAGAGCCGCAACCGCAGGGCCAATCACGGAGACAAGCTCTGAGAGGCTCACATGTCCGTCTCGGAGAGCCTCATTCAGACCAGGAAGGCACGCGAGTACGGCCATGAGTCCAGCGGCCACGTAGGGGTTCAGCTTCACGCTGCCTCATCCTCTCCGGCCACATCGAGGCGGACCTCAATAGCCGAGATCGCATCCTTGATGTTGGCCACCAGGGCGTCAGCGTCCAACTCAGCGCTGTTCGCGGCCAGAGCCGCGACAGTCTTTACCAGCTCAGAAACCGTGGCATCCTGAGCAGCAAGCTTGGTCTTCAACTCATTCAGCAGATCGGTCTGCTTGGCCTGGTTCCGGTAGAGCCACACGAGGTAGCTCTCCGCAGTCCAACTCTTGTTGCCCTTCTCCGCGATCCACGGGGGGGCGGCAAGGATGCCGTCTTTCTTCCAAACGTCCTCTACTGCCACGTCGTTAAACTCCTCATCATTAGATGCGTACTTAGGTCTGCCGTACCCGGCAATGTCGGTGTACGAGCGTGTCCTTCTCAGACATGCGTTAGAGGTGTTACCCTCAATGGTCTGAACCCGGCCGTTACCGAGGTTCTTCTCAACAATGCCAACGTGGTCAATGGCTCCGATTGAGTCGGAGCCCCCCCAGTCAAAGAAGACGATGTCGCCTTCCTTGCACGCGGCGACATTATCCTTGGTACCCTTATGCCATTGGCCAAGTTTCTGGAAGTCCTGCGCATGAAGGACGGTGTAAGCCCGTCCACCCTTGGGACAGACTGCCTTAAAGTTACCGCTCTTGGAGGCCACGTAGCAGACAAAGGCATCGCACCATGCCCAGTCCGTGCCAAGGTTCTGAACGTTAGCGTTGTACCATTTCTGAACGATGTTCCCGCCAGAGGGCTCACCGATCTTACCGACGTGCTTTCTAGCTTCCGCGAGCATCGCGGCAGCACCGGCCATCTATACAACCCCCTTAAAACCCAGAATAACCATCACCGTTGCTATGACCACTGTAGAGGTCACTCCATAAAGAAGTTTTTCAATGACGCCCAAACGTCTATCAACTGACTTCTTGTTTTCCTCGTATTCTCCACGAGGGACATACGTACGGATGTCATCGCGCACTTGCGCGAAGTCGTCCTTTACATCCTCCCGGAACTGCTGGATCTCTCTAAGCAGCATGGTAAAACCGGGATCAGTCTCATGGGCCATGGGTCCCCGCTAGATTTACATTTGTAGGTTTAAGTTATGCAAAACGTGTCACGCGCATGTACGAACCCGCATCCCGGGTGAGGGTGGCAGTAATCCCCAAGGGGCTGTGACACCAACTGTGGTACACCACTTCGGGGACGTCGCCGGTAACTACGTTGAACTTTGCCCACACCGCCGTGTTGGTGTTGTCCGAGTTCACCCGTGGCTGTGAAAAAGCAAAAGAAGACGATGCCCTCATGTTGGCCGTTGTATTACTGGCCGTAGAGAAGTCAGACTCAGACTCCGTGGGGGAAAACACCATGTACCCATTGACGTTCCCTGCGAGCAGAACAGAACCCAACCAACGGCTAGCAGCGGCTATGTCCACAGTGTTCCTAAACAGAACCATGGACTCGACCGTGTAGGAGGCATTCGCCCCCAGAGGGCAGAACAGCTCAGTATCGATCTTCTCAGCATCCAAATCGGTGACGGTGTCGGCAGAGGTACACACGATTACTCTGCTCTGCATCGACCGTAGCTGGGCACCACGCAGGATGGCCCCAGGGTTGAAAGTCGGGTACGTGGCCATTATCCAACCCTCTCAATCCTCAGATAGGAGTCTGCCAACCGCGTCGTGTTTGACGCGGTGGCGGTGCTCTGGGACCACTGGAAAACAACGTTTCCCGCTGTGCTGGACGTTATTAGCGACAGAATCTCAGTTATAGATTGGGGGTTGTCGTGCTGTGTGTAGTTGGTGTTACTGCCAATTGACTGAGACCGGACGGTTACCCGTCCGTTGGTCTCGTCCGTGAAGGTGCTACCCGGGGTAGCGGCACCGAAACAGAACCGGCCACCGGTAGTGCCGGAAGGCACGCTCCATGAAACGGTAATGTCCGGGGTAGTGCTGACAGCATCAAAGGCTATGAATGCCTCCACGATGTAACGAGCATCTACCGCCAGGGCGAAAGACAGAGCCATGTCACTAGTGGGGGTGGCCGTGTTGCTCCTGATCAGGTTGGACGATGCTATTACAATGTGTGTTTGCTGCTCGGTGAGGAGTTCGGCGCTCACCTTTTTGCCAGCTCGCCAAGTTGGGTAGACAGTCATACGTTCCTCCTAGGCGATTCGCTGGACTCTCATAAAAGACCCAGCTTTGCGGGCAACGCTGGTCCCTGCTCCTCCGGCTGTGGCCTGCGCGAACTGGAACACGACATTTCCGGAGTTGGGTCCGATCAAAACCACTGCCGATTCAAAGAAGGCATGAGCCCCGTTGTCACCGGTCATTAGGTAAGTGGTGTCCGTACCCGTGTCGCGGGCGGCAGCTTGCAGGTTGGTGTTTACCCGAGACGTGTAATTACCTGCAATGTTTGGGGAGCCGAACCGGGCTCTTTCACCAGACGAACCCGTTGGAATGGACCAACGGGTTTTGAAACCCTGATTCAGAGTGTTACTGCTACTAGACGCCAGAATGTATATCTCCACTAGGTAAGAGGCACCGGCCGAAACCGGTGCCGTCAGGGTGGTGTCATTCTGGACCGTGGCTGTGTTCGTTACGGTCTGGTCTGTCGTAGCCATTATGGTAAGGGGCTGCATATCGCTCAGCAGTTGTGCTGTAACATGCTGCCCGGAGTAGATAGCCGGGTAGGTAGACATACAACCCCTTAGTAAGCAAGAATCATTGGCTGCCAGAGACGCACTTCGGTACCCGATGAGTGCGTCTTCACAACGCCATTAACAGAACGGGTAACCGTGAAAGTCTGTGGTGAGGATGACCCAGAAATGGCTGTGACCGTCATTTGTTCGCCACCGACAAAGACGTCAAACGGAAGGTCATCAACGTCGGTCGTCCAAATAGGCCCGGACGTGGTACTCACGCTCAACGACGTAGCCGTAGAAGTGACTTCGGAAACTAGCTCACTGCCCTCGGTGTCGGCATGTCCCAGAACATCGCTGTCTAGTGTCGCCACCCGATACGGGCTTTCCGGAGTGCAATTGAACGTTATGTGGTGCCGGTAGTTCTCAATGTATTCCGTGTACCCTTGGACGATCTGTGACACTTCATCGAAAGACACCCACAAAGGCAGGTCGGTAACGACAACCCGGGAACCGATATCCATCTGAGTAGCGTCACCGGCTAGTGCTGTGTTCCTTGCCAGATCCACACCGATACGGGGGAATCTCGCCTCATCCACGGTACCCAGGTTGAGGCGCCACCCTGCCGCGTCCTGTAGCTGTTCTTCCGTGGCTAGGGATACCTGTACCGAGTCCTCATAGCGACCCACACCGTTCGGGGGTGTGAGGGTCGACAGTGGCCCCATCTCCTGCTCAACAGTGAACATGGATCCCAAGAGACGCTCAGCAGTGACGACATTACTAATATGCTGGTCGTCGTCTATGGGTTCCAGATCCCCCGCCACCTCCGCAGCGGAATAATCCAGGGTAAGTCTCGCAGACTGATTCATCAGGGACAGCGAGTCCCTGTACCCAATGCCGAGTACTGTCCTAGGCTCAAACAGAAGTCCTAGGTCAGCGTCTTCACACTCCTGCAACAAACCGGAAAGATTGTCCGCTGTCTGCGCCCCCATAAGGGCGCCTTCTGAGAAACCAACCTTTGTGAAGTTGAGACTCTCTTCGCCCGACAATCGAACCAATCGGTCGGTTGTCGCTTCGCCGATATGTGCTCCCAACGGTTCCGTGAGACCAAGAGCCGTAGACACGTTGGTCACCACCATGTGACCGATCACGTGTTCTTCCAACCCACCAGAGGGACCGACCATTACAGAGTGAACGCGCCCAACAGTTTTCCCAGAGAGGGTGCCGGACCGGTTCAGAGAAACCGTAATAGCAGGAATTTGTCCAAGTTCATAAACCTGTAGGTTGTAATCTACGTCTGAACCGTCTTCGGTCAGGAACAGATTTACGAATACCGGCTCCCCAAAGTCCACAGAGAGAATCGAATTGAATCCATCTGTCAGAAGAGATTCTCCGTTAACGTCGTATGCCCGAATCTGATATGAGTGCCCGTCAGCACTCAACTCGATTTCCCAACGGGCGGCAGTGCCAGTTGTCCGTACAGATATGAGACGCGTTACCGCGCCCGGACCGTCGTCGGTTGGTTTGAAAAAGAACCGAATAGCAGACCCGGCATTAACGGAGTAAAACGGTAGGTTGAAAATGTACCCACCTGTAGCGTCCAAGGATGGTAGTGAATCGGACGCCAGATAGTCAGAATAACTGGCCATCTGTGGAGAACCAACGATAGTACCCGGGGTCAAGCGAGGCCTTCCCGGGGCTATGCCGGTAGCATCCTCGCCATCTTCGAGGGGCCAATAACCGACCACCGAAGACAGGTTGGGGTCAGACAGGAATCGGTACAGTGCTGATCGAGTCGGCCTAGTGCCTTGACCCAACCTACGGAGAACCCCCGAAACCTCAATGGTCGACTTGACCACATTCCCAGAGAGGCCCCACTTTGGGGGCCATGCCGACACTTCACCAACAAACCGAAGATCCTTATTGGTGATCTCGGAAGACCCGTTCATAGTCCACGTCCGAGGACTGCTCACAGTGTCCGTGAACGAAGTGTCTCCAGCCGTCTGAACTGTGAAGTCCGGGTTGGTTACAAGAGTGCCGTTGATACCGTTATAGATTTCAACTTTATACACCCGTGCATCCCACGGGGTATTGAGCAGCGGCGGATCTACGTTGTCCCCGATAGTTATCGGGGATGTGGAATTGAAGATACTCGCTACCCCGGTAGTAACCACCTCTTCGCCCAGCTGTGCCCAAGGACCGGAGATCGAGTCGGAGGTATAGAACGTAACTACCGACTCGCTACTGCCGTTGTCGACGTCGAAAGTAAGGCGGAACGCCTGTCTCCCCTCATGCCACGGTGCGGGGAGCGTGGACACTGCGTCGTGGGCTGACGCCAGTGTCCCGCCCGTAGACCACCTAAAGTGGTACATGCCCTCGGACCCCCGCCAGACTGCCCAAGATCGTTGGTTACCCAAAATGGCATACTTGCTCAACATCGTTGTATCGAAACCCCAGGGGTTCTGCCCGGGGGTGAATTCAATACGGATGTCAATGTCGCCCGTGATGTCTAGGCTAGAGTCGTCTGGGGTTGATACGGTGCATCCGGACGTGCCGTCCAGCTGGGCGAACAGGTCACCCTGATTCAGGGATACACGCAGTGGTGTGTTTCTCCCAATAGAGCCGTAATAAGGGCTCTGGGGGTTCCTGGGAGAGAACCGGCCATCGGTGTTCAGCAGCGATAGTTCGCAAGAGGAGGGCTCCACCGTGGCCGCCTCGGGGGAGCGGCCACGGGTGATGGTTATTCCATCCTCTACCAAAACGTATTCAGTTATATCTGTCCACGTACCGTCTAGGTCCAGTTCGACAGAGACGTCAATAGGGTCTTCGGGGAACGCCATTGAAACCTACTTACCTAGAACAGTCTGGACATTACCGCCGCGAACGCGGACACCCTTACGGACTAGCTCCATCACGAAGTCACCGACCTTAGAGCCGTCAGACCCAAATTCGACCTTGAACACAACTTCCTGAGGTCCGCCAGAAGCGGCCCCAGTAGAGCGCAGAACAGAGCGCTTGTTGTTGGACGATTTACCTCGTCCCGAGTTGATGGCTTCCAGCAAGGGGCGGAATTTGGAAGTAGCCGCCGCATTGATTACGAACTCACCGTTGGACAACATCGCAGGGATAGAGTCTGAGGTACTTGTTCCCGCACCACGGACCATTCCGCCAGTTGGGAAACCTTGCACCATTCCACCAGAGGCGAAACCAACGGGGCCACCGTGCGCGCGGTACAGGGCCTTTGATGCGCGAATGGCATTGCCTTGGTTGTGCACGTAATAAGTGATGTGCCGCTCGCGCGGAACATCTAGAACAGCCGACCGAAGTTGCTTGGATGCTCTAATGGCGTCACCCACACCGGGGGTACTGATCTTTGTTTGCCGCGCACTTGGAATCGACTTAGCCGCATCACGGACACCAAACATCTTGTCCGCGAGTTTTATAGCCTCATCCCTTGTGTAGTGCATTTTAAGCGCCGTGGCAATGAACTTCTGCCGGGCGCTTTCCATATGCCGCGTGACTTCTTGTGCTGTTGCCCCATCTTCCTTCATCCGAACAGACAAGTTCTGAGCAGACG
>Ga0105042_100075_pt1 | contig 10092 bp, 5 predicted proteins | sample LS_165metaG_FD_91487 | JGI IMG/M metagenome (GOLD analysis project Ga0105042, IMG submission 91487) | Switchgrass associated microbial communities from Austin, Texas, USA - LS_165 metaG | ecosystem: Host-associated > Plants > Phyllosphere > Phylloplane/Leaf | place: USA: Austin, Texas | collected... | reverse complement strand
CAATCAGGCCATGGCGCAGCTTCCGACCGGGCGGTTGGTGCGGGCGCGCGGCGGGCGGCATGGCTACAACAAGATGCGCAGAACCCCCTATCAATAAAGGTCGCCGATGACCGATACCCTCGACCGCCTGCAAGGCGCGCTCTCCACGCTCGGCATGAAGACGCCGGTGAGGGTGGCGACCACCGCCGATATCACCCTCTCCGGACTGCAAGCCATTGACGGCGTCACCGTCGTCGAAGACGACCGGGTGCTGGTCAAGGACCAGGATGACGACACCGAAAACGGCGTCTACTTCGCCAGTTCCGGCGCCTGGTCGCGCACCAAGGATTTCGACAGCGCCTCCGATTTCGTCGAGGGCACCACGGTCATCGCCGGCGAGGGCGCGCTGAATGCCGGCCGGATCTACCGGGTTTCCTCTGAGCCCGTCACCACAATTGGTGAAGACGACATCACCTTCGCCGCACTGGATTTCAGCAGCGACGAAAACGGCGCAGCGATCTCCAATACCACGCTCAATCTCGACGCGGTGGATGGCGAGGTGGTCGATGTCTCCGGCGCGGGCACCATCAACGCCATTACCCTGTCCGAGGCGGTCACCAAGCTGGTGCGCTTCACCGGATCGGCCACGCTCACCCATTCCGCTTCGCTGGTGCTGCCCGGTGCGCAGAGCATTGTCTGCGCGGCCGGCGACTGGGCGATTTTCCGGGGCTATGCCTCCTCCGTGGTGCGCTGCGCCTTCTTCCAACGCGGCTCGACCAGCCAGCCGCTCATCGCTGGCGAGGCTACCATCGCTTCGGCGGCGACAGTTGACCTCGGCAGCGTGCGCGAGCAATGCGTTACCATATCCGGGACAACGGCGGTCACCTCCTTTGGTTCCTCGGCGGCAACCGGCACGGTGAAGTTCTGCCGACTGTCAGGCGCGGCGCCGATCACGGCGAGCGCCAACATCATCACCCCCGAGGGCGGGGCAAGCATCCAGGGCGCCTCCGGGGATTGCTTCATCGCCAAGCATGAGGGGTCCGGCGTCTGGCGGGTGCTCAATTATACCCGCGCGGCTTTGCAGGCTCATCTCGACACCGGCGCAACCTCCACCTCGGCAACGTCGGAAAGCGACCTGATGACCTTTTCGCTTCCGGCAAGCCGGCTGGCGTCGTCCGGCGCGGCGATCCGGGTGCGGGGCTGGGGCTCGGCAACCACCGTCTCGACCGGCGTGACCCGGCGGATGCGCATGTATTTCGGCGCCACCGTGGTCGCCGATAGCGGCGCGCGCGATGTGGCGACCAACTGGTCGCTGGAGGCGGTGATCGCCCGAACCACCAGCGCGAGTGCGCAGCAGGCCTCAGGAACCGCCATGGCCTCGACCGGCGGCGCCGCCGTGGTCACGGTGCTGCAATCCTCCCCCGCCGAGACCTCGACAGGGGCAATTACGGTGAAGGTCACGGGCCTATGCACCGCCGCGACCGGGGTGATCACGCAGACAGGCCTCCTGGTTGAGCAGCTCTCGGTGTAAAGATGGGAAAAATCAATGCTTTAACTCATCTTTTCAATGCCGGGCGCATCTCCCGCGCCGCGCTCAACCGCATCGACAAAGAGGCGATCCGCCTGTTCGCCGAGCGTCAGGAGAATCTGGCGCCCTATTCGATCGGCCGGGCGATCGTGCGTCCTGGCCTGGAGTATATCACGACCGCCTCCGACAATATGCGCCCGCGCCTGATCCCGTTCGTCAAGGGCATCGACGATGTGGCGATGATCGAGATGGTCGCCGGCTCGATGCGGGTGCTCATCGACGATGAGCCGGTAACGCGCGGCACGGTGACCGCCTCGATCACCAATGGGGATTTCTCCTCGGCCACGGGCTGGACCACGACGACATCGGGCGGGGCCAGCGCTTCCATATCCAATGGCGTGCTGACCCTGGCCGCGCCTTCGCGCGGCGGCAGGGCGAGCGCCAGCCAGGGCATCGCGATCAACGAGATCGGCGAAGAGCATGCGCTGCGCATCGTGGTGACGCGCGGGCCGGTGGAGTTCCGCTGCGGCTCAAGCAGCGGCGGCGATGAATATATCTCTGAGACCACGCTCGACACCGGCGTCCACAGCCTGACCTTCACCGCAACGGGCGGGTCGGATGTGGACGATTTCACCGTGCTGCTTCTGCATATGGACGGCTCGAACGGATCGACGACGTTTACCGACAGCTCGCTCTACAGCCATACTGTCGCCGTGCAGTCCAATGCGCAGGTCAGCACCGCGCAATCGAAGTTCGGCAGCGCGTCGGCGGCGTTCGACGGCGGCTCGGATTGCCTGCTGCTTGACGGGTCCGACAATTTCGCCTTCGGCTCGGGCGACTTCACCGTAGAGGCGTTCATCCGCTGGAGTGCGCAGGACGCCCAGCACAAGAATTTTTATGACAGCCGCCCGTCCAGTTCCGCAGATGACGATTACCCCTGCCTGCAACTGACCAATGCGGGGGTGCTGCGCTTTCTGCGCGGCGATGTAGTGGTGATCACCGGGCCAACCCTGTCGCTGAACACTTGGTATCATGTGGCGGTGGCGCGCGAAGACGGCGTCTCCCGGCTGTTTCTTGACGGAGTAGTGGTTGGCAGCGCCACAGACGCAACCGCCTACCGCAACGGCGCCAATCGCCCGGTGATCGGCTCGCAGGGGAAAGACACCACGGACCACGAATTCCAAGGCTGGATCGACGAGTTGCGCGTCTCCAAGGGCATCGCCCGCTGGACGGCAAATTTTACCCCGCCGTCGGCGGCCTATTCGATCGGCTCGGCCGACACCTTCCATGTGCAGCTCTCCAGCCAGATCGAGCGCCAGGTTATCGTGGACTCCATCCAGGTGGAATCGGCCGGGGTCATGACCCTGCCGGCGCCATGGAATGAGGGGGATCTGCGCGAGATCCGCTACGACCAGTCCAATGATGTGATTTTCCTGGCCCATGGCGCTTGGCGGCCGCGCAAGATCGAGCGGCGCTCGGACAGTTCCTGGTCTCTGGCCGCCTATGAGCCGGAGGATGGTCCGTTCACCCTGGCGCGCACCGCGCGGGTGAAGTTGAAAGCGACAGCCACTCACGGCAACACCACGCTGTCCGCCGATACCGCCTTCTTTAAGCCCGACCATGTCGGCGCACTGTTCCGCCTCGATCACGAGCGGCTCGATGCCGATTGGGATATTGCCGGGGAGGAGGCCGCGACCGATTCCTTCCGCGTGCGCGGCATCGGCGAGGAGCAGGAATGGGACTATGTCATTAGCGGCACCTGGTCGGGGACCATCACCGAGCAGCGCTCTTTCGATGGCGCCAACACCGGCTTTGCCGATACCGGGATCACCTCCACAACCACCTCCTCGGGGACAATTGATCCCGGCACTGAATATGACAACCAGATCTACCACATCCGCTATATCTTCAAGACTGGGGATTACACATCCGGCTCGGCCAATGTCGCTATCACCTATCCTGGATACAGCGCTGGCGGGGTGTGCAAGGTCACAGCCTACAGCTCGGCGACCTCGGTGTCGATTGAGGTGCTGGACGATCTGAATGACGTGGCCTACACTACCGACTGGCGCGAGGGCGACTGGTCGGACCGGCGCGGCTGGCCGGAGGCGGTCGGGTTTTTCGACGGCAGGCTGTGGTGGGCGCGGCGCGACAAATTCTGGGGCTCAGAGAGCGACAATTTCTACGCCTTCAATCTGGAGACCGAGGGCGACAGCGGCTCGATCCAGCGGTCGATCTCGGCCGGCGGGTTCACCAATCAGACCCAATGGATCATGGGCCTCCAGCGCCTGATTCTCGGCACGAATGCCGCGCCGATGAGCGCGCGATCATCGTCTTTCGACGAGCCTCTCACCCCGACCAATATCACCTTGAAACCGACCGCGCCCACCGGAGCCGCCAGAATCAGCCCGGTGGTTGTCGGCTCGCGCGGATTGTTTGTCGGCGCCGATGGCCGGCGGATTTTCGAGCTGGCCTATAGCATCGATGCTCAGGACTACATCGCCACCGACATCACCCGGCTGAATGAGGACTTGGCCGAGGGCGTCAATCCCGATCTGTTTGAGGACGCCTTTGTCGAGCTGTCCTATCAGAGCGCGCCAGAGCCCTATGTCTGGGCCCTGCGCGATGACGGCATCGCCGCCGGCCTGCTGTTCAATCCGTCCGAGGATGCGCGGGGCTGGTGGACGCTGCGCACCGGCGCCTATAATCCGCTCGATGAAGACCGGCCGCATGACCGCATCGTCTCGATCGCGGTGCTGCCGCGCTCGATCGAGGATGATGTCTATATCGGCGTCGAGCGCATCATCAGCGATGGGGCTGGCGGAACCACGCGCTCTTACTATATCGAAAAATTCGCAAAGCATAAAGACACAATCACCCGAGAATATGACGCCACGATCGGCGATGTTGCTGTCAAAAATGGCTTGTATCTTGCCGACAGCTACATTATAGCTGAGGGGAATGGCGGAATCGGCCAAGTCATTGACGGGCTTGATCATCTAGAGGGCCGCGACGTTATTATAATCGGCCAGAAGGTCGGCGGGGGGTACGGGCCGACCGGCACGGTTTATACTGTCGAGAGCGGAGCGATAACCACCGAGGAGGCCGTCGAAGGCGATATCTGTGTTGGCCTCCCCTATGAGGGGCTCTACAAATCGGCAAAGCTCGCCTTCGCCGCGCAGGGCGGCACCGCGCTGACCCAGAAGAAGGCCATCACCCAGGTCGGGCTTGCCCTGCTTGACACCCATCCGGACGCCATCCGCATCGGGCACAGCTTCGATGAAGCCGAGATGGACGAACTGCCTCGCATCGCGCCCGAGGGCGATGCGGTCGATGCGACCGAGACTTTCGACCGCGCCCATGAGGAAGCGCCTTTCCCCTTCCCCGGCAATTGGGACACCGACGCCCGCGTGCATATCAAGATCCGCCCCGGCTATTCGGCCTGCCTGTCGGCGATGGTGGTCGGGGTGGAGACCCATGAACGCTGATGCTGATCCGCGAGCCAACGCCGGAAGAGGAGAGGGCCTTTTTCGGCTATCGCGACCCGGCGATCCGCGATCTGCAATGCGCGGTGATCGATGGCCGGGTCGCGGCGATGTGCGGGGTGATCCGCGATCCACGCTATTACGGCTCGATCTTTGAGGAGGAGGGGCGCTGGGTCGGCTTCCTCCAGCTTGCCCCCGATGCCGCCCCGCTCGGCGTCCATGCCGTGGTGGCGATGCGTCATTATCTGAAGAAACAGACCGAACCGATCATCGTCCAATGGGACGACGCCTACCCGACCGCCGAGAAATTGCTGCGCGTGCTCGGCTTTGCCCCCACCGATGAGTTTATGCCGGATTATCGCGATTTCTCCCGCAAATTGAGAGTGTGGATATGGCAGCCCTACCAGCCTTAGCCGCCGTGGCGACCCTGGCCAGCGCCGGGCTCAGCGCCATGGGGTCGATCCAGCAGGGCCGCGCACAACAGGCGGCCCTGAATTTTGAAGCCCAGCAGCGCGAGCGCCAGGCCGCCGAGGAGCGCGCCGCCTCCCAGCGCGAGGCGATCGAGAAGCGCCGCGAGGCCAATCTCGCCATGTCCAGGCAGGTTGCCGTGGCCGGGGCGAGCGGGGCCGGGGTCATCACGCCTAGCATCTTAGATATTTATGGCGAAACCGCCCAGCAGGGTGAATACAACGCCCAGACCGCGCTTTATGGCGGCGAGAGCCGGGCGCGCGGACAGATGGATGAAGCCGCCGCCGCCAGGTTCAAAGGTAAGGCGGCGCGCAAGGGCAGCCTGTTCGAGGCCGGGGGCAGTATCCTGTCCGGCATCGGCAAAGTCGCTGGCGGCAGTTACGGTTAATAGGAGACGGGGGTGCCTAAACTTCCCGACAAAAACAGCCTATCGCAGCCCGGCAGCTTCCGCAGCGGCCGGGCTATTGTCAGCGCCGGGGCAGTTGACGCCTCGGCCATTGGCCAGGGCTTGAAGGCGGCCGCGCGCGGCGTTGGCCAGATCGGCGATGCGCTTTATGCGCGCGAGGAAAAAGAAAAACGCGAGCGGGATGCTCTCGACCTGATCAAGGCGGAAGCCGCGCAGCGCCAGTCCCTGTTCGACATTGAGCGTGGGTTCGATGAGGATGGCGATTATTCGACCCACGACCGCCGCTATACGCCGCTGGCCAGCGAGGCCACCAACCGCGCCGCCAGCCTGATTCGCGACCCGCAAAAGCGCGAGATGTGGCGGCTGAAGGCTGAGAACGACATCATGTCCAGCCGCCAGCGCCTGATCGACCGGGCCGATAAGATGGGGAGGCAAGAGCGAATCGTCGGCCTCCAGACCGAGCTGGAGGGGTACAGGAACAGTTTCACCGATCCCAAAGCCACCTCCGAAGACCGCGCCCGCATCATCCAGCAGTCCCGCGACGCCATTGAGCTTGGCAAGCGCTCGGGCATGCTCGACCCGGTAACCGCCTCGAAATTCGACAATGACTATGTGCGCGGCGCGGTGAAGCAGGACGCCGAACGCCGGCTCATCGAAGACCCGGAGGGCTTGCGCCGCGAACTGCATGGCGGGCGCGATGTGCCCATGCCGCTCGACGACATGGAGAATCCGGAAACTCGCGCAAGGCCGATGCGGTCCGGGCAGCAGGTTCCCGCGATCGCCGAGGTCGCCCCTGGCCGCGAGCAGGCCGGCCGGTTCATGGTCGATGGCCTCGACATCAAGGACCGCGTCAACCCGAATGCGCAATATGGCCGCTCGGCGACCGCCAATGCCCAGCCCTTCACCGGGATTGTGCTGCACCACACTGGCGGGGACGACGCGGACAAGTTCATCAAATACGGCCAGTCGGTGGACCGTGAGCGCGGCGGCTCGTTCGGCTATCATTTCTATATCGACAAGGACGGCACGATCTACCAGGGCGCGCCGATGGATGCGCGCACCAACCATGTGAAGCCGCCCTCGGCGCGCGAGCGGCGCGATGCCACGGGCCTGTCCAATGAGAACGCCATCGGCATCTCCCTGCTCGGCTCAGGCGGCGATGAGACGCCAGCTCAGCTCGCCGCTGTCGCTAAGCTCGCCAATTCCCTATCCAAGACTTATGGCATCGCCAGCAACCGCATTGTCGGGCACGGCGACCTCCAGCATGACCGGCAGAGCCGCGAGGGACAGGCGGCGCTGAAGGCGATACGCGGCGATATCCGCCCCGGCGATGTATCGCCGGCCAGCGGCCGCTATGCCATGCTTTCGCCCCTGGAGCGCGCCGAGTTCCTGAAAAAGGCCGAGACCGCCATCCGCACCAAGCGCGAGGGCGAGAAGGCGTTTGTCCGTCAGGCGCTCGATGACGATGTGGAATCTATCCGCCGCACCGGGCAGAGCGCCGAACTCGACCTCACCGAAGCCAAGACCATCCTGCCGCCCGATGAACTGAACCGCTATTTCCTGAAACGCGCCGAAGCGGAGATGGAACATGCCGGGACCAGCGATCTCTATAGGCTGCCTGAAGAAGAATTACAGAATCGCCTGAGCGATGACCGGTCGGTCGGCGGGCTGAAACCCGCATCGGGCGAGGCGATGTTCGAAGCCAAGGCGCGGGTGTTCGACAAGGCCGAGAAGAAGGTCGCTGAACTGCGCACGCTGCGCGAGAATGACCCGGCGCGTTCGGTCGATGAATTCCCTGAAGTGACCCAGGCCGCCGCCGCTGCCCAGGATGCGCCCGACGACCCGGAGGCGCTCCAGGGCCTTGTGCGTGCGCGGATGGACGCCCAGGCCAGGGTTGGCGTTGCCGAAGGTCTGCGCTCGCCGATCACCAAGGCGGAGGCGCGGGATATCGTTGCTCCCTTGCGCGGCGTGGAGAGCGCGGCGCTGGAGAGGGCGGCGACTGATTGGTACACCGGACTCCAGCAGCGTTACGGCCCCTACGGTAAGGCGGTCGCCAAAACTGCAATCGAATATGCGCTGGCGCGCAGCTCCGAGACCGCGCAGGCCGTGACTGGCCAGATCGAGGCGGTCGCCAATGGCCTGCGGCCGCTCGCGGCCGATGTGCGCCGCACCGAGTTCCTGCTGGAGGCTGACCGGGCGCTCGGCGCGTATGGCGGGGACTTCGTCGGCGAGCCGATGCGCCAGTTTGGTGGAGCGGGTGCGCGCACGACATCGCGGCGGCTGCCCGACGATGCCGCGCCTAATCAGATCTATCTCAACCCGAAGGGCGGGGCGCAGATCGGCGATCGGTTCATCCCGCAAGGCGCGATCAATCATCTTCTCGAAAATCCAGGCCTTGCCGCCAAGTTCAATGAAAAATACGGCGTGGGCGTCGCCGAAACCATCCTTTCTGGAATCAATCCTGATGGCTGAGAATCCGTTCGACCTGTTTGACGAAGCTGCGCCGACCCTTGCGGCAACTGCCCCAGCCACCGAAGACGACAACCCCTTCTCCCAATTCGATTCCGAGCAGCCACCGCAGCCAGCGGCGCCGGCCAATCAGCCGTCCGCGCCGATTACGCCCGTGCAGAATATGCCGGGCGTTTCTGTTATCGACGATGCGGAAATGCGCGATTTCCTGGACATTTTCCAGGCGCAAAATATCCGCGAAGGCACCGACAAGATCAACGAATCGCGTGGCAATGGCTTTATCGACGGCGTCACCGATCCGCAGCAATACCTGGAAGCCGGAAAAGGCGTTGTTCCTGGCGCGATAAAATTCGGTGGCACGACGCTGAAGGGCGCTGGCGCGGTCAAGGCGGCGGCCGAAGTCAACGTCGCCAATTTTGCGCGCGAGAGGATCGCCGTCCTCGATCGCTTTGAGCGCGGCGAAGATCTGCGGCCCAGGGGCGGCGGATTGGCGCTTGGCGTTCCCGATCGCCAAGCGGATGCTATTGCGTTTTATAAAGATTTTACGCCCGCGCAGCGCAGCGCCGAACGTGCCCGCCTGGAGCGCCTGCTCGCCGGCTATGTGCCGACGCCTGCCGAGCAGCAGACACTGTTCAAGGTTGGCGAGAAGGTCACTGAATACGCCAAGACGGTCCTGCCGCCGGCTCCTGGCTATGAAGAGGCGGTCGGCCGCCAGCTCGGCGAGGGCATCGGTTCGCTGGTCGCCGGCCTGCCGGCCGGGTGGCTTGGGCGCATCCCGGCGGCGACCTTCTTCGGAGCAGGCGGCGCCGGCGAAGCGGTCGAGCGCGCCATCGAATTCGACCGCAAGGAGAGGGCGGCCGGGCGCCCTGGCCTCACTCAGGACCAGATCAACGTCTCGGCGCTGTGGGGCATTGCGCCGGGCGCCACCGACCTCGTGCCGATTGAGATGCTGTTCGGCCGGCTGAAAATCCCGGCGCCATTCTCCAGGCTGGCTGCGCGCGCCGTGGGGCGCATTGGCGGACAAGCCTTTGTCGAGGGCATGCAGGAGGGCGGCCAGCAGTTCCTTCAAAATCTGATCGCCCAGGAAATCTACAATCCTGATCAGGCGCTTGGCGAGGGCATCGTCCCCAATATCGCCATGGGCGGCGGCGTTGGCGCGGCAGCGCAGGCGGCCAAGGAAGCGGCGCGCCTTGCGGTGCGCAATTTTGCCGGCCGGCGTGGCGGCGCGGGCCCGGAGCCAACTCCGGCGCAGCCTTCTACGCCCGTCGCAGCCGATCCGCAGGCAGCCGCCACGCCGGCCAAAGCCCCAAGCCCAGAAGCAGGGGCGCCAAGTCAGACGCCAAAAGCTCCAGCTTCCCCGCCGGAGGCGGGCGCAACCCCGGCCCCGCAGGCCAAACGCGATGCGGCGCCAGAAACCCGCGCCGCAACCCGCGAGCAGTTCAGCCAATATCTTGCCCTTGAGGAGCGCCTCGCCTCCATCCCCGACGACATGGAGGCCCCGCCCGAGTTGATCAACCAGGCGATCGATGCCGAAGAGGCGATGGTGGAAGCGTTCCGCGCCACCGGCCTGCCTGGCGACGGGCTCGCGCGCGGCACGCGCCCTATCGACTCCATGGAAGATGTCAAACGTGCGTTCGATGAAGCAACGCCGGAGGAGATCAATGAGTTCTGGCAGGGCAAAGCGGTTGGGGAGGCTGCCACCGGCGCTGTTGCTGGCGCGGGGGCGGCTGCGCCCTCCATCGCGGGAGGCGAAAAAT
>Ga0105042_100074_pt1 | contig 10104 bp, 9 predicted proteins | sample LS_165metaG_FD_91487 | JGI IMG/M metagenome (GOLD analysis project Ga0105042, IMG submission 91487) | Switchgrass associated microbial communities from Austin, Texas, USA - LS_165 metaG | ecosystem: Host-associated > Plants > Phyllosphere > Phylloplane/Leaf | place: USA: Austin, Texas | collected... | reverse complement strand
TGGTCTGGTTGTCGAGGAGCCCCCAGGGGCTCGTGTCGTCGTAGGGCCCGGTCGAGTGCCCGTCAGGCCCCTCGCCGGTCGAGAAGTGCGCGTGCTTGTCGTGCGGGTTCGAGCCGTTGTAGGCGACCCACCGCCAGCCGTTCTTGCGGGAGCAGATACGGCGGTTGAAGATCATGTACTTCAGCGCGCGCGGGGGATGCTGCCGCAGGAACTCGGTGATGGCAGCCATGTCGGCGCCGCCCGCGGGGTCGTGCGTGCCGTCGAAGGCGCACACCACCCCGGCGTCGTTCTCGTTGTGGTCCGAGTCGGATGCGGCGTGGGCGGCGTCGCCGATGGTGCCGTCGCTCCGCTTCGACCGGTTCGGGGCGATGGCGTTGAGCTCATTGCGGAAGACGACGAGGGACTTCGCGAGTCTCCAGGCCATGGGGGCCTCCTGTTCTCGGGCGCGCGAGAGCGCGCCCGCGGGATGGGTCTACGACTGGTTGGCGTGGAAGCGGTCGACCTGAAGGACCACCCTGGTGCCGCCGCCGGCGATATAGCCCTGCACCTCGAACGACAGAGCGTTTCCCGGCTTAACCGTGTCTCCCCAGCCGGGGATGGACACGGTCTTGATCTGCGTGCCGGTCTGGTCCCCGGTCACGTCGGCGCCGTTGACCAGGAGCCGCCAGTGCGCGGTCCCCCCACCTGACGTGTTCGGGACGATCCCGATCGTGACCCGGGGGTGGAAGACGGGGTTGATGCCCTGCCAGAGGGTCACGAACGACGTCGAGGTGTGAGAAGGAACGAACGAGGTACCGGTGATCTGCGCTTCCGAGGAGGGCACCAGGCGGTAGTTCAGGTACGGCCGGGCGAGCCCAACACCGGTCTGGCCGTCGTTCGCCATGAGCAGGTTGCCCTGCCGGTCGTACCCGGCCCAGTAGGAGCGCCCGACCGACCCTTGGAGCCCGAACGCGAACTCGCCGTCATCGAAGCTGAACGCCCAGATGCGGTGGCCGTCGGTGCCGGGCCCGAAGAAGAGGAGGCCGACACTGCCGGTCTCGTCGGTCATCCTGATGGCGCCGCCGTTGATGGTGAGAGACCCGCCGTCGAGGAGCCGGAGCCCGCGGGCGCCGATGGAGGCGTCTTCGAGGCGCCGCCCTGAGGTGAGGTCCATGAGGGTGCGGCGGATCTCGTTGATCGCGGCCCACACGTCCCCGGAGTTCATGATGTCGGAAGCGAGGCTCACTGGGTCACATCCTCAGCACGGGTTCGAAGGTGGCGGCGGCGGGGTCGAGGCGGTAGCCGATCATGCGTGCGGTGCCGGTCAGGCCGTTCGGGTGCATGTGGCCGGTGAGTGCGTACTCGATGTCGTCGCCGAGCTGGAGATCGATCCCCAATCTCGCGGGCGCGATGTTCCACCGGGAGGTCACCGCAAGGGAAGTGGTGCCGCCGTCGAGCCGGTACAGCGCGCTCGTGGCGTGCGCGTTCAAGGTCGTGGTGTCCTTGATCGACGAGGACGGCATCCACCGGTGCTCGATCCGCGGGACCCCCGCGGCGAGCGCGATGGTGTTGCGGATGTGCTGCGACTGCGGCCGGACCGTCCCCTCGCCACTGGAATAGGCGAGGATGTCGTTGGCGCCCATCCCGGCCCCGTAGTCGTAGGTGACGTCGTAGCGGACGACCGCTTTCGACTGGGTCGCGAGAGGCCCCCGGGGGACGCTGCTGCCGACGCGGTCGCGGACGCGGAAGATCAACCTGACGGCCTGCTGGGTAGCGGATTTCCAGTCGAGATCAATGGTCCACTCCGGGCCGCCGTCCACGTCCATGAGCTCCTGCAACCGCTTGTACACGGTGGCGTTCTCGTCGTCGCGGTACTGGCGGTCCCGCAGCGTCCCCGACAGGGGCGCGTCGATCTGGAGACTGATGCCCTCGACGTTCGTGTCCTGCACGAGCGTCCCGGCGATCGTCGCCTGGTCGGTCTGCGTGAACGTCCGGTCACCAACGTAGCGGCGGTCGAGGTACGACTCCGGTGTGGCGCACGTCAGCTCGATCGTCGCACCGGTACCGCCCCGGACCTTCCAAATGATCCCGCCCCACTGCGGCAGGCCGTTGACGATGCACACGAGCATCCGCGTGGGGAGCTGCGCGGGCCCGATGCCCTCGTAGAGGAGGTTCCCGAGAGCCAAGGGCCCGGTGAGCGGCGCGGGGACGGTGAACGTGTCCGCGGTGTACGCCCCGAGCGCGCGCGAGATCGTGCCGCGCACGCCCGGCAGGTAGGCGACCTTGTTGCCAGTGGTGACATCGCAGACCATCCACTCCACCACCGGCGCCTCGACCGCTTCGCCGACGGGCGGGGCCGGGGGGTCGATCGGGCCGATGACGACAGGCGCGGCGATGAACGTCCGGTACAAGTGCCACACCGGCTGGGCGTCGATCCGCCAGCCCGCGTACCACACCCGCCACCCCGAGACACCCCCTTCGGTGTCGGGAAGCAGACAGGAGCGGTACAGCTGGTCGTACTCGCCTGGCACGACCTGCGGGATCACGGTCTGCCCGGAGTTGGCGAACACGATCCCGTCCGTGGAGGTGCAGAAGTACAGGAGGCCGTCCCTGCCTGAGACGTCCAGGGTGCAGTCGTTGAGCAAGGCCACATACCCGTCGTCCTGCTTGCCGACGTACAGGTGCCAGGGCTCCTTGGTCTCGGGCAGGACCCCCATGTCAACGCCTTCGGGAGCCGCCCACGCCCCCGCGGGCGTGGCCGAGCCCTGCAACCGGACGACTTGGTTCGGCGACGGCAGGACATCGACCGCCCACATCGTCCACGCGCCCCCCTCGTACACGAACGACGGGGAGACGAGGCGGCGGACGGTCTGGTCGCTCGAATAGATCAGGGTCTTCGCGGCCCATGTCGCGCCGTCGACGCTGGTGGACCAGTAGATTTTCTCCTCTGAGCCCGGGGAGGCCCCGGAGGTGTCGAGGGTCCGCCAGAACAAGTGCAGCGTGCCGTCGACGTACCGCAGATCGGTGTCGGAGTTGTAGATCGTCCCGCCCGGCTGGTCGTCGATCGGGTTCACCAGCCCCGGGGGGACCTGCCAGGCGATCCCGTCCGTCGAGCACAGCACGCACGGGTCCTCGTAGGCGTCGTTCCCGTCCTGGTACGGGGTCATCCCCATCCAGTACGCGAACCCCCCGATCGTCTCGGGGATGTACACCACCGATGGGTGCGTGGCCTGCCCGTCCGCCTCCTGCGGGGTCGGGATGACCAGGCGCACACCGGTCGGGCCCGACACGGTCGTCGGGTCAGGAAGGACCACCGCTCAACCCCTGATGTAGTTGACGTAGAGGTAGTTGGGCTGGCTGGCGTTCGCGTTGACCGCGAGGTTCCCGGTTCCCGCCTGCCGGACGCACGTCCCCACGAACGTCTTGTTGCCGGTCGCGACGGCGGTGTACTCGTAGTACAAGATCACCGGATAGTCGACCGTGGCCGCGTCGCACGTCACGTGCGCAAGGTCGAGCTGGGTCCCGCCGACGGTGTCCTCGCGGATCCTGAACCGCGCCCGGTCTCCCGCGACGGTCGACGACCCGTTCGTCTTCCACGTGACCGCGTACGTCTTCCCGTTCTCCAGCGCGGCCGTGACCGTGTTGATGCTGGTTTCGGCCGTGAACGTCGCGGTGTTGGTGGTGCGGGTCGTCGTCGCGATCCGGCGCACCGACCCGAACGCAGCGGCTGACGCGATCGGGACCCACGTGCCCCCGGCAGTGGTGTTCACCAGGAGCTGCCCGAGCGCGATGTCCCAGAGCATCATGCCCTTGTACCGGCCGCCCGAGGTCGGGTACTGGCTGGAGTCGGTGACTGGCAGGACGCCGCCGCGGGCGACCGCGAACTGCGGTGTCGTTGGAGTGCCGGTGGACCCGGCGCCGGCGGCGACGGTCCACGTGGTGATCCGCTCGGCGTTCGCGGCGACCGCGGGAGCGACGGGCACTCCTGCGGGCACCCCCGCTGTGTAGACGAGGCGGCCTCGTGCGAACCCCGAAGAGTCGAGGACGTGGTCCTGGATCTGGAGGTCCAGGGCGTCGATGCGCGGCTGGGAGGGGTCGGCGGCGGTGACCGCCCCAGACTCGGAGGGATGCGGGACGATGTAGATCCGGCCGGTGGAGTGCCGGACGGCGACGACCATGTCGGCGGCGGTCCAGGTCATCCCGGATGTGGTGACATGCTGAGTCTCGGTTGACATGGGGAACACGCCAGTGCGCGAGATGAACCGGTTGGACGAGTTCCCGGCGGTGACGAGCCCGGCGAGCCCATCGCGGATGGTCTGAGCGTCCATCAGCCCGGCGGTGGTGTAGACGTCGCAGCCGCCGTCGGCGGTGAAGCCCATGACCGGTCCGCCAGGGGAGGGACGGAGCTGGAACGTGTTCGTGGTGGCGGCGGCAACGAAGTAGGGGGCGTCGGCGACGAGGACGCCGGACGCGCCGCCGGTGGGGTTCGCGACGGTGACCTGCTGCCCGTTGACCAGGCCGTGTGCGGCGAGCGTGACAGTGTCGTCGTCGGCCTCGATCGTGGCCGTACCGACCGAGGTGCCGCGGGTGGTGGTCACCCACAAGGGAGTAGACATGTGTGCTCCTACCAGGTCGATCGGTGGCGGATGGTCAGGCGGGCATCGGGTTCGTACACGTCGGCTTCGAACCGGATCAGCGCCGTGCCGGACAGGAGGGGCCACGCCCCGAACTGGTCGGCTAGGCGGGAGGTGGTGCCGTTCAAGATCACGGCTTTGTCCTTCGTGTCGATGTCGAGGTAGTCCTCCGGGCCCAAGACCGTGTCGAGGAACATCGTGTGCGGGCCCGTGGCGTCGATGAGGGTGATGCGCGGCGCCACGACGGGCCCCTGCACGTGCAGGAGCAGGCGGGCTTCGGCGGTCCCCGAGTTCACCAGCGTTGCTTCGCCGTCAGCGATCACCGAGGGGATGCCGACCGGGAGCCCGAACGGTGTCGTGAGGCCGCCGATGCGGTGCATGAGCCCGACCTCGGTGACGGTCTCGGCCGCGGAGTAGATCGCCGGGTCCATCGCCGCGAACGACCCCTGCACCCACCCGATCCCGGTGCGGGCGCGCTGGTTCGTGAGCTTCACACCGCGGGGCCGGACGTACATGAGGTACTCGGTCCCGGCGGCGTTCCACGTCAGCTCGACCTCGGAGCCGGTGCGCACGGGCGCCATGGCGGCGTCCAGCGCCCACCAGGCGTCCATCAGGTCCGCCCACGAGCCGGTGTGGATGCCGAGCTTGAACGGGATCGTGCCGGGCTCGCGCCACTCGGCACCTGACCATCCCCCGTCCGACCACGGGGCGTTCCCGCCCTGGTCGGCGCGGACGCCCCGGTCGAACGGGTCGAACTCGCTCACCCGGTACACGGTGCCGTGGTGCAGGAGCAGGCTGGTGCCGTCACTGCGGGTGATGGTGATCTGCCCTAGCTCCATCAGACTCCTGCCAGCATCGAGTCGCGCTTGATCTCTGCGGCGCGCGTGTTCGCGTCGGTGCGGATGTCGATCCGGGTGCTGGCCTGGGCGATCTCGCGCAGGAGCTCGCGGTCCTCGTCGGAGAGGAACGCGGTCGCGTCCACGCGGAGCCGGTTCGACTCGGCCGGGGCCGCGGCGGCGTCGACGTTCAGGCCGATGTCGGTCGTCAGCCCCTGGAGGGTCCGCTGCACCTGCGGGATCATCGAGTCGATGCCCTCGATCAGGCCGCCGATGATGAACTTGCCCGCGGGGGTCAGCAGCTTCTTGTCGGTGTCCTCGGGGCCCTTCCAGTCCGGGATCATCCCCGTCAAGTCCGAGAACTTGTTCTGCACCGAGTTCCACATGGACTCGATGCCGTCCAGGAGCCCCTGGAGGATGTCCCGGCCCGCGTTGTAGAGCAGGCTGCCGAGGTCGCCGAGGGCGCTGGCGACCTTGCCGGGCAGGTCTTTGACCCAGTCGAGCATTTCGCCGAGTTTGTTCTTGGCGGCGGTGTACATCCCGCCGAACCACTCGCGGGCCCGGTCCGGGAGTGCCTGGAGTGCGGAGATGACATTCATCGCCTCGTCGATACGGTCCTGAATGGTCTGCTTTATCCAGCCGAAAATTGACGAGACGATTTCTCCGGCCTTGACGAATATCGTGGTCCAGACTTGGACGCCCTCGTCGATTCGCGCGAGCAGCCAGTCCCATCCGGCCTTTATTATCTCGACGCCGATCTGCCATTGCTCCTTGAGCCAATCCCATGCCTTGCCGAGTGCAGCAACGATAGAATCCCAGTTAGCAACGATCAGCCAAATGACAGCTATCAATGCGATCACTGCTAGAATGACTAGTCCAATGGGGTTGGCGTACATCGCGATATTGAGCGCCCATTGCGCAACCGCCCACGCCCCGAGTGCAATTACAATAGCGGGGACTAGGCCCTCGATTGAGGTGACCCACCCAATAAAATCGCCGAGGGGGCCGATCAGCGGCAGGACCGCGTCGAGCACGTCCGTGAACCCGTCCGCGAGCTCCTGCGCGTCGATCTTGCCGATGGCCTCGCCGATCCGCTCGACCAGGTCGCGCAGGGTCGGGCCCGCTTCCTCGGCGATGGTCGCGAAGATGGGGGCCACGTGCTCGGCGAACGCGGAGGCGAGGGCGAGGACGATGGGGACGACCTGGTCGGCGACGGACTTGAGGCTCCCGAAGAAACTCGTGAGGGCGTCCTGGCCCTCCGCGGACTTGAAGAAGTCGGACAGCTGGCCGGTGAGGGACTCGATGACGCCAAGGAGTCCCCCGCCCTGCGTGTTCGCCGCGGAGAACACGGATTGGAAGATCCCGCCGACGTTCTGGACGATCCCGAACAGGATGCCCAGGGTCTGGACCATCGTGTCCAGGGTCCGCTGGAGGGCGCCGGACGCGCGGGCCTGCTCCATCCACTCCCCGAACCGGTCGCCGAGCCTGCCCGCGGCGTCGCCGATCCGCTCCAGGAGCGGCGCGACCGCCGAGAACAGGATCCCGAGGCCGCGCGCCCACCCATCGAGGCCCGTCGCCGCGCCCGACAGGGCCCGCCCGGTGGACTCCAGGACATCGGAGATCCCGGCGATGAACCGCGGCGTCTTCGCGGACTGGAGCGCGGCACGGAACATGTCGTTCCAGCCTTCGGCGACCTGGCCGAGGCCGGTCTTCAGCCGCGGCAGGAGCACCTCTGCGGTGTCCTTCAGGTCCCCGGCGGTGCCCTTGAACAGCTTCGACTGGACGCTCTTCGTGAGGTCGTCCCAGTCGGACTTCAGGTCCCGGACCACACCGACGAAGTCCCTCGCAGGCCCGGGCAGGCGTTCCAGGGCTTCCTCGTCTCCGGCGATCGCGTCGCCGACGCCGGTCAGGCCAAGCTTGAGCGTGCCTGCCGCCGCCGCTCCAGCAAGCAGCGCACCGGGTAGCGCCACACCCAGACCGGCCGCGGCCGTCACGAGCGTCCCGACGAGGGACACGACGGGCCCGATCGCCGACGCCGCACCCGCGGCGCCGGTCGCGATGGCCGTGAACGCCGTCGCCTTCCCCAGGACACCGAGGAGGCCCGAGAGGCCGCCCATCTTCTTGGAGACGGCCTCCATCCGGCCGTGGACCCGGTCGATGGTTCTGCGGAAACCCCGGTCGTCTGCGTCGATGATCGCGTTCAGCTCACCAAGATTCAGCGCCAAGACGGCTCACCTCCTCCGGTGCGGGATGTGCGGTGTCGCTGGCGTCTTGGCGGGCTTCGTCTTCTCAGGCGGGTGGAGCTTCCGGTGGATGCGCGAATCGCACGTCAACACGCCCGCGATGCGCCGCTGGAACCACCGCCAGGTCCGCTCCCGGAGGATCCCGGATTCGACGTCGACCCCGAAGACCTCGTGCAGGTCCGCCTCAACAAGGTCCCTGTGCTTCGTCCACAAGAACCAGACGGTCAGCTCTGGGTCCTCGTACGAGTCGTAGAGGCCCGAGGCCGGGTCGAACGCGCCGACGCCCCACTGCCCGAGGTCTTCGAGCCAGACGCGGGCTTCTTCGCCCTCCTGGCCGCCCGGTTCTCTTTTGGGGCGTCGCCGTCGGCCTCCCACATCTTCCGGGCCCCTTCGAGGCCCCGGGTGACCCAGGCGTACGCGATCTGCCCGAGGATGCGGACCTGGCGCCACTTAACGCCGTCGGCGACGAGCGCGTCGAGCGTGCCGCCGAGGAGCGTGCGGTAGAAGTCGCGCTCCTCGTCGTCGTCCAGGTGCAGGTCCGCGGCGATCGTCTCGGCGTCCTCGCCGGCGTCGAGCCTCGCCTTCGCCTTGCGGGTCTGCTCGGTGACCTCCTGAACCCACAGGCCCGTGGCGGCGTCCACGTCTTCGATGACGTACTCGCGGGTGCCGACGAGGACGACGAGGTCGCCGTCCCCGTTCTCCCACACCGCTTTCTCGGCGTCAGTGCTCATCGGGTTCTTATGCGGTGTAGGTGAAGACGGCGGTACCGGTGCCGGTGCCGTTCGGGGTGGTCACGTCGACGTTCGCCGGGCCCGCGACACCCGCAGGCACGACCGCGGAGATCTTCGAGTCCGAGACGACGAGGAACGACGTGGCGTTGACGTCGTCGAACTCGACGTCCGTGGCGCCGGTGAAGTACGCGCCGGAGATGGTGACGAGCGTGCCGCCCGCCGCCGCACCCGACGAAGGGGACACGGAGGCGACGATCGGTACCGGCGTCGTGTTGACCGGGTTGGTGATCGTGGTGAGGACCGGGTTCGTCGCCGACGGGGTGACGGTGACCGCGACGCGCTCCAGGTCGGCGACACCGCCGCCCGCGGGTGCCCAGGTGATGAGCCCGTGGCCTTCGTAGGCTTCGTCGGAGCCGTTGCGGTCGTACCAGCGCTGGTGGATCACGCCCGTGTCGGCGTCGATCGTGGCCGCGGCGAGCCGGAGCTTCTTCTGGACGGGGTTCTCGACGTACGTCCCCGTCTCCTGCCGGTGGCTGATGTTCGCTTCGAGGCCCCACACGAGCATGGTGCGGGTGCTGCCACCCCAGCCGCCGTTCTCGTAGTCGTTGTCCTCCTGGTCGGTGGGCTCGACGTTCGGGGTGAACTCCTGGAGGCCGGGCACGGTCGTCCACACCGGCACGCTCGGGGTGCCCATGTTGACCTGCCACACCCACTTGCGTTGCAGCGCTGTCGCTTCGGTCATTTCCTGCTCCTATTCGGGGAGGAGCGCGGACGATCGCCGCGCCAGAATCTCGTAGTTGTCGGACCGCTCGTGCCGTCCGTTGCCGTCGACGCCCATGGGGGTGCCGGAGACGTGGTTGATGCCGGAGACGGTCACCTCGCCGAACACGACCGCATCCAGGCCCTCCAGGGCCGTGCGGACGCCGTCTTTGATGGCGAGGGCGGAGAGCGGGTCGTTGCGGAGCCCGCGGCAGCGGACCTGCACCCGGGGCGCGGTGTCGCCGCCGGTGGTGCCGCCGTTCGGGTCGTAGTCGGTGAGGACGATCGCCCGGTCCCAGCCGCTGTTCGTGGCCTGCCCGGGGGGCATGACCGCGAGGTAGATACCGGTCTGGCCGGTCGTGTAGACCATGGCCGTGTTCCAGGAGCCCACACCCTCGGCGGCGAGGTGCTCGGCGATCCCCGCCAGGAGGTCGGAGGTCCAGCTCATGTCCGGAGGCTCCGTCGGATCTGCGCGGCGATGAGCGCCTTCATGGTCTCGGCCTCCTCGTGGAAGGGCTGCTCCAAGTACTTGGCCTGGCCCTTCTTCGGGTGGTGGAAGTCGAGCCGCTCGTGCTGTACGACCGCGTACGGCGTGTCGAACGAGACCGCCGCCTGCCCCTTCGACTCGTCGACGGTCGCCGTCCCGGACTGCTCCAGGGGGCTGTCGAGGAGCGGCACGAGCGGGAGCGAGGCGCCGAGGAGGTGCTCGGCGGCGATCCGCAAGCCCTTGTTGCGGCCGTCGCGTTCGCGGCGCTTCACCGTGTCGCCGTGCCATGTGAACTGGACCTTGCCCATCGGACCCCCTTACTCGCAGGCGATCTCAAGGTGGGAGGGCACCGGGAGCGCACCGCCGTCGTGGTCGGAGACGGTGATGACGAGCGGCTGCCGCCCGGAAGGGAGGGTGATCCTCGACCGGTTGGGG
>Ga0105042_100073_pt1 | contig 10120 bp, 19 predicted proteins | sample LS_165metaG_FD_91487 | JGI IMG/M metagenome (GOLD analysis project Ga0105042, IMG submission 91487) | Switchgrass associated microbial communities from Austin, Texas, USA - LS_165 metaG | ecosystem: Host-associated > Plants > Phyllosphere > Phylloplane/Leaf | place: USA: Austin, Texas | collected... | reverse complement strand
GAGTGCGTTGATCACCACGCTGTGCCCGGCGGGTGTCGCGGTGACCTCGATGTGGCTTTCTCGGCGTTCGCGCAGCACCTCGGCGGCGGCGCAGGTGAAGCACTCGCGGCACTGGTGGCGGTTGTCGATGCTGACGGAGGCGTGGCGGGCGAGGTCGGACTCGGGCAGTTCGCGGGCCTGAGCCAGGAACTGTTCGAACATGGTGCTCACGCTGCCTCCTGGGCGCGGAGAGCCGCGAGCTTTTCCTCGACGGCCTGGCGGATGAACTCGGTGCGGGCGCCGCGCCGGTTGCTGGTGCGGTGGTCGATCTCGGTGAGGACGCTCTCGGGGAAGCGGACGGTGGTGATCTTCAGGTCGTCGTCGGCGAACTCGCCGAGCGGCCCGCTGCCGGCGTCGTGGACGGTGCCGGCGCGCATCAGCTCGACGCTGTGCTCGTCCATCCATCGCAGCTTTTCCTCGTCGGTCATGGTGGCGAAGTTCGGGGTGTTCATCAGCCCTCCCAGGCTTTCGTCTCGGCGTCGGTGAAGTGGCGGACGGCTTTGATCCAGACGTAGCGGCTGAAGCGCGCGTAGCGCTCGCAGGTGACGACGATGCGTGCGCCGCTGGGTGCTTCGGCCCAGACGCGGCCCAGCTCGCCGCCGGGCGCCCAGGACTCGATGCGCCGTGCGGCGTCGCCTTCGAGGACGTCGATGACGTCTCGTCGCGCGATGCCGGTCTCGTCGGTGTCGGCGAGTGCCGCGTCGGTCCATTTCCAGCGGTGCTTCATGCTCCCACTGTATTCTGCGAGAATACAAGCCCGTGTCGGGTGATCGGTCAGTTCGGTGCGGTCACGCAGGGTACGCTCGGCCCGGACCAGGCAGCGGTGTGGTGCGGCTATCCGTGGGTGGGCCGGGCAGGTCTCAGGCTGGGTAGGCATTGGCAGGGGAGAGCCCGCCGTCTTCGGATGGCGGGCTCGTTGCCTGTCCGATCAAGAGGGCATGTTCAACGTCGGGGACATGCGCATCGAGATGGGCCGGCTCACGCAGGTCATGCTCGCGAAGAACCGCGCCTACGTGCGGCGCGAGGCGGAGCTGGAGCAGCTCTACGCGGACAAGCCGTTGGTGCTCAAGCAGCGGCTGGAAGACGACTACCAGCTCACCAAGGCGAGCAACGGCGCGAAGACATGCGCGGTGCTGATCACGGCGCTCGCTGCGGTCATTTCCGCGGAGATCGCCTACGTCGAGCACCAGCAGCGGTAGGGTCGCGGCATTGCTCCCCGTCGTCCTGCGGGACTGGCGGGGTGTTGGGTGCGGTCGGGCATCGCCTGTTCCGGTGAGGCAGTGCCAGGCAAGGCCCGGCATGGCGTGTCAGGGGCAGTCCACCTGGGGTCCGGTCAGGTATGGCGGAATCTGGCTAGGCAAGCTGCGGCGGGTCATGGCAGGGGACAGCCCGTCATCCTTCGGGGTGGCGGGCTCTTGTCATGTCCGGTCGTTTGTCCTTCGTGGACGGTGCGCCGGTCAATCACTCACACGAGCGACCCGCCACTTTCTGTAGCGTTTTGACATCGCAGAGTCATGTTCGCTGGTTAGAGTCCCGTTGTGACTGATTTGGAGCTGGACTTCGTCCTGCGGGTTCTCGACCTCACGGCGAGGACGGACACCCGCGAAGATCTCCACTGGAGCACCACGGGTGAGTTCGCCCCGCTGACGTTCTGGATCAACTGCTCGGACCTGTTCGACTGGGGTACCGCTGACGGTGTGCCGGTGAACCCGGACAACGTCGGCATGCTCCAGGACGCGCTGACCGAGGTCGCGGCGCGCACGGGCGGTGACTACGCCTACGGCCCGCAGCTCTTCGCCTGTCGGGTCCGTCAGCGCCGGCCGCAGAACGCCTCCTACCCGCCCGACGCACGGCTGCACGAGCTGTTCGACGCCTGCGGCGCGGCGAGGGAGATCGGTTTCGACAACCCCAAGAGCGAGCAGGAGCGTCCCCACGATCCTGCACTGTCCACAGAGGAGCCCATGTGAGCACCCGATTCTTCTGCGCCCGCAACGCGCTCGTGTGCCCCGGCCACGACAAGCCGAACGAGGACTGCGTGCCCGCGATGCCGCTGGACGCCACCGTCGAGCTGCCCAAGATCACCGACGAGCCGCTGCCGGCGCAGCAGACCGTGCTGACCGCGGACGACGAGTACTGGCTGGGCCAGCGCGCCGGCCTGATGCGGAGCGCGGCATGAGCGACGTGCACCCGAACCTCGCCGGCACGGTGCTGGAGAACGTGCCGGTGCGCGACAGCTTCGCCTCGGACAAGGGCCGTGAGGTGGCTGCGTATCGGATGCACCGCTACGGCGTGCCGTGGGAGGCCACGCCCAACGAGCCGGCGATCCGCGAGGTGCTCGCCTACATCGAGGCCGATCCGACCCGCTGGGACCAGCGGCAGTGGGCCACCGCCCTCGAATGCGGTACCTCGCACTGTATGGCCGGCTGGGCGTACGTCCTGAACTCGGGCAAGTCGTGGAAGCCTTGGGACATCGACAGGAACAACGAGGCGAACATCGTCGCGGCAGCCGCGTACCTCGGCCTCGGCGCCTGGCAGGCCGCCGACATCTTCTTCTTCACCGACCTCGGCGTGAATGGCACTTACGGCTACGAGCCGACGTTCCCGGAGTTGTGCGCCAAGGTCGCCGCCGTCACCGGCATCGTCCACAAACCGCTGGAGCTGCTCGCTCCACTGGAATCCACGGGGGAATCCGCATGAACACTCGTCTCGCTCGTCAGGTGCTCGATTACCTGCACCACCACCCCGAGAGGTGGGATCAGCGGGTTTGCTTCGAGCAGTACGAGGGCGGCAGGGTGCTCGGCTGCTTCGGCGGCTGGGCCATCGTCTTCGGCGCCTACGAGAACCAGGGCACCCCTTGGCCGTATTCCATTGGCACCAGCCCGGCAGCTATCGAGCAGGCGCGGGAGCTGCTCGACCTCACCCCGTCCGAGGCCGAAGCGATCTTCTTCTACACGCAGACCAATCCGCTGATCGGGCGCAGCAGCCACCCGACGCTGGCGGAGCTGTGCCAGCGGATCGAGAAAGTCACCGGCTACCGGTACGGCGACGAGCTGAAGATCAGTGCCTAGTCCGACGACGGAGGCCCCCCTCACCGAGAGGGTGGCCTCCGTGCGCCGCCGGCTCGCCACGTCCTTCACCCTCCCCAGCACCCTTGCCGTGCTGTCGATGGCCGATACGTCTGTGCTGAGGGAGCTGGAGACCGAGGCCGGCTCGGCTCCCGGCCCGGTCGACACGCTTCGGGAGCGGGTGGCGGCCTGGCACGTCAACCTGGTCCGTCGGAAGGTGCTCATGTCGACCAAGGGCGTCACCGCCGAGGTGATGCACCGTTGGGCGAAGGAGTGCCTCGCCGAGTGGTTTACCGGCGTGACCGACTTCGATCGCCAGGCCGGTGGCCAGTTCCGCATCCGTCCGATCGGCGCTCAGGACGGGCAGGTCCAGTTCGAGGTCGTCACCTTCAGCGGACATGATCCGCGTCGCTTCGAGATCTCCATCGACGTGAGGGAAACACCGTGGGAACCGCAGTCCTGAACAAGGTCAACACCGGCGCTGTGAGAGCGGTGGTTGCCGCCATCGAGGCCGAGGTTCACGCCTGGGATCAGAACTACCTGCTCGGCTCCGGCGAATGCGGCACCACCCGCTGCCTCGCCGGCTGGGCGGTGCACCTCGCCGGCCTCGACCTCGCCGCGATGTGCGCGGCCTCGGACGTGGACTACATCGAGGTGTTGGAGAAGGCCCGCGAACTGCTCGGCCTTTCCGAGGCCCAGGCCGACGACCTGTTCCTCAACTTCGGCATGATCGGCAAGCAGCCGACGGTGGCGGAGCTGAAGGCCCGCGTCACCGCCGTGACCGGGGTGACGTTCGAATGAGCCGGCCCGCGCCAAGCTCCCCACGCCCGGACAGGGGCGACCTCACCGACTGGATCGCCGAACAACAACCGCTGGTCGACGTCGTCTCCGCCGCCATCGCGGGCGCCGGTCTCGGCGAGCCCCGCATCCAGGTCGGCCCCTCGTTCTATCCGCGCAGGTTCGGCGGGGACGTCGCCCACCTGCGCCGCGGAGCCGTGTGGTTCCTGGGCCGACCGCCGAAGAACACGGGCTTCCGCGTCGAGATGTACGGCGGCTGGACCAAGATCGTCGCCTGGTCGATGCACCGGCGGATGACTGTCGAGTGCCACGACGTCGCGCCGGAAGTCCTCGCCAAGGATCTGTGGCTGACCCTTCAGGTCTGCCAGATCGTGCCCGAGGAGCCGCTGGTGCTCCAAGACACGGCGCCGGCCTCGTGAGCGAGAACCGGCTCATCCGCGGGCTGTGCTGGTTCATCGTCTTCCTGGCGATCGTCAACGCGGCCATCGGCAACGTCGCCTTCGGCGTGCTCACCCTCGCCGGCCTGGTGCTGATCGTGTTCTTCTTCGCGTGAAACGCGGTCACATCGACGCTGCGGCGTGTAGTAGCGAGTGTGGTCTTCGTACACCGGAGGGAGTTCCACCGCCGCGTCGGCGAGTGGAGCTGGCGCTGCGACTGTCCGCGGCCGTGGCGCATCGAACGTGACCGCGACCTGCGCGAGCCCGACTATCCGTGGCTGATCCTGCGCCGCATCGAGCCCGACGGGGAGTACCACCTGTTCCTCCGCGCAGCCTCGTGGAGGCGGGCGACGTCACTGGTCTGGGCGTTGATCCGATTTGACCAAAGCTTCGCTGTTGAAGCTGACCGTTCCTAAGAACACCTGCGAGACGAGGCCGAGCACCGGCACCAGGAAGGAGAACCGCCCACCGGAACAGCCGGCCATCGCACTGTCGAAAGGACTGCTGTGTCGATCGATGTTCTACCCAGGCACCGAAACATCACCGTTGCCGCCGTCCGGGCGGCCCTGTTCGACGTCGCCGGGCGCAACCCGCGCCGCGTCGATCCCCTCGCGGTAGACGGGGAATCCACCCGCTACGTCGTCAAGGGACGGCCGAGCTGCCTCGTCGCCGCCGTTCTGCACCGGCTGGGCTACTCCACCGCCGTTCTGCGCTCGCTCGACCACGAGCACCCCACCGGAGAGATCGCCCGCATCGGCGTCCCGGTCTCCGAGAGCAGGCACAAGAAGCTCAACCGCATCGAGCCGGCCGCCCGCGCGCTGCTCCAGTACGTCCAGGACGCCCAGGACCGTGGCAAGACCTGGGGAGCGGTTGTCGACGCGGCGTTCAGGCGCTCTCGCTGGCGCTCGGAGCGGTACCTACGTCAGCGCAAACCGTGGCTGTTCGAGTGAATTTGCCCGTCCTGACGTCACGCAGGAACTGTCGCCACGTCTGCTGATCTACCGTCAGCATGTTGCCTTCCGGGTCGGCGATGTCCACCACGTCGCCGACCCGGCGGGCTCGGAGACCGTCGTGGTCCCCGCTCCGTTGCCATGTATCGACACCCATGCTCAAGCGTGGGGCATCGACGCCTGTCTTCTCAAGACCCAGGGAGCGCTCGGCATGACCATCAGCAAGTTGCACTGCGCCCACTGTGGCCGTTCCGGCACCGAGAAGCGGCCACTGGTGGCACTCGGCCCGACGCTGCTGTGCAGTCCCGAGGCGACGATCGACGGGCAACCGTTCTGCTGGATGCTCGTGGCCCGCTTCAGTCACCCGGTCGGGCCGTGCCGTTGCACCGAGCGGGTCAGTCCGTCTGCCACCGTCGCCCGCTAACGCTTGCGCCGCAACGGCTTCGCCCCCGGTCGGGGAGCGCGCACGTTCGTTGGCTTGGCGACCTGCTTGCGGCTGCCCGGCCAGATCGCGATGAAGTTTCGCGACTTATTGACCGCCCTTGAATACAGCCACGGCGGAAAGTCGATGGTGTGCGGCAGGCTCCAGATCGACTTGTCCTTGTGTACCAGCTCGTTGCCGACGAACACATACCGGCCGACGTGGCGCAGCAGGTCTTCCTCGTCGATCCCGACCGCGTTGCCGCCGGCCGCGTGGCGCGCGCGGTTGTAGCGGTGGGTCACCCAGCACGCGAGCATCACGTCCGGCCGGTACAGCCGTGCCGCCCGGTTGCCGGTACAGGTCTCCACGTTCGGCCCGTACGGCGCCGGAGGCATCCGCCCGCCGGTGGTGCCGTACGTGTCGGCGAAGCGCTTGTCCTCCTGCTGCTTGCGGTCGGTCGCCCGGATCCCCAGCTCCGCGGCGAGGATCCCGCTGCCGGCACCGATCTCGACCGCGGTCTCCTTCCCGATGACCTCACGCAGGTGCTCGACCAGCTCCACCGTCGGCAGGCTGTAGTACCCGTGCCGGTTGGCGAACAGCGCCCGCTCGTCCTTGGACACCGACGCCCAGTACGCGGCCGGCAGGATGCGCAGGCGCCCCTCGGCGTCGAGCACCTCGCCGGAGATGTCGCGGATCTTCGACACGTCCAGCTCGCGGACCTCATCCGGATACAGCGGCATGCGGGATGCAACGACCTACCCGACGTCGGGTTACGGATTCTTCCGCAGAGAACGCGGAAAACCGGCCCCCGGCCGATGTAGTACCGGGTGGACCGGGTCGCACCCGCGGTTGCCTCCTGACGCATCGCTGAACGGCCTCTTCCTGAGCAGTGGCTGGCGACCCGGTCCCCGAAAGACTCCGCTCGCGGCGGAGGGAAGAGCGCGAAGCCGTGCCTGCCGGCCGGCGCCGCAGGGACGTGGACTGCGTGGGGTGGTCAGCACGTCACAGCGGCGAGGGGGAAGGCCCCAGGCCATGCGACGCGCTCCGTTGTGGGGGAAAAGGCGGGGTCTTCCGATGGCGAACGGAAGGCCCCGCCGCCGCGTTCGGCCGATGAACGAGAACAACCGTCGCGCGAAACGACACGCGGCTTCGGCGTAGAAGGAATCGGTGGCCCGCGACCGTCGGGCCGCACCGATCGATCGAGGGGAACCCCATGTTCGTGTTCGTCGACATCTGCGTCCGCATCTCCGCCTGCATCGGCGTGTGGATCTGACATAGTCTCGCGGAAGCGGGGCCGGTTCGAAACGCCGTCAGGCGCGGGAGCCGGCCCCCTTTCTGTCTCCGAGCGTCCACATGCGACGGTCCCACGCCCGCATCGCCATCGTCGTGCTCGAACCGCCTGCGCGGGTGCCCGGCGCTGCGAACCCGCGCCGCTGGTATCCCGGGATGGCCTGCCACATCTGCGCCGAGCAGATCCGCCAGTGGCAGCCGTTCAACCACGACCACGTCATCCCGATGAGCCTCGGCGGTCGCCGCAGCAAGATCAACAAGGCGTTCGCGCACGTGCTGTGCAACAGCGTCAAGGGCAACCGCTTCCCGTTCCACATGCGCACCGCCGCCGAACGTGCCGCCGCGCGCACCCTCGTCACCGAGGCGACCTACGAACGGCTCGAACGCACCTGGCGCGGCGAGCGAACATGAAATGTAGCGAAACGACCACTCACCGTCATTCCCCCTGGTTAAATGGTCCACAGTGGACGGCACGGCCGTTCGTGGTCTGGCTTGTAAAGGCGTGCAGTGCCAAGCAAAGCCAAGGCTCGCCGGGGTTCACCTAGGGCTCGCAACACAACGGGGGATTCATCATGATCGAAGCAGTCGCGACACTGAAGGGCACCGGACCGGTGCTCATGCACAACGTGCGCCTGGCCAACCCACTCGACGAGTTCGCCAAGCGGCTCAAGGAAGTCAACGGCAAGCGCGGCAAGACGGACGAGAACTACGCCGAGATCGCCGAGATCGAGTTCCTCGGCGGCCTGTACTGGCACAAGGACACCGGCCCGTACATCCCCGGCGAGTGGATCTTCGCCTCGCTCGTCGAGGGCGCCCGCCTGAAGAAGAAGGGCAAGCACGTCCAGCGCGGCGTCATGCTCGGCGCGGGCGGCGACCGCAACAAGCTCGTCTACAAAGGACCCCGCGACCCCGACAAGCTGGAGAAGGACGCCAACTTCCGGCTGGTCAAGCCCGTGCGCGTTGGCGCCTCACGGGTCATGCGCACCCGGCCGATCTTCCACGAATGGTCGGCCACGGTGCCGATCTACGTCGACAGCGAGATCATCAACTTCGAGGATCTGCGCGAGATCGCCAAGGAAGCCGGCCGCTACGTCGGCATCGGGGACCACCGGCCCATGTACGGCCGGTACGAGGCGACCCTGGAGAAGGTGTGAGCGAGCCCTTCAAGCCGGTCGGTGAGAAGGCGCGGTGGCGCTACGTCGTGGACTGGGCGCACCGCCGCCCGGCCGGCGCCACCGTCACCTACGGCCGGCTCGCCCAGCTCATGGACGCGCCCAACCGGCACATCGTGCAGGCCGCCGTGCGTACCGCGCTACCGCACCTGGAGCGCGACTACCGCCGGACCCTGGAAGTCATCCCAGGAGTCGGCTACCGCGTCGCCGACGCCGCCGGCCACCTCCGCCAGAGCAGGACCCAGCGCAAGCGCGCGACGCGTGCCCTGACCCGCTCCCTGTCGAAGGTGACCAGCGTCGATCTCAACAAAGTGAAGGACCCCGAGCTGCGCGACGAGATCCGGATCAACGCCCGGGTCCTTGAGGACCAGCTCGAAGCGGAACGTCGCGCTTCCCAACGGATGCGCCGTCGTGAGGAGCGGCTGCGGATCCTACACAGCTAGACGCGGCTGGCAATGGCATGCAGCGGCAGGTTCAGGCGAGCCATGTCTTGGCAGGTCAGGGTTTGGCAAGGCAGGGGAAAACACCACAGGCACAGGCGAGCCTTGGCAAGGCTGGTCGAGGCGGGGCGGGACCGGGCGCCGCATGGCAAGGCAGGGGCGCCACACGGCGCAAAGTAGACACCGTAAGGACGTAGAAGCAGCTATGAGGCGCCCACAACGCACGCTGCTCCGGGAGAACCTGTGACGCTCCAGAACCATCCCATCGCCGACGTGATGCCGATCCTCACCGGCAAGGAACTGAAGAACCTCGCCGCGGACATCGCCGCGCATGGCATCCGCAACCCCATCGTCCTGTTCGAGGGGAAGGTTCTCGACGGCCGCAACCGGCTGCGCGCCGCCAAGATGGCGCGCGTCACGCCCAAGCCCGAGAACTTCAAGGACTTCGAAGGCACGTGGGAAGAAGCCGTCGACTTCGCCTACAGCGAGAACATCACCCGACGGCATCTGAGCGTCGATCAGTGCGCGATGCTCGGCGCCAAGCTGCACGCACTGAAGGTGGGCCGCCCCGCCAAGAGCGAAGGCGAAACAGTCTCCATGGAGACTAATTCGCTGTCCAAGATCGCTGAGAAGGTCGGCGTCAGCCGCGCCTCGGTCGCCCGCGCCAAGCGGATCCTCGACCAGGGCGTCCCCGAGGTGGCGCACGCCGTCGAGGCCGGCGAGGTCGGTGTGCGTGCCGCGTCCGACATCGTGGTCCTGCCGCCGGAGCAGCAGCGCGAGGTCGTCGCCGGAGGCCGGGACAAGGTCGTCGAGGTCGCCGCGGAGCTACGCTCCCGCCCGCCAGCGGAGCGCCGCGACCTTAACCCCGCCCAGGCCGCCACCCGCCGCAGCCGGCGCACCATCGCCGCCCTCAACGGCCTCGTCGCCGCGGTCCGCAGGGTCGAGGAGGCCAACGAGTTCCTCGCCGAGCGCGACGTCGACCTCAACGACACCCAGATCGCCGCCATCCGCAGCGCCGCCCAACGGTTGCGCACCGGCGCCGACTGGCTCGACACCCTCCTCGACGGCGGCACCGTCAACGACGAAGCGCTCGCCGAATGGATGCGCGGAAAGGACGCCGCCTGATGAGCGACCGCAAGTTCTTCGCCGTTCTGCTCACCGCTTTCGTGGTGATCATCGCGGTGATCATCGCCGTGGTGTTCGCTATCGAGAGGCACGTCTGCGGTGAGCTGGAGTCGAACACCGGGCACCAGACGAAGTACGACTTCCCCAGCGGCTGCTACATCCAGATCGACAACCAGTGGGTACCCAGCTCGACCTGGGTGGAGAACACCGGCAACTGAAACGTCGCATGGCGCGGCTAGCCTGAGCTAGGCGCGGCTGGGCGAGGCAGGGATAGACGGCGGGAACTTCGGTCCCCGCCGTCTCTGCATCCTCGAAGCGCCGTAGAAGCGGGTGTGGCGGCCAAGAACTACGGACTCATCCTCACCATCGAGGAGCTGCGGAAG
>Ga0105042_100072_pt1 | contig 10201 bp, 9 predicted proteins | sample LS_165metaG_FD_91487 | JGI IMG/M metagenome (GOLD analysis project Ga0105042, IMG submission 91487) | Switchgrass associated microbial communities from Austin, Texas, USA - LS_165 metaG | ecosystem: Host-associated > Plants > Phyllosphere > Phylloplane/Leaf | place: USA: Austin, Texas | collected... | reverse complement strand
TCCGCAAGCCGCCTGATCTAACGCTTGCGACGTGGAGTTAGGTAACCGGGCCGCGCCCAAGGCTTATTTGCGCGGAACGCATCGGGCAGTCGCGCCAGCGGAAACGCTGGCGCGATTTCGCGTTTATGCGGGGGCGATGGGGATTACCCGCCTCGCCGATGTCACCGGACTCGACTACATCGGCATCCCGGTGGTCATGGCCTGCCGCCCCAACTCGCGCGCGCTGTCCGTCGCGCAAGGCAAGGGACTCGATCTTGACGCCGCCCGCACCTCCGGCTTCATGGAAGCGGCGGAGACCTGGCACGGCGAGCATATCGACAAGCCGGTCGCCGTCGCCTCGCGCCGCGACCTCGCCAAGGACCGCCGCGTCGTCGACCTCGGCGCCGTGCCGCAGTCGCACGACTTTGCCGCCAGCGATCGCACCGAGCTGCCCTGGATCGAGGCCGAGGACCTGCTGGACGGCAAGCCGATCTGGGTGCCGTACGACCTCATCCACCGCGATTGCCGCGAGGTGCGCGAGCACGAGAGTAGCGGCGACTTCCCGGTCTGCAGCAACGGTCTGGCCTCCGGCAACAACCGCCTGGAGGCGATCTGCGCCGGCCTCTACGAGATCATCGAGCGCGACGCCAATGCACTGTGGGCGTTGCGGCCGCGCGCCGGCCGCGCCGCGACCCGGCTCGACCTCGACACGGTCGACGATCCCTATTGCCGCGCGCTGATCGACCGCCTCACCGAGGCGAAGATGATGCTGTCGGTCTGGGACATGACCAGCGACGTCGGCGGGCCGGCCTTTTTCGGGCGCCTGCGCGAGGGGCCGGGCAACACGCGCATACCGCTCGGCTCGTTCTGCGGCGCCGGCTGTCATCTCGCGCGCGGCATCGCGCTCAGCCGCGCGGTCACCGAGGCGGTGCAGTCGCGGCTGACCTATATCTCCGGCTCGCGCGACGACCTGAAGCGCCACGACTACGACGAGCCGGCCAGGCAGCGGGTCATGGAGTTCGCCAACAAGCTGTGGGAGAACCGGATTCCCGCGCGCCGGTTCGACGAGATCCCCGACCTGGCGCGGGGCGATTTCGACTCCGACCTCGCCCTCCTGCTGGAACGGGTGAAGGCGGTCGGCGCCGAGCATGTGTGCGTGGTCGACCTGACCAAGAAGGAAATCGGCATTCCGGTGGTGCGGCTGATGGTCCCCGGGCTCGAACTCGACCCCGAGGATGCGCCCGACTATGCTCTGGGGGAACGCGCCTTGCGCTTCCAACAGAGTTTGACATGACCATCGCCGTATTTGCCGGCCCCTCGCTCGATCGCGCTGATGCTTCGGTTCCCGGGATCACCTACCTGCCGCCGGCGGCGGAGGGCGATTTCTATCGCGCCGCGCGCCAGGGGCCGCGCGCGCTCGGCCTGATCGACGGCTATTTCGAGGCACAGCCGGCGGTCTGGCACAAGGAGATCCTGTGGGCGATGTCGCAAGGCATCCACGTGTTCGGCGCTGCCAGCATGGGCGCGCTGCGCGCCGCCGAGCTGTGGTCGTTCGGCATGGTCGGGGTGGGGACGATCTATCGCGCCTACCGCCGCGGCACGCTGATCGACGATGCCGAGGTCGCGGTGCTGCACGGGCCGCCCGAGCTGGGCTACCCTTCCGTCACCGAGGCGCTGGTCAACGTGCGCGCCAACCTGTCGCGCGCGCGGGCGAAGGCCGTGCTCTCGAACGAGGCGCGCCGTCGCGTGCTGCAGAGCGCGCAGGCCGTCTACTACAAGGACCGGACCTGGGAGCGCATCCTGGCTAAGGCCGTGGCCGACGGCGTCGCAAGCGATGACGCGGCGCGGCTCAAGGACTGGCTGAAGAAGAACGGCTTCGATCTCAAGCGCCGCGATGCCGGTGCGCTGATCCGCCTGATGAAGGCGCGCGAAGCGACATTCGATCAGCCGCTGCGCGTGACCTACGCCTTCGAGGACACCAGCTTCTGGCAGGAGCTGATCGACCGGCACGCGCCGGACGATGACGGGGAAGCGAGAACTGCCCGCTAGATCGCAGGAAATAAAGCATTTTCCGAGATGTCGCGGAGCCCTTTAACGGGCTTTATTCCACCCCATCTCTAGCTATACTGCCGGCCATCTCTCCCCGGCATTCGAGGATCCAAAATCATGTCGCAAGCCGCGCTCAAGAAACCGTCTGCTCTGCCGCTCAAGGACCCCAGCCTGTTCCGCCAGCAGTGCTACATCAACGGCCAGTGGGTCGATGCCGACAGCGGCAAGACCATCGACGTCACCAACCCGGCGACCGGCGAAGTGCTGGGCACCATTCCGAACATGGGCACCGCGGAGACGCGCCGCGCCATCGAGGCGGCCAATGCCGCCTGGGCCGGCTGGCGCAAGAAGACGGCGAAGGAGCGCGCCAACATCCTGCGCAAGCTGTTCAACCTGATGATGGAGAACCAGGAGGACCTGGCGATCCTGATGACGGCGGAGCAGGGCAAGCCGATGGCGGAGTCCAAGGGCGAGATCGCCTATGCCGCCTCCTTCATCGAGTGGTTCGCCGAAGAGGCCAAGCGCACCTATGGCGACGTGATCCCCGGCCATCAGGCCGACAAGCGCATCGTGGTGACCAAGGAGCCGATCGGCGTCGTCGCGGCGATCACGCCGTGGAACTTCCCCTCGGCGATGATCACCCGCAAGGCCGGCCCGGCGCTCGCCGCCGGCTGCCCGATCGTGCTGAAGCCCGCGACCCAGACGCCGTTCTCGGCGCTGGCGCTGGCGGAGCTGGCGCACCGCGCCGGCGTGCCGGCGGGTGTGTTCAGCGTCGTCACCGGCTCCGCCACCCAGATCGGCGGCGAGATGACCTCCAACCCGATCGTGCGCAAGCTGACCTTCACCGGCTCGACCGAGATCGGCAAGATCCTGCTCGAGCAGTGCGCCAAGACGGTCAAGAAGACCTCGATGGAGCTGGGCGGCAACGCGCCCTTCATCGTGTTCGACGACGCCGACCTGGATGCGGCGGTCGAGGGTGCGATCATGTCCAAGTACCGCAACACCGGCCAGACCTGCGTCTGCGCCAACCGCATCCTGGTGCAGGACAGCGTCTATGACGCCTTCGCCGCCAAGCTGACCGCCGCGGTCGGCAAGCTCAAGGTCGGCGACGGGCTCAAGGGCGAGACCCAGCAGGGCCCGCTGATCGACATGAAGGCGGTGGAGAAGGTCGAGGAGCACATCGCCGACGCGGTGAAGAAGGGTGCCAAGGTGGTGGCGGGCGGCAAGCGCCACAGCCTCGGCCATTCGTTCTTCGAGCCGACCATCCTGGTCAACGTCACCACGGACATGAAGGTGACGCGCGAGGAGACCTTCGGCCCGGTCGCGCCGCTGTTCCGCTTCAAGACCGAGGAGGAGGCGGTGAAGCTCGCCAACGACACCGAGTTCGGCCTCGCGGCGTATTTCTACGCCCGCGACCTCGGCCGGGTCTGGCGCGTCGCCGAGCAGATCGAAAGCGGCATCGTCGGCATCAACACCGGCATCATCTCGACGGAAGTGGCGCCGTTCGGCGGCGTCAAGGAATCCGGCCTCGGCCGCGAAGGCTCGAAATACGGCATCGAGGACTTCCTCGAGATCAAATACATGTGCATGGGCGTCTGACGCCCACTGCAACGCGCGTGACGCGGACGGGCGGAGCTTCGGCTCCGCCCGTTTCCTTTTGGCGGGTCCTTCAGGCCGCGCTCAGATTTCTTCTTCCTCCTGGGGCAGGCGCGTCACCAGGATCTTGTCGATGCGGCGGGCGTCCAGGTCTACGACCTCGAAGCGATGGCCGGCGAATTCGACCGTCTCGCCGATCCGGGGCAGATGTCCCAGCTGGTGCAGCACCAGCCCGGCAACGGTGCTGTAGTCGGGATCGGCCAGGCCGCGGGCGCCGGTTGCCCGCTCGAAGTCGTTGACCCGCGTCCTGCCGTCCACCAGCCAGGTGCCGTCCGGTCGGCGCGCGATGCCGGGCTCGTCCTCGGCATCCTCGGCGAACTCGCCGGCGATCGCGGCGAAGATGTCGCGCGGGGTGACGATGCCGAGCACGCCGCCGTACTCGTCGAGCACGACCGCCAGGTTGGCGGCCTGCTGCCGGAACAGGTCGAGCAGCCGCAGCACCGTCGTCGTTTCGTGCACGGTCAATGGCTGCTTGACGATGGCGCGCGGCTGCAGCGCCTGGCCGGTCGCGGTCTGGGCCAGCAGGTCGCGCACGTGGACGAAGCCGAGCACTTCGTCGATCGCGCCGTCGCCGAGCAGGAGCCGCGAATGCTCGGCCGCGAGGATCTTCGGCATCAGCTCCGCCGCGTCCTCCTGGACGTCCAGCCACTCGATGTCCGGTCGCGGCGTCATGATGGTGCGGACCGAATGGTCGGCAAGGTGCAGGACGCCCTCGATCATGTGGCGCTCCTGCTGCATGAAGACGCCGGCCTCGGCGCCCTCCGCGATCATGACCTTGATCTCCTCCTCGGTGATCTTGTTCTCTTCCGTGTGCCGTATCCGGAGCAGGCGGAGCAGCGCCTCGGTCGAGACGCGCAAGGCGAAGACCACCGGCGTTCCCACCTTGGCGAGCAGCATCATCGGCAGCGCCACGCGCACCGCGATGGCTTCGGCGCGGCTCATGGCGAGCCGCTTCGGCACCAGCTCGCCGATCACCAGGGACAGGTAGGTGATGATCGCCACGACCAGGGTCAGCGCGACCGGATAGGCGTATCCGCCCACCAGCGGCCAGTCCGCGATCATCGCCGCGACCGGCTCGGACAGGGTGGCGCCGCTATAGGCGCCGGCAACGATGCCGACGAGGGTGATGCCGATCTGCACCGTGGCCAGGAACTGAGTCGGCTCCGCCGCCAGGTGCAGCGCGCGCCGCGCGCCGCGATGGCCCCGGTCCGCCAGCGGCTTGAGCCGCGCCCGGCGCGACGAGACGATCGCCAGCTCCGACATCGCGAAGAAACCGTTCAACAGCACGAGCAACAGGACAATGGCGATCTCGGACCACAACGAGCCGCCGGACGACGGGTCATCCATGAAGCGATTCGATCATTTTGGGTTGCTGACGCGCATAGCTCGCCCGGACGGGCGCTCCGACTGTTGCGAGAGAGTAACATTAGTCGCAGAGCCGGCGGGGGAGAACAGCATTTTGCCGTTCGATCTCGCCGCACAGTCTGGCAGTATGGCCCGTCTGCGTGGATTGAGGTCGGGGCAATGCGTCTTTTCTGGATGGCTTGGAGTTTCGCGGTCCTCCTGGTGCTGATCGCGATCGGTGGAACGGCGTGGGTGTTCGCGGCGTCGGAGCATTGGCCGGACCTGAGCCGCATCGTGTCGCGGTCGGCGTGCCTGGTGGGGGCCCTGGCGGCCTTTGTCGGCGCTTTCCGCCTGGCCCTGCTGGCGACGTCCGTGCTGCGGTTCGTGCTGGCGCAGAATCTGGCCGCCCTGATCGTGATGGAGCTGGACGACCTGCGCCAGGCCGCGCAGGAGCGCGCCTGGTCCCTTTCGGCCGCGACCGGCGGGGAGCACGAAGCCGCGGCCGGCGCGTGGCAGGCGTCGGAGCAGCTGCAGATCCCGCGCTTCTTCGGCGAGCGCAACGAGATTCGCAAGCTCCTCGGCCCGGCGACCGAGCGGACGCTGGAGCAGCTGCTCGTCAGCCTGCAGAGCTACAACGAGGCGGTCGCGGAAGTGCGGGCGCGCAACACGAACGACAACGCGGCGCAGCGTTTGTGGCGCGAGATCGTCGTGGTCCAGGAGCGGCTCAAGCGCGCCGCGATCGACGTGGCGCCCTTCTCCCTCGCCAACTAGCGCGGCGCGCGTCCCCGGAGGTATGGCGGCGCCGGCGTTTCCAGTCCGCGCACGACGATGCTGAGCAGCAGGCAGCCCAGGCCGAACAGGTAGGTCTCGATGAAGACCAGCTCGGACAGCTCGGTCAGCGTCTCGACCAGGCTGCGGTTGAACAGCTGCACGTGGTAGAGCCGGCCGTCGCCGAGATCGAACAGGTCCGAGATGCACTGGAACGCGAAGCCGCACTTCATCGCCTTGACCGAAATCGGCGGCACGAACTCGATCATGCACGCGAAATACAGCCCGAACGGCGTGATGATGAGGGTGATGAGGTCGATGTAGTCGTCGTCCGCCCAGGCGCGGTTGACGCGGGCGAAAATATCGAAAGTCTCGTTGGCGGCGAGCGTCAACAGGCCGAGCGCTATCATCCACCAGAACACACGGGCGACGGAGCGCAGCGGATGCTGGTGCGCGATCACCAGCACAACCAGCGCGCTGAGGCCGAAGGCCACGCCGTTCAGGTACTCCGCGGGCGATTCCGCGGTCGAGGTCCAGTTGAAGTTGAGCAGCGCCACAACGCACGCGACAACGAAGAGCAGGCCCAGCAGCGCCGCAAAGGCCATGTAGATGGACTTGAGCAGCGGGAGCTCGATCAATCGGTCGAATACCGGCAATGCACTTCCCCTCGAACGGCGCCGCGCGCCATGATGTCGCGCAAAAAAGAGCTTGTCAGCTTCTTGCCGCAGAGGGTACTTGAGCGCCGACGAGGGTGTCCAGGACGTAATTCATGACGACCAATCCACTGAAGCGGAAACTGCAGGCCGGGCAAACCTGCTTCGGCGCCTGGATGTTGAGCACCTCCGCCGACATGGCGGAGATCCTGGCCTATGCCGGGATGGATTTCCTGCTGATCGACCACGAGCACGGCCAGGGCAGCATCGACCAGGCGATCGGCCAGCTGCGCGCCGTCAAGGGCAGCGACTGCGTCGGCGTCCTCAGGGTGCCGACCAACGACCACGTCTACATCAAGCGTGCGCTCGATGCCGGCGTGGGCGGAATCATGGTGCCGAACGTCAACAGCGCGGACGAGGCGCGGCGCGTGGTGGATGCCTGCCGCTACGCCCCGACCGGCATCAGGGGCACCTTTGGCGGCATGCGCGCCATGAAATACGGCTTCGACCCGGGCTACTACGAGGGCAGCTTCGACAACCTGCTGGTGGTGGTCCAGGTCGAGTCCGCGCGGGCGATCGACGCCGTGCCGGCGATCGCGGCGGTCGAGGGGATCGACGTCATCTTCATCGGTCCGCGCGACCTGTCGGCGACCATGGGCAAGCTCAACCAGTTCGACGATCCCGAGGTGCGCGGCGAGATCGACCGCGCCGCCAAGGCGATCCTCGCCGGCGGCAAGATACTCGGCAGCACCGCCGCTTCGGGCAAGGTCGCGAAGGAGATGGCCGGGCGCGGTTATCGCTTCGTCATCCCGGGCAGCGATGTCACGTTGCTGGGGCTCGGCGTCCGCACCACTCTGGCCGACGCCCGCTCATAGCAGGCCGGCCTCGACCAATCGTCCTATTGGACTTTTGCTGCCGCTTTGCCAGTATGGCCAGAGTGTCGCATCGGGGATGCTGTCGATCATGGCCTATTTGCGCTTGCCGTTCTGCTCGCCGTACAAGCTCATCTGGCCGCTCGCGATCAAGCCGAGGACACCATCGGAAAGAATTCATCGGGCTTATGCCCGGTATGTCTGGGCGATGCATCACATCCGCGCCTTTCCCAGGGTGGCGCTCTACGGCGTGACCTGGCCGGTCGCCTTCGCCTATCTGTCCTGGAAGCACACCCGAAAGCTGGGCGGCGTCATCCGCAACGCGACCGGCAAGAGCCATTGGCGCCAGGTCCGCGAGCAGTTCGGCCTGGCGCTGCGCCATTCGATCTCGCCCAAGAAATACTATGTGTTCGAGCTGTTCCGGCCCGAACGGTTGGCCTGCGCCGGCGACTACATCGCGCGCTACGAGTTCAAGGGCGGGCTGCACAATCTGTTGGAGTCGCGCATCGAGCGCCCGACGCGGCGCATCCTGAACGACAAGGCCGCCTTCTATCGGCATTGCCAGCTGTCCGGCATCTCCACCATCCCGACCTACCTCGTCGTGCTTGAGGACGGCTGGGTGCGCCGCTTTCTCCCTTTCGAGTGCGCGCTGCCGGGCTGCGACCTGTTCCTGAAGCCGATGCGCGGCCGCGGCGGCGTCGGCTGCGAGCGCTGGCAGTGGCTGCGAGACGGACGCTACCAGAGCAACAATGGCGACGTTCTTGGCGCCGCGAAGCTTCTCGCGCATATCGTGGACTTGGCGCGCTCCCGTGCCATGCTGGTGCAGGAAGCGCTGAAGCCGCACCCGGACCTGCGCGAGCTGTCACTCACCGTGCTGACCAGCTGCCGCATGATGACGGTGAAGAACGAGAGCGGCGGTTTCGAGGCGACCCACGCGGTGTTCAAGTCGTCGACCCGGGAAGGCGCGATCGTCGACAACTTCCACAAGGGCGGCATCGTCTCGAAGGTCGACATGCAGACCGGCGAGCTGGGCCCGGCCTCGGACGCGGGGGTCGGCCGGCCATGCGTCTGGCTGGAGCGCCATCCGCTGTCCGGCGGGCAGATCAAGGGCCGCCGCCTGCCGCTCTGGCAGGAGACCGTGGAGCTGGTCCGCCGCGCCCATGCCGCGTTCCCGGACCGCATCACCATCGGCTGGGACGTGGCGATCACCGACCGCGGGCCGGTCATCATCGAAGGCAATGCGCAGTCCGGCTGCGACATGATCCAGCGCACCCACGATGTGCCGGCCGGCATCGGCCGCCTTGCCGAATGCTACGCCTACCATGTCGACCGGGCGCTGGAGCGCGGCATGTCGCTGGCCTGGAAGGTGCGCAAGGGACTGATCCGGGAAACCGTCCCGCTCAGCGCGGAGAACAAGGCCGAGCTGCGCCGGGTCCTGACGCTGTTCGAGCAGGGCGCCGCCTCCCCCTTGTGACCGGTGGGTTTCGCCTAACCCTGTGACTTGCCGCACATTTCCCGCGCCGGTGCGCGGGTAGTGCTGACCGGACCCGAGTCCTCAGGGACGAATCGCGTCCATGCTGTCGGTCCGCCATCTGGTGTTCGACTATCCGGGGCATCGCGCCCTGGACGACGTGTCGTTCTCGATCGAGCCCAAGAGCATCACGGCGCTGGTCGGGCCTAACGGCGCCGGCAAGTCGACCTTGCTGCGCTGCTGCGCCGCGCTCGACCGGCCGTTCGCGGGCGAGGTCACGCTGGACGGGCTGGATATCCACGACGCGCCGCGCCTCGCGCACCAGCGCATGGGTTTCCTGCCGGACTTCTACGGCCTCTACGACGAGTTGACGGTGCGGCAGTGCCTGACCTACCGCGCCGCGGCGCTCGGCGTGCCGCGCGGCGATCAGGCGGCGCGCGTGCACCTGGCGGCCGAGCGGATGGAGATCCTGGACCGGCTCGGCGACAAGGCCGGCGCGCTGTCGCGCGGCCTGCGCCAGCGCCTTGCGATCGCGCAGGCGATCATCCACGAGCCGGCGCTGCTGCTGCTCGACGAGCCGGCGGCCGGGCTCGATCCCGAGGCGCGCATGGGGCTCTCCGCCGTGCTGCGCGCGCTGCGCGACAAAGGCATGACCATCATCGTCTCGTCGCACATCCTGGCCGACCTCGAGGACTATTCGACCCACATGCTGGTGATCCGCGAGGGCCGCATTCTGCACCACCGCGCGCTCGATCCCCTGTCCAAGCAGCGCGTGCGCATCCGGGTCGAGGTGTCGGACGGCGAGCACCGGCTGGTCGACGTGCTGAGCCACGAGGGCGGCGTCACCGAGATCACGCTGATGGGCTCGACCTGCACCTTCGAGTATCCGGCGAGCGCGGTGTCGCGCCACACGCTGCTGAAGCACCTGATGGCGGCCGACCTGCACGTCATCGAGTTCGCGATCGACGAGCAAGGGCTGCAGGAAGCATATCTGGAGCAGGTGCGCGCGGCCGAGGCGGCGCGCGCCCTGCCCAAGATCGGGCCCAAGACGGGAACGGGGCGCTAGGCCATGTGGTTCAGCCCGGAATTGCAGCGCAACCTCTGGCTCCAGCTGAGCTGGGGGCGCGTGCTGGCGGTGCCGATCCTGATCGGCATCGTGGTGGCGGCCATGCTGGCGGCCTGGAACCCGGCGCCAAGCCATCTCGCCGAATATGCGCGCTGGGGCTTCGTGCTGCTGCTGGCGCTGTGGAGCACGCGGCGCGTTGCCGACTCGCTGGCGGAGGAGGTCGGCGGCGGCACCTGGGAAACCCAGCGCATGTCGGGCATGTCGGCCTGGTCGATGGTGTGGGGCAAGCTGATCGGAGGCGCCGCCTTCCCGTGGTATTGCGCCCTGATCTGCCTTGGCCTGA
>Ga0105042_100071_pt1 | contig 10248 bp, 6 predicted proteins | sample LS_165metaG_FD_91487 | JGI IMG/M metagenome (GOLD analysis project Ga0105042, IMG submission 91487) | Switchgrass associated microbial communities from Austin, Texas, USA - LS_165 metaG | ecosystem: Host-associated > Plants > Phyllosphere > Phylloplane/Leaf | place: USA: Austin, Texas | collected... | reverse complement strand
CTGTACCCGGATCAGGCGTTCTTGCCGCCAAACCTGGGCGGTGACCGGGAGCTGTCGAAGAACATCACATCCCTGTTCCGCCACCATCCCGTGGGTGCGAGCATCCTGATCGACAACATTCCGTTACCTCTGCGCTTTCACCGTGTCTCAGTGACTAACTCTCTTTCCACTCCGGCCTGACTACCTCTTGCACTCTCCCGTGTCCCAAACGGTGGGGTGCGCAGACGAGAAACGCCGCCCCGGGACCTCACTCCCAAAGCGGCGCACTGACCGAGATCACTCGATCGACTCAAGGACCCCAGCATGACACAGCCCCCTGCCCGATCCGATCCCATCGACGTCACCTCAGACCTTGCCGCCCGCCCGGACCTGTTCAATGCCATGGCCAACTCGGGGACCCTCTACACGAAGTCGGGCGCCCTGGTGAGCGTTGAGCCAGGCAAGGACGGCGCCGGGCCGCGCGTCGAGCACATGACCGCCGACTCCTTGCGGACGTGGTTCGCCGATCGGGTGGAAACGTTCAAGGTCAAGTCGACCGGCGAAGTTCCGACCATGGTTTCGACCAGCCTTACGCGTTCCCTGCTCAAGCCGGGCAGCCGTCTGCCGGAGCTGCGGGGGCTCACCCGGTGGCCGGTCATCACTCCGGCCGGGAAGGTCCACGCCACGCGCGGCTACGACAGGGAAACCCGGCTGTACTGCGATCCGGCGTTCGAGGTGCCCGCGGTGAGCGACGCGCCCACGCCGGCCGAGGTCGAGGCGGCGCGGCGCCTGATCGTGGATGACATGCTGGGCGGCTTTCCATGGGTGGCCGACAGCGACCGCGCCCAGTACGTTGCGGCTCTGCTGGCGCCGATCCTTCGGACGTATCAGCCGGGCCCGACCCCGCTCGTGGCCATATCCGCGCATGCGCCTGGCACCGGCAAGAGCTACTTGGGTACGGCCCTGGGAGTGCTGTACCCGGATCAGGCGTTTTTGCCGCCGAACCTGGGCGGTGACCGGGAGCTGTCGAAGAACATCACCAGCCTGTTCCGGCACAACCCCGTCGGCGCGAGCATCTTGATTGACAACATCCCGGAAAACAGGGCCGTCGACAGCCCGACGCTGGCCGCGTTCCTGACCTCCCCTGTGTGGCAGTCCCGGCTGATCGGGTCCGGCGACATCGTGACCGCAGCGAATGACAAAATCCTCCTCGTTACGGGCAATTCGCTCGTAACGGGTGGTGACATCGCTCGCCGCACCATGTGGGTACGGCTGTCCGCGCCCGGCGCCCGGCCGGAAGAGCGGGAGTTCGAAGAGGACTTCATGACGTGGCTGGAGCGGCGGAAGGCGGACGTCCTTCACGCGCTGCTGACCATCGCCCGCGGGTGGATCGTGGCAGGGGCCCCGCGACGTGAGGTGCGCCTGGGCTCGTTCGGCGCGTTCGCGTCCATGATGGCTGGATGCCTGGACTGGGCCGGAATCACGGGCTTCAACAAGGACCGGCACGAGACAAGCGAACAGCTCGACGCGCAGGCAGAGGACTGGGGGGACTTCCTCCGGGAATGGCGGGCTCTGTTCGGCACTCGGCGGCGGAAGGCGTCCGCGATCCTCGGTAGCACGCTGCGTGAGCTGGTGCCGATGGACGACGGCCGGATCGTGAAGGACCCGCAGCGTCTCGCGTACCTGCTGCGAGCGCACAAGCTGAGGTACTACGGCGGGCACCGCGTGGCCCGCATCTGGGACCCGCACATCAAGGGGTGGACCTATGTGGTTCTGGTGGAAGGTGAGCCGGTGCCGGACGAGCGTCCGACCCTTGACGGGATCGAGGCCGCCGAGGATGTCACGAGGGCGACACCCCGCTCGGTACCCGCGCGGACCGTGCCCCGGCGCCCGCGGCCGGCAAGTGAGCCCCGCCGGTCATCTCGGCCCCGGCGGGTGCTGCGGGGGGTTCCACCCCGACCGGTCACACCTCCTAGCGGTACCCGGCGCCCAGTGAGCCCCACGACGGCCGCGCGGCGTGCAGCTCGGCGTGCACGGCTGAACTGACGCCCGGTACGGACGGTTTTACCCCACCAACATCGTTCATTCGTCTTGCAGTTGAGTGTGTCTCTTGTCTAAAGTGTGAGCTCGTGATCTTGTTCTTCTACTCCCCGGACGGGTGGGAAGAGTGGGGCTTGCCTGCACGCCCGCTCATCCGCGACCGCATGCCCGTCCTCATAGACGACGACCTCAAGTTCGAGGACGACGACGGCACCCCGCGGCCGACCGTCGCCATCAACCGATGGCTGCGCGAGCTCCCGATCAACGGTGCGCCGGCGCCGCAGTCCTGGAAGACCTACGCCCGACCACTCAAACAGTGGTGTGAATTCCTCGCGTCCCACGGCGTCCACGTGTTTGCCGACCGGCGGGAGTTGCGGGGGGTTTTGAGCCTCTACGCCGAACACCGGCTCTCCGGCCCGCTGGATGTGCGGCTGGAGGGGTCGAGCTGGAACCAGGCCGTAGGCGTGCTGTCGAGCTTCTACCAGTGGGCCGCAGCCGAGGGGTACGTATCCGGTGTCCCGTTCACCTACGCCCGGCGCTCCGTGTCGCGCCCGGACGGGGTCCGCGTTGCGGTGTCGAAGAACCTTGCCCAAGTGCGGGGGGTCCACTCCGCGCACGCAACCCGCAAATACCTTGAGCGCGAGTACCGCGATCTGCTCATGAACGCCCTCGCGGGCAACGACCCGCACGGCGAACCCGACACATTCCGCGGGGGCGAGACCGGCCGGAACGCGGCCGGGGTCGGCCTGGCGTTCTCCTCCGGCCTGCGCGCCCAGGAGTTCACCTACCTCACGGTGTACGAGGTTCCCGCGCTGCCCCGCAGACGCACGGAAGTGCCCGTATCCCTGGTGCTCGCCCCGCCCACCGCAAAGGGCGGCAAGGGGCGTACGGCGTGGGTCGACTACGACGACCTGGCGCGCGTACACGACTACATCACTCTTGAGCGTGCTGCGTCCGTGGACGGCTCACAGTGGATGCCTGCCGATGCCTTGCGCGTCGAAGAGCCCGACTACGACGGCGCTCACATCAACGGCACCCGGCGTCGCTGGCACACTCTCACCCCCGAGGAGCGAGCGCGGCTCGTCGCGCCCGGTGGCGGTAGTGCGCTGCTCTCGGTGCAGTCGACCGGCGCCCCGTTCGTGGACTGGGCGACCGTTCTGCGCCGTACGGCAGCCCGCATCCAAGAACGTTACGAACCAGGCTTTCCGCACGTCCACCCCCACATGACCAGGCATAGCTTTGCCATGGCCACCCTTGAGCGGCTGGTGCGCGGCTACTACCAGCGCGCCGCGCGACTGGTGGTCGACACCGGCGCGGACGACGCAATGGCCCTGTATCTCACGAAGGCCGACCCCCTATTGGTCCTCCGGGATCTCCTTGGACACGCAAGCGTCTCTACAACTCAGACATATCTACATCTTCTAGACACGCATCGAATCTACCGCGAGGCGTACGAGAAGGCCGACCCCTCTCCCGAAGCGCAGGCCGAAGCCGCGCAGGAGTTCGAAGGAATCTGATGCCCGCCGCCATCAAAGAGCCCTTGGCCGTGGTCTTCCACCTGCCCGGAGAAGACCCGTGGGAACGGGCTATGCATGACCTTCCGGACCCGAAGCTTGCCGCCGACCTGGCCCGAGCCCTGGCCGCCTCTGCCCACCCGCACGGCGGCATCAAACGCGTGAAGACCGCGCGCGGGTACTCGGAGGTTCTTCGGCGTATGGCCAAAGACCTGCACAGGGAAGGGTTCCGGGGCGCCCTCGTCGGCCTGACTCCGTCCGTACTGCTCCGCTACTTCCTTACTCGCGGATACACCGCCGAGGGCGTGATTCGCCAGGCCCTACGCTCCTACCACTCCGCCGGCGGCGAGCTGCACCGCAGCGTCGTCACGCACCTGGAAGGGCGGCGAGTCAACGCGATGCCCTCCCACGATCCCCACACGCCCTACAGCGAGGCCGAGTGGGACCGCCTGACGTCTACCTGCGTCGAGATCCTCGGGACGGCCCACAAGGCACACCAGGACGCCCTAGCGGCAGCAGCTCGGGGAAAAGACCCACTCGTGCACGGCTTTACCCCCGACAACCTTGCTTGGCTCATCCGGCAGGAAGGCCCGGCCGTCGTCATCAACGACACCGCGCACCGGATCGGCCGCGAGCACTACGCGGAGATCAGCGACCTGTGCCGCGCCCTCTTCCCTGACTTCCGCACGCTCCACGCCTACCGGCTCTTGTTCGCCATGCGCACAGGGATTACCGCGGGCGGGATATCGGGCCTGGCCGTTGACAGCGTCACCCGGACCGGCCCCCACACGGCCCTGCTGACCTACTTCAAAGGCAGGACAGGGCTGGAGAGCCTGAACCTTCCCCGGGATGCCGTCAGGCTCCTGGACCGGTGGGAAGAACATGCCACGCCGCTGCGCGAGCACGCCGGAGACTCCCGTACTGCCATGTGGCTTTACATCACCCCCCGCAGCCGCTCACGCGCCCGGTTCGACATCAAGGCCACGGCCAAGGCAACCGACTTCCAATGGGCCGAGTGGGTAACCCTTCTCAGCCTCACAGGTGAGGAAGGCGCCCCGCTGTCGGTCGACGGGGGGCGCATCCGCGCCACCTACCACCACCGCCGGGACCGCTCGGCGTGGTCCGGAACCGCGACGATCGACCCGAACCACAGCGCCCAGGTTGAGGCCGATCACTACCTGACCAGCCACACCCCGGCACAAATGTCCGCCATCGAGGGCGTCATCGAGGACGCAGCCCGCGACGTGCGCCGCAAAGCCGAACCGCCGGTCATCTTCGACGCCGAGGACGCCGCCGCCTTCGCCGAGGACTTCCCCCACCTGGTCGAAGAGGCAGGACTCAGCACCGGCGAGATCAAAGCGCTTCTGTCAGGGGAACAAGACATGTTCGTCGCCGCCTGCGCCGATCCCCTGAACGGGCCTCACGCGCCCGCCGGGACTCTGTGCCCGGCCCGCCCGTGGGTGTGCCTGCTGTGCCCCCTGGCTGCGTTCGCTCCCCGGCATCTGCCGAACCTGCTCCGGCTCAAGAACTACTTCAGCCGGCAGGCCGAACAGATGACCACCAGGCAGTTCGTAGGGGTCTTCGGCCCGTACGTGACGCGTCTGGACGACGACATCCTGCCCCGCTTCAACCCGGCCGCGGTCAAAGAAGCCTCCCGCGTGACCGCTCCTGATGTTCCGTTCCACCTGGAAGAGATGCCCCTGTGACCACTGTCGTTGCCCTTGTACCGGAGCAGCCCCACGAGAAGCGTCATGCTGCGGACCTGCGCCGCTTCTTCGCCCTGTGGCGTGAACTCCTCGGCGGCGAGTGGGTACGCGCCTCCACCCTCCTGCGCACGCCCGCTCTCCGTGATCGCCTTCCCGACCCGGAGACCGGCCACCGCGAACTAGGCCGTCTCCTGGCCGCCGCGAAGGAGCGACCGCAGGCCCCCTACCGCATCGAATCCCGCTGGAACAGCAACACCAAGGCCCTCATGTGGCGCGTGGTCGACATCAAGGAAAAGCGGTACGAGCAGCGGGAAACCGCGGACCTGCGCCGCTTCTTCGCCCTGTGGCGTGAACTCTTCGGCGGCGAGTGGGTACGCGCCTCCACCGCCCTGCGCATGGCCATCCTGCGCGAGTGCCTGGCCGACCCTGAGACCACTCCCCCTGGCCTGGGGCGGGTACTGGCCGCCGCGAAGGAGCGACCGGAAGGCCCGTACCGCGTCGAATCCCGCTGGAACAGCAAGGCCAAGGCCCCCGAATGGCGCGTGACTGCCGTCCAGGAAAACGCAGGCCACCCGTTCGCCGGCACGGACGTGTTGGCCCTCGCGGGCCTGTCCGTTCATCCCGGAAGTCCCCGGCCGGTCTTCGACGATGACGTCTGGGACTTCTCCGGCCTCGTCGGAGCGCACGCCACGATGCCTCCCAAGTTGCGGATAATCCAGGTCACGGGGATCAACAGCCCGCTATGGCGAACGGTCGCCCGCGAATACATCCTGGCCCGGCTCGCGCCCACACACCCGGATGTCGTGGTGTTGCCGCGCGCCTACCGCGCGCCCCTCAGCCCGAGCAGCCTCCTGCTCCACGTCACGCGCCTGACATCCTGGTTCAACTTCCTCAGCGACAACGGCGTTTCGTCGCTCCGCGAGGTGACACAGGACCACTGTGATGCCTACCTGGAGACCGTCTCCTGGAGTAAAAAGACTCCCGGCGTCCGGCTGTCCACGGAAACGGTCAACCAGTTCGTACGCGGCACACAGGATCTCGCTGCCTACTCCGAGTTCCTGAGCGACGGCTACCGGCCCGGCTTCCGTCCCTGGGGGCGTCGCCAGGCCACCGAGGTGGCGGGACACGTCCATGACCCGCTGAACAAGGTTCCTCCTGTCCCAGATGACATCCTGCGTCCGCTTCTTGCGGCCTGTCTGTACCTGGTAGACACGGTCGGCCCGCGCTTGGTGGCGGAGGTCGCAAAGGTGCGCGCGGACCCTCGGAACGACGCTACGAATCCCAACCGTCTCTCTCACGCACGAATCTCCCAGGTGCGGGATCTGATTGCCCGTCGCCGCGGGGAAAGGGTCCCGGCGCCCCGTGCTGAACTGTCGGTCGTCAGGAAACGTGTAGCTGACGGATGGCCGGAGGATGACCCACTGGTTCACCTGTCCTGGTCTTTCGTCTGTGCGGAGGCGACCGGCTCTGTCGTTGCGAACCTCAAGCACGGAATGGAACTTGTGCGGCCCGAACTGGAGCAGTGGGTTGCGGAGTGCGGGACCTCTCCGATCTGGTGTCGGGACGCCGTTCCGGTTGCCCGGTCGGATGACGGCGCCATGGTGCCGTGGTCGCTTCCCATGCTCCGTGCCGAGATCGACAGCATGGTGTACGCCGTACAGTCGGCGTGCTTCTACCTGACGTCGGCCCTCTCGGGCATGAGGTCGAGCGAGCTGTACGAGATCAGGGCCGGAGGGCGCCGGAAGGAGAACCGCCCGGGGGGAGGCTCCCGCTACCGGGTCGACTCACGCAAGATCAAGGGAGAAAAGTTCGGGGGCGTCGAAGAATCCTGGGTCCTGATTGAAGACGTGTACCAGGCGCTTGGACTCGCAGAAGACCTGACCGGCGCCGAGCCCGGAGCGCTTCTGTTCGGCAAGCAGTCCAACGCTTCCACCGCCCGCTACAACAGCCTCCGGCGGTGGGTGAACGGCCCAGCCGGTCAGCGTCTCGGCCTGGAGCCGATCCCTGACGGCCCCGTGAACCCGCGGGCCCTGCGGCGCACCCTCGCCCTTGCTATCGCGCAGAGGCCGCACGGGCTCATGGCAGCAAAGATCCAGCTCAAGCACATCAGCATGGCCACCACCGAGGGATACGCGGGCGTGCCAGGGGGCCACCAGGCCAAATTCATGGCCGAAGTCGCCGAGGAAGAGCAGGAAGAACGTACGCGCCTGACCGTCGCCGCGTACGAGGACTACAAGCGCGGAATCATGCCCGTCGGCAAGGGCGCCCGCGATCTGGTGGACACCTTTCAGGCCGCTGACAAGATCCTTGCCGAACACGCCCCCGGACCTGTCACGGTCCTCGATGACCGCCGCGTCGAACGCATCTTCAAGGCGAAAGCGAAAAGCCTCCACCTCGGGGTGGGTAACTACTGCTGGTTCACAGACCCGAGCAAAGCCCTGTGCCTGAAGATCGCGGGCACCCCGACCGCCGACCGGCCACTCATGGGCATGTGTGACTCCGCGCGCTGCCCGCAGGCCACCCACCACCCCCAGCACCGCCAGCCGTGGGCCGACCACGCCGCCACCACCAAGACGGTATTCCTCGGCAACCCCCGCATCAGCCGGTTGGAGCGGCAGCGCGCCCAGGACGTCTACGACCGCGCCATGCGGATCGTGACCGAGATCGACAACGCCCACCAGGACCAGGAGGACGCCCCCGATGGCAAGTAGGAACCCGGAAGAGGACCACAAGCGGCTCAGGGACGCCATAGAGCGGCTCCTGAGCGGGGACATCCCCGAAGGGCTGAAAGTCGATCTCAAGAGCGTCTGCGCCCTCTCCGGAGTACCCCGGGCCACGCTGTACCGGAACTATCCCCACATCCGGGCCGAGTTCGAGACCCGGATAAGTCGGGTCCGGGACAGGGGTGAGGAACCCGATCCGCGCCTTGCCCAGATCGACCGGTTGAAGGCGGAGAACACCGGTCTACGCGAGCGCATCGCCACCCTGAAGACGCAGAAGACTGACCTGGAGTCTTTCAAGGTTGCGGCTCTGTCGCGGCTCACCGCCCAGCACGACGAGATCACGCGGCTTCGTGAGGCTCAGGAGAAGGGCCAAATCGGCAGCCTGCGGCTCGTCCCGGGACAGGGCGACGGCGACCGATGAGGGCGTTGGCTTGGGCTGCCCCCTCGCCTTGCTGATCCGATCGACACCGACGCCAAACAGACATCGTCCCATCAGCGCTACTCACTCCCTTCTAGCGCATAGGTGAAAAGTGCGCTTTATGCCCTAATATCGCGCTAACGTACCCATGAAGGCGCGGCTGATCAGTACCGTGATGCCCCGAAGAGGAGCGTGCCCTGTGCTACCGGATATGGCTCGGGTGCAGTGGCTGAGCGGCGGGGGGATGCCGACCCGTCAGCTCCTCGATAGCCGACTTGCCGAACTGGCCAAGGCCAGGCTGGGCGCGGCCTGATGGGCGACCTCATTGTGGACGGATTCGCAGGGCCGGGCGGCTGGTCCGAGGGCCTGCGCATCCTCGGGCTTCGAGATATCGGGTTGGAGTGGGACACTGCCGCCTGCCGAACCCGGGCGGCTGCTGGGCATCTGACAGTGCAGTGCGACATCGCCCAGTACCCAACCGCGCCGTTCGTCGGCCGCATCTGGGGGGGGATCTTCTCGCCGCCGTGTCAGGCGTGGTCGCGGGCCGGGAAGGGGCTGGGACGGGTTGACCAACCTCTCGTACACCAGGCCGTCACGGACCTCGCCCAAGGCCGCGACACGCGGGCTTCCCTGATCACCCAGTGCCAGGACAAGCGGTCCATGCTGGCCGCCGAACCGATGCGCTGGCTGTACGACCTGCGCCCTGAGTGGGCGGCCATGGAGGAGGTGCCCGACGTGCTGCCGTTGTTCCGGCAGATCGCCGAGGTACTGCGCGGCTGGGGGTACAGCGTGTGGGCGGGCATCTTGAACGCCGCCGACTACGGCGTTCCACAGACGCGACGGCGCGCCATCCTGATCGCGTCACGGGCTCGCCGCGTGTCGGCGCCGGAACCGACACACGCCAAGCAAGCTGAGGATGCCTCACTGTTCGGCCCAGGCCGCGCACGGTGGGTGTCAATGGCCGAGGCGCTGGGCTGGGGGGCAACCGACCGACCCGTGCCCACTGTGACCGCCGGCGGCGGCAAGACTGGTGGCGCAGAGCCGTTCCCGTCACAGGCGCGTGCCGCGCTTCAGGTGTCCCGTGACCGAGGGGACTGGGTCCTGCGGAGCGGAACACAGGCGAACGCCGCCGTCCGTGAGTCGGACGAGCCTGCTGGGACGCTGTTTTTCGGCGCCCGCTGTAACGACGTGTCGTGGGTGCTGCGTAACGGCAACCAGCCGAATGCCGCAGTTCGTACGGGTGATGAGCCTGCCCCTACCATGGCGTTCGGTAATAACGCGTCTAGGGTCGAGTGGGTCCAGCAGCGGCCGGCGACGACCGTGTGTGCTACCGACCGGATCGCCCCACCGGGACACCGCGACCGGTCCCCGGGCGGGGAGTCGCAGTTCGCTAGCCCGGACACCCTGCGGGTTACCCAGGCCGAGGCGGCGGTGCTCCAGTCGTTCCGCGCCGACTACCCGTGGCAGGGCACGAAGACGAAGCAGTTCGAGCAGATCGGTAACGCTTGGTGCCCGCGCGCTGCTGCTGCCGTGATCGGTGCCGCTACCGGGATCGAGTGGCAGCTGCTCGTTGCCGGCTACTACGGCGACATTCAAGAGTTGGCGGCGTGAAGCCTAAAGCTCATCCCTGTCTGTCAGATGCCCCTCAGATGAGGCACGGCCAGTAGACGACTCTTCCGCAGGCTCCCTGCGGCACGCAGCCAGAGCCGAGACACAGACCCCATGAACATGTCTCATGCCCAGATACATTCCGGAGGGCAACGCGATCGACAGCCCCACCCTCGCGGCGTTCCTCACCTCGCCCGTGTGGCAGTCCCGTCTGATCGGCTCCGGTGACGTCGTGACGGCCGCGAACGACAAGATCCTTT
>Ga0105042_100070_pt1 | contig 10273 bp, 15 predicted proteins | sample LS_165metaG_FD_91487 | JGI IMG/M metagenome (GOLD analysis project Ga0105042, IMG submission 91487) | Switchgrass associated microbial communities from Austin, Texas, USA - LS_165 metaG | ecosystem: Host-associated > Plants > Phyllosphere > Phylloplane/Leaf | place: USA: Austin, Texas | collected... | reverse complement strand
TGCGCCCTGTTGCGCGCGTCGAGCTGGTCGAGGCGAAGTCTGAACATCTCCTCCCGATAGGCGAGGCTCTTCTCCAGGCCAGTCATAGCCGCCTCTAGCGCGGCGATCCTCTCCGTTAAGGCGCGGTGAGGCTGTTCTTCCGTCATGCATGTCTCATAAACCATTGATGGGAGGGAAAGGTTTCAGCTAAGAAGGGGATGTACTGGCGGCGGCGTGGAAGTCGCAGACACGCAGGGTGCTAGAGGAGCGGGGAAAAATGTGGTTCGCCCACAGCCCGAAAACAGAGCCTCAGCCGGAGTAGCGTCCGGCCCGCCAGCGCGATGGGAAGCACCGCGCACATTGCCGCCTGTGCCGGACTCGTCTATAATCGAGACGCCAGTTGGAGTTCAGTCGGTGGGCTGGGATCGCTTGCACGGCGACCCGCCCACCAAGACAACTAGAGCGCAGATTAGCCCCTGCGTTCTGGCCACTTCCTCCAATGAGCAGGAACGGTTTCGAATCGGTGATTCCGAAAGGGGGCATCAAAGCCGCCCGAGTTGGACAGAAGATGTGGTTCTGAGGGGCGCTATTAGCGGTGGCGTCCCTACCACCTTCTCACTTCCCGCACAGCGCATCCCACGCCGCGTTATGCTCTCTCACCTGCTGGATCGTCCCCGCCGTATCCTTCCGGCTGTAATGGATCGCCACGAAGGACCGGCAGGACGTGTCAATCACGGATGTACGGGTCGTCGTCGCGCATGCCTGTAGCGGCAGCATCAGCGCGAGCGGCGCGAGCTTTTTCAACGCGCGCATTGGTTTCCTCCAGGGCTTCAAGATTGGCCTCGGTCTTGCCGGCGTTTTTGATTTCGGCGTCGCGCTGGCGGTCCCGGACATAGCCCAGGACCGCCGAGAAGATCGCGGCGAAGATCGCCTTCAGGATGGTCATGACGCGGGCGGCGCCGGCCGGTTCCGTTCCCAGACCCACCACCACAGAAACGCCCCGACGCTCAAAGCGCCGCCAATGAGTCCCTGGAACAGTTCGCCCTTGGCGATGTCCTCGCCAAGAAGGAATGCCCCGACGCTGTAGAGGATGATGCGCACGAGCTGCTGGATGGTTTCCCAGTTCATGGGGTTGTTCTCCTATGCCGCTTTCTCGGGTTCATGCTTCTTGGCCTGCCCAAGCTGATAGGGCATCCACTGCGCGTAATTGCCGTCGTCCGGCTTTGGGTCGCCCTCTTGCACCAGCGCGACGGAGGTGCGAGCGACCGGCATGCCATCGTGGGTGAAGGCGTTGATGTTGATCAGACGATCGTCGTGGACGTAAGTGACGATGGCCGCCTGAGGCTGGCGGTCTTTATTGTTCGGCGGCCAATACCAGACGATCCGGCCAACAGTGGGCGTGATGACAGTCATTATGCTTCCTTTCGCTGTTAAAGCCTTGGATGGTTTCGTTTAATAAGCCGGGCGCTTATTCAAGCTTGTCCCAGGTATACGCTCCGATCTTCCCGTCAGGGGTCAGGCCCTCGCGCTTCTGGAAACCCCGGACGAGGCCGTCGAGCAGCGGGCCGAAGCCCTTTTCCTCCTGGAGTGCCTTCACCAGTGCCGTCTTGGCGATGGCAATTGCGCCGAAATGATCCGGAATGCCTTGATAGATCAGCGGCATTTCCTTGACTTCCGGCGCGTCAGCCTTCGGCATGGCCCCGCCCCATTGCCACGGGCGCGGGTCGTCATAGCGCGGCTTATCCACCGCGGCGGAGATGTGGATATGCTTGTCGTGGGGATTGCTGCCGGTATAGGGCCGCCAGTCCGCGCCCCTCTCCGGGTTCCAGATGCGGCGGTTCCAGATGATGTATTTGATGCGCTTGTCGCGGCTGCCCTTCAGCGCCGCCGCGATTGAATCCCCATCCACGCCATGGCGCGGATCATGTGTGATGTCGATGGCTGTCACGATGCCAGTCTTGCCGTCCTTCACCCACGGATTGTGATCGCTGGCGCGGGAGGCATGGGCGGCGTCGCCAATGCTGCCATCGGAGGCTTTGGATCGGTTCGGGCTGGCCGCGTCGATTTGCAGCCGCAGGGCTTCAAGGGATTTGGCTAAACGCCAGGACATCGGTGCTCCCAATAAAAAACCCCGCCGAAGCGGGGTGATTTCGTCTCACGGCAGGTTCAAATCATTGGGCGGCACCGCTTCAAGCAGCGCCTCCCATTCGCCGAAGGTGTCGCGCATGTCACGCGCATAGGCGCTCTTGCGCAGCATATCCAGCGCCAGCCAGAGCGCCATTTCCAGGTCGAGGATGTGGCAGAAGATGGCGTCGCGCCCAGCTTCCGACCACGCCACGGCGCGAATGCCGATCCGGTCACGGTCGATCATTCGACACCCAGGAGTTCGCGCAGGACAGCAACGCGCGTGCCGATCTCGGCGGCGACATAGGCGCGCCCATGCGCGAAATTCCCCGCCGAAAGCCCGCAGCTGATTTCCGCGAGCGCGTCGAGGTCGCCCAGCACCAGCTTGACGCCATCGAGCCTTTCATCGCGCTGGCGCAGCGTTTCCTCCGCGCCAGGGAAAAAGATGACCTTGCCCGTCGCCATCAGTGCACCTCCTCCTGACCATGCAGGTCTTCGAGGGCGCGATAGGTCTCCTCCAGCTTCTCGATCAGGAAGTCCATGGCGCAGGAATAATCCCGGCCGCTGCCGCTGATGGCCTTCATCCCTTGCACGATGGCGAGGAAATCCGTCAGCGCGTTTTCGATCTGGCCAGTGCGGCTGAAACGCGAGGCGGCGGCGGCTTGGGTCGCGGTGTTCAGCATGTCCGCCTCCCTCACTTCGGCCAAGCAAGGCGATTGCGGACCGTGCCGGACATCTCCATGAACGCCCCGCGCAGTTCCATGAACTCGCGGTAGCTGAGGGAGACGGCCTCGCCCTGGGCGACGGTGCGTCCGCAGATGCGGTCGCGCAGCTCATCCAGCAGGCCGTTGATGTGCGCATCGATGTTTGCCACCGGCTTGGCGGCGAGAACGGGAGTCGATATAACGGCCGGAGCCATGGGAACCTCTCAGAAAGGTTGCTTTGGTTAGACCCGGCGGGGGAGTACCAGTCCCTCGTCTGGGTCGCATATAGACCATATGGCCCCTATATGGGCTTGTCAATAGGGTCTATATGGACAATATTCCCCACATGGCAGAAATCCTATACCCCGTCAAAAAGCTGATCCAGCTCACCGAGGAGCAGGCTGCCGCGATAGCGGATTATCGCTACGCCCAGCGCATTCCTTCGGAGAGCGAAGCCATCCGCCAGCTGATCGCTCTTGGCCTCTCCGCCTCTCGCGGCGACGACGCCAAGGCGAGCTACGATCCCGGCCCGGCGCGCCAGAAGGAGGTCGCGAAATGAACGATACCCTCGAAGACAAGGCCGTTCTCTTGGCGCTCAAGGAGTTGCAAACCTCTATCAACACCCAGAATGTCGCGATGGCGAACAACCTGCGCTACGTTCAGCGGATTGACGATCGTGTCGAAAAGCTCAATCAGCGCATCGATGAAACCAACCAGCGGATCGGCGAACTCGGACAGCGGTTGGAGCGACGGATCAGCGAAACCAATCAGCGCATCTCCGAATTGAAGGATGATCTCTCCGTCATGATCAAGATGGAACTGGGCGGCGCTTTCGGCAATTTCGCGCTCAAAATGGACAACCGCCTTAGCGCGATCGAAGACCGGCTGGAGGACATGGCGAAGTGAACGAAACCATCGACCTCACTTTCATCGACAACTTCGAGGCCAGAATAACGCAGCGGATCGAAGAGGCGAAGGACGAGACCAGCGAGCGTTTCGAGAAGATCGAAACTAAGATCGACCGTGTCCTCGCGCTGTTGACACCCAAGCTCGCTTGAGCGCGCCAGAAGGAGAAAGCATGATGGCTGACGAGCCCGAGAACCACACGCTGGCCCTGCTGCGCAAGATCAGCGCGGAACAGAGCATCATTCGCGAAACCCTGCTGGAGCAACGCAGCCAGCTCTCCTCCATGCGTGAAAGCCTTGTCGCGATGCGCGGCGACCTGAAAGCGATGTCGCAGGAAATCGCGACTGTTCATGTGCGTGCCGATCGCATCGATGACCGGCTGGCGCGGATTGAACGGCGGCTTGATCTGGTGGAGGCGTGATGACGGACGCACCAGAAACGTCAGCGGTCAAGACCGAGACACCACCAAAGCGCCGCCGTTATACGCTGGCTGAACTGCTGGCGCAGTGCAATCCCGACGCGCCCATGACGCCGGAAGATCGCGAATGGGTGGATGCGCCAGCCGTTGGGCGAGAGCTGATCTGATATGGGCACCTGGAACTATCGCATCGTACGACGGGCGATGCCCGGCAACATGCAGAAGACCTGGGGCGAATACCATTATGGCCTGCATGAGGTTCACTATGATGATGAAGGCAATCCGGTCGCACGTGGCGAACCACTTGCTGGTTTCGGCGGCGATGATCCATCAGAAGTTGTCGCTGGCCTAGAGCGTGCAATCCGCGACGCCAAGGAACGCCCCGTACTCAATGAGTGGGACATTCGCGGGCTTGAACACACTGCCCCGCAGAAAGGCGGCGAGGCATGAATCTCCGTGACCATCACCGCAAGCTGACATATGGCGGCTGGGCTATCGGCGTTTCAGCTATGCTCGCTGGCGTCATACCGGGTGCAGCCATCGGCCTGCTTATGATAGCGCTCGGGCAGTATTACGCGCTCTCCAACATCACAGGCAGACGTTTGTCTCACCTGTGGCGGAAGCCTAATGCCGCGCCGCGGCCTTCTCCGGCACGCCAAAGAACGCGTTGATCCCGGATTCGGCCGCATCGAACATCTGCCGTGCATAGAAGACGTTGTTGTACGGCACCAGCCTGCGCATCGCTTTCGTCTCGCGTTCGCTCCATTGGTCGGAAAATCCTGCCTGCGTCACGCGGATGAAATCTTCCACGGTTCCGGCCGTGGGGCCTATAAGCGAAGCGGTGACATTGCGTTGCGCATAGCGTGACACCGGCTTGCCGGTCAGCGCCGACAAACCAACAGCACCGCCGGTCATTTTCTCCGTCATGGAATTGGCTTCCATCAGCCAGCCGGTGAGGCCGGAGCGGTCGATCGCCTCCACGAGGAACTGTCCCTGCTTCTGCCGGTCGGAGAGGTCCGGCACGGGCTGGCCCGCGACCTTTGAACGCAGGATCGTGGCGAGGCCGCCGAGCGCGATCATTAGCGCCGCCCCATTCAGCGTCGCCATGTCGCGCTGCTGCAACCCCGAGATCAGCACCCGCTGCATGGAGGAGATGGCAAAGCTCTTGAACTGGCCAAGGAGCCGCCCGGTTTCGGTGGACATCCAGAGCGGACGCTCCTGGCCGGGCGTGACGATGATGCGGTCGACATCGCGGACGAGCGCGGCGCGGAACGCCTCGATCGCCGGGCGCGCGCCCTTGTCCCAGGCGGCGGTGTTGGCGAACCAGACGCCGCCGTCTTTGGAGCCGTGTTTGGCGAACTGTTCCGCGATGCGAATGGCGTGCGTTTCGGAGATGCCGCCGGATGCCAGCATGGCGACATCCTTTCGGTGGGCCTTGCCGGCGGCGACACGCTCCATCGCGCGCAGCATCCGCGTCATGGTGACGAGGCCGGCGAACTGTTTCAGCGCGGCGTTCCAAGGGGCCATCAGCGTGATGACGCCGAAATTGCGCGCGCCAGCTTGGACAGCGCGCTCGAATTTGGAGTGCCGCCCGAAATCGTCCATGACATCGGCGAGCGACATCGCGCGCGAGTCCAGCACCATGTCGAGCGCGGTCCCGGCGAGCTTCACCTCCGTTGCCGCAAGGCGCGCGCCGGACCAGTTGCGGATCAGCGGGACGATGCCGTCGCCGACCGTGTTCAAGATGCCGTGCGCCATCACGGTGCGGGCGAGGTCGGGGACCGCCGAGATGGTCATGCCGCCAAGCATGCGCATGTAGTTCAGCGAGGAGATCACCCGGCCGGTGCGGACGATGATGCCGTCCGGGTCGGAGGGGATTTTGTAGGTGCCACGCAGGCGGTCGCGGATCGCGGCGATGTCGCGGATGTCGCGGTCGCGCGCTTTGTGCAGTTTCGTCTTTTCCTCCGGCGTCTTCGCCCGAGCCGAAAGCTTGGCGTATTCCTCGGTGATTTCCTTCCGTGCCGTTTCCAGATTCAATTCGCCGAAGCGCTTGGCGATCTCGACATCCGCCGCCATGGTGCGGGCATAGGCGCGCAGCACCGTCTCGATGTCATTTTCGAGATAGTCCTCGATGGCGGCGTCCGGGATCATGAACTCGCGCGCGGCAAGCGGGCCGCGCTTTTCCACCTGGATCTTGAACTTGCCGCTGCCGAGCGTCTGCTTGTCCAGGTGCCCGTCATAGGGCAGGCGCCCGTCGGGCGTTCCGAGGATGCGGTCGATGATCTGGTCGGCGAGGTCGGCAAGCTCTCCCGGCTCACGGTCCGGCTCGTCCAGCATCGCGCGGGCATTCGCCATCATCGGCTTTTCGCCCCTGGCGGACGGCCTGGCGTCTTCGCCATCCGGCTTTGCGCGAGCATCGGGACCAAGTTCGTCCCGGATTGCCTTCTCCAGCTCGGAGAGTTCGGCCTTGGTCTGGTCAAGGCCGACCTTGACCGCTTTCCTGTCGAATTTCTTGGACTTTTCCGGCGTCTCGGCGAGGCGCTTTTCGATGCGCTCGACATGATCAGCCATCTCGTCATGGCGATGAACGAGTTCGGACAGCCGCGCGCGGCGCACGGATGCCGCCTTTTCCTGCCCCTCCAGCCAGTTCACGACGATGGCCTTGAAGCTGTCGCGTTCCGCGATAATCGCCTCCTTGTTGTAGAGCCTCATGAGATAGCTCTCGGCGGTCTCGACGGTGACATCCTCGGGCAGCAGCTTTGTCTTGATCGCTTCGTTCTTCAGCGGCTCGATCAGCTTTTTGCGGATGAACGCCGCTGCTTCCGCGACCTCGGGGATATCGTGCTTGTCGCCCCGGCGCATGGCCTTGGCGATCTCCATCTTGAAATCGCGGAAGCTGAGCGCCTCGGTCCCTTGGATGGTGTCCTTCAGGGTGATCGCCGTGATCTGCCCGGCCATGCGCTTGACGCGGCCGGTGCGGTAGAGGAGGAAGGCGTTATCGACGGCCTGGACGCTTTCGGCAAGCGGGGCCTGCCAGAACTTGATCCGCGTTTCCACTGAGCCAGGCGCGCCCAGGCTTGATCCGAGCGGGGCCGTTGGCATGCCAAGCTCGTTCTCGTTGAAGGAGAGCGGTGTTTCCGCAAGCTCCTGAATCCAGCGCTTCGCCATGGACGATCTGGAATTCAGCAAGCGCAGCATCGGGTCTTGCCAGTAGAATGCTTTCTCCAGGCCAAGGGCGGATTTCAGCGTATAGCCGACGCGATCGACAGCCGCCGCGCCAGCCGAGGCCGGGCGGCCGGAAGATGTGGTTCCATCCGGCTCAAGGGATGGCGCGGCGACGCCGCCAGCGCCGCGCGCGGCAATCCCCGTCATCCCCGGCGCCCGCGCTGCAATCTCCCCGCCCCGCACTGCGGCAAACACATCCTCAGCCGTCTGAAACCCACGCCCCCGCAGCGCATTGCCCAGACGCTCCAGGAAGTCCTGCATACGCTGGAACAGCTTCGCCACGGCCCCCTTGACCTCGACAGCCCCCTGCCGCCACAGCGAGAACTGTTCCGCGATGGCTTCTTCCAGCAGCAGCTCGTCGGTGACGCGATCGCGGTAGACGCCTTCGTACAGCTCCCGGACGTTGTTCGTCTCCAACCACTTGCCCTTCTTGGCAGCGGCTTCCAGCGTGGCCCAGTCCTTCCCCGTGAACAGCCCCATGGTCTTCAGCGCGTGGATGCCTTCATGCTTCAGCGTCTTCACCGGATCCAGCGCATCGGCGGCGATGGTGATCAGCAGCTCGTTCGGATCGAAGCGGCCTTCCGCGATGGGGCCGGCCTCGCCCTTGCGCACACCCAAAGGCTGGCCCTCCATGACGGAGGCGCGCATTTCAGGGGTGATGCGGAGGATGGAATTCGGCGGCGTCCAGGGCGCGTAATAGTCCTTGTACTGGTCGATGATCGCCTGTGCCTTGGCGACATTTGCGGGGTCGCCCGCTTCACGAATAGCGCCTTCCCAGTCAAGCTGGCCGTCAAGCGCCTGACGAGCGCCGGTCTGGTTGTTGAAGGGGCGCGGCAGCAATGCCTTCAGCGGGTCGTAGAAGGTCCGCGTGACATATCCATCAGCGGTTTCCGTGCCCGGCTTAAGCATCTCCTTGTCCGGCGGGATGAAGGCTTCCTCCTCAACCTTCGCCCCCCATTTCTTCGTGTAGTCGCGCAGGAACCGGCCGATCTTCTGATCGTATTGCAGCGCGAGCTTTTCCGGTTCCGCCCCGACAGCTTTTGCGATCTGATCCGACCGTGCCCAGGAGATGGCGTCATAGCCGTTCTCGGAGGCATAGAGGAGGGCGCGCTTCAGAGCGAGTTCAAGCCAGAGGTCGCCTTTGAAGGGGGCGTTGGGGACGGCGCGATCATGATCTCGGCCAAAGCCCTCGCTGACGCGGTCTTCAAGTGAGGTCAGTTCCGACTTCAGTGAATTCTCTTGGGTGAGAAGGTCGTAATACTCCTGGTCTGTAGCTGCGTCTTTTTTGGCGGCAACGTCTGCCAGTTTGGCGCGAAGGTCTTCGATCTGCTTCCGCACATCGGCATCGTAGCCCTTCTGCCGCCCTTGCTGGTGCAGGTCGCTCTGCACCTCATTGATGAACAGCACCTTCTCGCCACCCGGGCCGGTTCTGTCATCGACGCGGAGGTGGACGATCTCCTGGTCCTGGAAATGCTTGGAGGTGTAGCGTGCGCCTGGCTTCGTTAACTCGGCACGCTCCTTCAAGAGGCTGGATTTTTCGAATTCTCGCGATGGTGGCGGGGCATCTCCGAAATGCACATCGTCTTCATCCAGCTTCCGAAGCTCGGCCAGCCGCTTGTCAACTTGCGTCAGGCGATCCTGCTCGTGACCTGTCAACCCCCGCTGCTCGCCCAACTCAGGCAACCTGATCAGCAGCTCGCGGTAGTTCTCGCCGCCGGGGACTTTGAACGTGGAGAAAAGGGTGTTGCCCGCAGCCTCCCGGTCACCCACCATTCCGGTAGCGATGTGCTCGGCCTGGGCCATATTAGCAGCGCGCGTGGTCTCTCCGGTCGTTGGATTGTAAACCGTGAACTCTCCACCGCCCCTGTCCTGCGAAACAAAGACGACGCTCTCGCCGGACTTCACGGCAAAGAATTCATCCAGATCGGCAAAGTCCTCCTGCTCCATGTCAAAGCCAAGCTTGCGGGCGCGGCCAGCGTCTCTGATGTCCTCGTATTCGACGCTAGACGAGCGTCCGGCCAGCACCTTCTCATCCAATTCCACCTGATGCGCCCGCATAAAGGCAAGCACCTCATCCCTGGTGACGGATGCCTTGCCCTTGAGGAACTCCTCCAAGCCCATCCATTCCAGCTCATCCTTGCGGACGCCGGGGACCTTGGTGATCTGTTTCAGGAACTGCTCCCCGGTTCCCTTCTTCATCGCGATGGATTCTGCGGCTCGGATCGCGGGGGAGTAGAAGCCGCGAAGGGCGAAAGCTATACGCGGATCGTTCGGGTCGAAGGTGCCGCGATTGCCGATCCCCTTAACCTGCGTCGGTTCAAAGGCAACAATCGTCTTTGTGCTTCTGCCGAACGAACCGGCATCTCTTTCGACGATGAGACCATCGTGGCCAGCCGCCTTGAGCACAGCGGTTGCGCGCGCTCGCGCCGCCGCCGCCGCTTGGCGCAGCTGAGCGTTGCCTCGCTCAAAAAGCGCGGCGATCTCGTCATCGCTGGCATCCACGCGCGCTTCGAGAGCGTCATACTCAGCCGCCAATGCCGTGTCCAATTCGTCAACGGCCTTGCTCAACCGCGCGTATTCTTTGTCGCCGCCAAGGAAACGCGCCAACGCCTGACGATCGGCAACTATCAAAGGATTTTTGATAGTTGCGTAGAGCGGCATTTGCGCAGTGCTGTCCATCGAACCGACGCCGATTTGATCGGTTGTCGGTTTAAGGAAAATGCCGTCGGGCATCTGTTCGTCCGAACCGCGCGCGCCGATCCGCCCGAGGTCGAAGCCGGTCTGCTCAATGCTGGCGACGTTCTCCTGCGCGGTCTGATGATACACCACCAGCGGCCTGCCCTCGTCATCCACCACCTTGCTGTCGCCGAACCAGCGTTTGAACTCCGGCGCCTGCGTCTGGTCAGTCTTCCCGCCC
>Ga0105042_100069_pt1 | contig 10293 bp, 14 predicted proteins | sample LS_165metaG_FD_91487 | JGI IMG/M metagenome (GOLD analysis project Ga0105042, IMG submission 91487) | Switchgrass associated microbial communities from Austin, Texas, USA - LS_165 metaG | ecosystem: Host-associated > Plants > Phyllosphere > Phylloplane/Leaf | place: USA: Austin, Texas | collected... | reverse complement strand
GTTACGGGGTTCGCCTCTGGGGGTGGCGGTGGGATGTCCGGCGGCGGCTCGGGTGGTGTGCCGGGCGTGGGTTTGGTGGTGAACGTGTTCGTCCAAGGGTCGATCCGGGCGGAACGCGATATCGAGCAGATCGTTCAGAATGCCCTGATCAGGGGCGGTTTCAATGGGGTGCTACCGACGTCATGAGTTTGATTGTGGTGGATCAGGGCGAACACGACTTCCTCGACGCGATCACGGGTGTCGGCTACACGCTGCACCTTTTCCAGAATGACGTGATCGATTCCCTGACTGAGGGGCAGATCGAAGCGCTCGACGAGTCGGATTTCACCGAATCCGATTTCGCCGGGTATTCGGCGGCGACATTGACGGGCGGATCGTGGACGACCACTGCTGCTGATCCGAGCACGGCCACGTACGCGGTGCAGACGTTCACCAGGTCGTCCACGGGGACACCGCAGGACGTGTACGGCTACTACGTGACCCGCACCTCGGACGGACGCCTGCAATGGTTCGAGTACTTGGACGCCGAGTTTGATCCCGTGGTGATCGAGAACGCGGGTGAGGCGATCCAGGTCACCCCGCGCATCACTTTGCGGGACGACAGCAATGATGCGCCGTGACGTCTGCTGACCGGGCTGCCGAGGTCCACGCCGCTTGCCGTAGCCATTGGGCACGGTCGGCTGGTGCACGCCTGGAACGACCGTACGGGGCTGGCGGGCTGCTGGTGGTGGAGCGGGAGCCGGAGTTTGTGTACGGCCGCGACGGCGCGGTGGTGGGCGTGGACGCGTGGGTGCGCGCGTACGGGCCGGACGGGCGTGAAGCCAGGGTGGATCCGCACAGGCGGATCATCAACCCGCCCACCGTGGCTGACGGTACGCCGGACCCGGTTGAAGCCTTCTACCGGGCGGTCGCCGACTCCGTGGCGGGGACGCCGCATCCGCGCGGGTGGAGCCGCCGACGTGACCGGGGAACCGTGACGACGGTGTTCGCCGGGACGAACGACGGAATGATCATCTCCGACAACGCCACATACTCCACCGCCCGCAGCGGATCCGGCCTGGGCGTAGACAGCAGCAACCTGTACGCCGGCCAATACCATCAGGTCACCTTCGTCTGCCTTGAAGGTTTCCTGGCTTTTGACACCACGGCGATCGCCGACGCTGACACGGTCTCCGCCGTGGTCCTCGACTTGTACCTGGTGGACGACGTTTCGACCGGATCCGACTTCCTGGTGGAAGCCAGGGAGCGGGACTGGTCATCGGGCGGGCTGACGACAGCCGATTGGGTGGCGGGCGCGTCCCTGTCCGGGCTCACCCTGATGGCGTCGATTAACACCTCCGGCATCGGCGCGACCGGCAGCTACAAAACGTTCACGTCCGAGGCGGCCTTCCTGACCGCGACGAATTTGAAGACGGGCACCGTCTACCTCCTGTTGTCCAGCTCGCGGACGCGGACCGGGACCGCACCGTCCACCAGCACCGACGAGTACGTGGGGTTCCGCACGGCTGAGCAGTCTGGCACCACGGAAGATCCGAAACTGACGATCACCCACGCGGGAGCTGCGACCGCGCCCCCGATCTTCACGCCCCGCCCTTTGAGAGTTTGGAGCAACTGATATGGCCGTATGGACCATCCCCTGGTCGGGGACCCTCACCAACACGGGCGGCAACGCCGATCTATGGGAGGTGCTTCCCGGCGACGACCTGCCCGTGCGCATCCTCGGCGTTGAGCTCGGCCAGATATCCGAACTCGGCGACGCCGCCGAGGAAGGCTTGCGCATCCAGATCCTGCGCATGCGCGCGACTGTGACCGGCTCGAACGGGTCCGCTGCCGCGCCGGAAGACGTGTCCCGGTCGAACCAGACCCCCGGATTCACCTCCGAGTTCAACGGGGCCACCGTGGCAACCACTACAGGGGACACGGAGGTCCTGTATGAGGGCGGCTGGAACATCCGCAACAGTCCGTACCCGCTCTGGTTCCCGGTCGAGAAGTTCCAGTTCAAAGCTGTGCAGGGTGAGGGTCTGTTCGTCCGGTGTGTCTCCACGGTGGCCGACGACCTGACGTTCTGCGGCACCCTGTGGGTCGAAGAGGGCTGACCTGACCGGTGCCGAACAACGCCTTCATTCCACGCCCGTGGTGGCGCCCGCACAGGTGGGTGCCGCCGTCCAAGGCCGTGCCTCCGCCGATCGCGGACGTCACCGGCTCTGGTGGCGTGGTCGTCGGCGGCGCGGCAACCATCAACGTTTTCACCCTCACCGTCCTCGCGGATGTCACCGGTTCGGGCGGGGTGGTCGTCTCCGGCGAGGCGACGATCTTCGCGTCGATTGTCATCGCCTCCGTCACCGGCTCCGGCGGGGTGGTCGTCGGCGGATCCGGCGAACCCCGGTTCGAGCACGGACCGCCCGTCGCCAGCGGCCTCCAGGTGCTGTGGGACCTCGACAACGACTTGAACTTCGACCAAGAGGTGGAGGACATCACCGAACGGGTCATGTCCATCGAAGTCTTCGCCGGCCGCGACTTCCCGTCCCAGCTGACCGGCACCGCCGGTCCCGGCCGGGCACGCGCCACCTTGCGTAACGATGACGACGCCCTCAACTACTTCAACACCAGCTCCCCGTTGACGCAGCCGCCGTTCAGCCTGGACACCGGCCGGATGCTTCGCCTGTGCACGTCGGACGCCGCATCACCCGACCCCGTGCTCTTGGCGCTCGACCGCTTCCGGCGCGCCGACTCCACCAACCTCGGATCCGCGGACACGGGCGGCTCATGGTCGCAGCCGCTCACCGACGACTTCGAGATCATCTCCCAGCACGCCGTCGCCACCAGCGAGGGCGACCCGCACATCGCCGTCCTCGACCTCGGCACGGCGGACTACTACCTGCAAGTCCTGATCGCGGGCCTGGGTTCTCTCACCAACCAGGTCGGCATCTGCTACAGGTACGTCGACTCCAACGACTACAGCCTCGCGGTGGTGGACTGTGGCGCGCAGGCCGTACGCGTCCTCAACATCGTGGCCGGCGTCGAAACCGTCGTCGCCTCCGTCCCCGCCGAGATCTACTCCGGCGCCACCCTCGGCGTCCTCCTGGACGGCGCCACCGTCATCGTCTACATGGAGGGCGTCCCCCTCGTGTCGGCGACGGCGATCAACACCAGCGCCGACATGGCGGGCATGTACGCGCTGTGGGGGACCGGCGACACCGCCCCGCTCGTAGACAACATTTTCGCCTGGGACGGCCTCGGCAGCACCGAGGCGGGGATCCTGTGGACTGGCGACGTAGCGGATATTGTCCCGACGGTCATTCCCGGCCCGCAAAAGGGCGTGTCCCTCACCGGCGAAGGCTGGTTGGCGAAGATGGCCAGCCAGGATGTGACGCCTCCGACGTCGGTTCCCGGCCGGCGGACTGGCCGCCTCCTGGGTGCGGTCCTCGCCGAGTCGGGGTTGATTCATCCGCCCGGCCCCCTCGACGAGGGGGAGGTGACGACGGGCCCGTTCGCGATGGCCCCCTCCAACGCCCTCCGCATCGCGAGGAGTATCGAAGAAGCCGAGTTCGGGTTCATGTACGAGACGAACGAAGGCAGGATCGGATTCGACTCCCGCACCGCCCGCGACGGCTCAACCGCCCTGGTCACCTTCAGCGATGCGCCGGGCGCGAAGTACGCGTACGAGAACATCGAGGTCCTGGACTGGCGTAGGCAAGTCTTCAACCGGGTGACCGCCGGGGTGTCGCCGTACGTGCTCGGCGAGGAACAGACCCTGTTCACCGACCCCGGACCGTACGTCCTCGCCCCCGGCGAATCCGTCCAGCTTCAGGCCTCTTACGCAGGGAATGACGGGATCGTCACCCGGTGGACCGGCCACACCCGCGGCGTGTCCGCGCCCGCCGCGCCGTCCGGCATCACCGTCACCTCGCACAGCCAGAACACGAGCCTGAACGACCTGCAACCCTTCACGATCACCCTGCCCACCACCGCGGCCGGGGATCTGCTGCTCATCATCATGGCCCCCAACGACTGGGACGAGAACGTACCCAGCGGCTGGGATCTCCTCTCTCCTGACGGCATCGGCTCCTACTACAAGGGCCTCGTCTTCGGCCGCATCGCGGAGGGCGACGAGGTCTCTGATGAGGTGGACTTCGAGATTGAGCGGGGGACGGTGGCCGCGCAGCTGTACCGGATCACCTCCTGGTTCGGTGACTTCTCCGGCATCGCGCTGACCTCGACGGTTTTCGGTCCAGGCAACCCGAACCCGCCGTTGATCACGCCGCCATGGGGTGCCATCCCCACCCTGTTCCTGGCGTGCGGCGGCATGTCCAATCCGGCCACCAACATCACCCCCACCCAGTCCGGCATCCCCAGCGGCTACGGCGACAACACGTTCACGGTCGGCCCGGCACCCGCGAACGGCGGCGGCAACGACCGGCCGTGGCTGACCGTGTCCCGGCGTACGGCGGAGTTGACGACGGAGAACCCGGGCACCTACAGCCTGAACACGGGGGCGACCAGCAACGGCACGATGGCGTGGACGATCGCCATCCGAGGCACCACCGCACCCGTCCCGGTGGAGGAGGCCGTGCCGATCGGCGGCAACCCCGTCTTCACCATCAGCTACGTGGATTCGATCGGCGGGGACTTCCAGTCCCACACCGCGATCCAGGCCACGGGGATCCTGCTGGAGCGCGGCGACGACGTCACCGTTCAAGCTGAAGACGTCGTCTCGCAGGAACGCCACCGGGCGATCCGCACCTACCGCACCTCGGCAGCCCTGTTCGCGTCGCCGGCCGACGCCCTCGTGTACGGCGACCGTGTCCTATCCAGGCATGCGACCGGCCGCCCGATTTTCGCCATCTCCTTCACGGCGAACAAGAGCATGGCGTACTGGCTGCAAGCCAAACTCCGCCGCGTCTCCGACCGCATCCGCCTGATCGCCAACCACACGACCGGCCTCGGCGTGGACGGCGACTTCTTCATCGAGTCCGTCACGCATTCCGCCAGCAACGGCACCAGGTTGTGGCGGGTGACGTGGGAACTCTCACCCGCACCGGAGGAATGATCCATGGAACACGCCCGTACCCCAGCCAGCACACCATGACCGTCATGGCCACCGACCTTCCCGGCCAGGCCGTGCCCCCGCCTGCCCGCCTCGTATCGCTACCAGATCAGGGGGAACCCGTGTACGACCAGCTCGGCCCGGTCACTATCGGCGCCCGGGAAATCTACGACGAGCTCAAAACCGTCGGCGGCAAGGTAGACAAAGTCGATTCCAAAGTGGATGGGGTCGATTCCAAGGTGGACGGGGTGGTGACTGAGGTTGCCGACCATGAGACGCGGATCCGGGCGTTGGAGAAGGGCCGGTGGCCTTTGCCGTCGCTGGCCGCGCTGCTTGCTTTCGGTTCTCTGATCGTGGCGCTTATCGGATTACTCGGAAAGGGAGGTTGACCATGTCCGAACCCCTACCCCTGGTGCCTGTGGATGCGGCGGTTCCTCGCCCGGAGGACGGCGACCAGGACGTCACCCAGGACCCGACCGACGTGTACGCCAGCGAGGAGGTGGACGACGATGGCGAAGCGAGCGACTGACCTCCTGGCCGTGGCCCGCGCGGAGCTTGGGGAGCGGGAACGCGGCGACGGCTCCACCAAGTACGGCTCCTGGTATGCGCGGAGCAAGCCGGCGCCCGGGTTCGAGCGGGCGGCCTGGTGCCAGATGTTCACCGCCTGGTGCGCGAACCAGCTCGGCATCAGCGAGGACGTGTTCCCGCGCATGGCGTACACGCCGTACGCGATGGCGTGGTTCAGGGAGCGCGGCCGGTGGGGCACCCGCCCGCGCGTGGGCGCGCTCGTCTACTTCAACTTCCCCGGCGGCGACGCGGTCGATCACGTCGAGATCGTGGAAGCGATCCGCGCCGACGGGGCGATAGTGACGATCGGCGGCAACGTCGCGAACGCCGTACGCAGGCAGGTGCGGCGGGCGAACATCGCGGGCTACGGCTACCCGGGGTACAGCGCGGCCGCCACGGTGAAGGAGCCCTCGAAGGACTCGTGGATGGAGGACCTGATGGAGTCGCTGCCGCTGGTGAAGGCTGGGGCGAAGGGGTGGGCGGTCAAGCGGGTGTTCTACCTGCTGATGTCGCACGGCTACGACTTGGATCCGAGCGTGTTGGACGACACCACGTTCAGTCCGCCGGTGGAGGCCGCGGTGGTGAAGCTGCAGAAGGCGCACGGCCTGGCGGGTGATGGTGAGGTCGGCCCGAAGACGTGGCCGGTCCTGGTGCTGCCGTAGCCGCTGAACCATCAACTCAGAGTTGAAAGTTCGTCCCGCCATCCCGGCGGGCGTCCCTTGAAGGAGGGGCACAAGATGAGAATCGGATCCATGGCCAAGGCCATCGTCTCCGCCGTATCCGCAGGCTCGGCCGCACTCGCCGTTGCGATGGGCGACAACGTCATCGTGCAGGGCGAGTGGGTGACCGTCGGCCTGGCGGTGCTCGGCGCGCTGGGGATCACGTATGTGGTGCCGAACGCGTCTACGTCGGATCAGAACCGGACGTACGGCCGGTAGAGGTTGTCGCGCGGGTCCTGAGAGCCGGCGCGGCATAAGGAACGCCTCGGGGTGTGGGCGCGAACCCCCGGGGCGTTCCGCCGTCCTACACTCGAACGCATGAGCGATGTTCCTGATGGTCCGCTCGCGCGCCACAAAGGCCACGGCCTCGTCCGGGCGCTCGGCTGGGAGCTCCGCGATGACGGCTGGTGGCTGCAATACCTGCACGCCGAACTGGTGGTGACGCGCCCGGATCATGACGCGGTCGTGACGGAGCTGCGGTGGTTGCCGGCGGCTGAGGTGGAGCCGTTGCCGGGCGTGGATTATCGCGGTGTTCCGCGCCGGGACGGGCGAACCACGTAAGCAATTTTGGGCTTGGATTCTTTCGTGCTTCAGGCTGTTTCATCTTGTATCACGTTGGCTCACGCTGTATCATCGTGACACAGGTTGAAACAACGTGACACAGGAGCCCACGATGATCCCGAGCACCGAGATCCAGGTCGGAACCCGCGAAGCCGCACAGGTCCTCGGTGTCTCCCGCCGCACCGTCCAGCGCCGCGCCAAGGCCGGGACCATCCCCGCCGCCAAGGACGAGCGCGGCCACTACGTCATCACCCTCACCATCCCCGCCAAGTACACCGACGCGCAGATCGCCAAGGCCATGGAGCTGATCGAGCAGGACGGAATCCAGGCCACCGACCTCCCCGGCATCTACGTGTCCATCGGATCCGACGGGGACACCATGTACCCCACCACCCTCCACACCTGCGGCTGCAAGGCCGGGCAGAACGGCCGCAACTGCTACCACCGCCTCGCCGCCGCGATCCTCACCAGCATCCGCCAGCTGACCGCCGCCACCCCGCTCCGGAGCGCCGCATGACCACCACCGACGCCCTCGCCCTCGTCAACTCCCTCACCCGCGACGAGAACACCGCGATGCTCATGTACCTGCTGGGTGCCGCCCCCGAGAAGTGGCAGGAGGCCGCCGCCGACATCGAGGCCCGGCGGGCGAAGCCGAGGTTTCCGCGCCGGGGCGGGCCGGACATCGGCCGGGACGCGGAGTGGGAGTACGAGATGGAGCGGGCCGACTACGACGGCGACTGAACCTGACGAAATCTGACGCCTCCACCCCTCGCCGGTGGGGGCGTCCCCATGTCCAGCTGCTAATCAGCTCCCGACAACTCCCAATGCTGGGAGTTCGATTACGCGTTCCGGCTGGCGATCAAACCCACGATCGCGAGCGCGAGAGGGATCAGCATCAGGTACGCCAGGATCAAGCCGGCCACCGCCAGCCCGCGGCCGCCCTTCGCGCCGTGCTTGGTGTCGCCCAACGCGACGTGCCCGAAGATGATCGCCAGGAACGTGGGGATCCAGAGCGTCCACCAGGACGCGACAATGCCGAGGAGTCCGAGCACGAGCGAGGCTGTGGCCAGGCCGGAGGTGGGCGGCGCCTGCACGTAAATCGGCTGGGGCGGGTAGCCGTACGGCGGCGGCTGGTAGCCGGCGGGAGGGTACTGCTGCCAGCCTCCGGGCGCGGTCTGCTGGTACGGCTGCTGAGGATCCGGCGGGGGCGGGTTGGTCGAGTCGGGCTGGGTCACGGCAGGCTCCGGTCAGGTGTGGGCGCCCCGATGTCACCCGCCATGCTGCCACGGTCCAAACACCCTGCGCGCCCGGATTGACACAACCTGACCCAAACTAGGCGGACGGCTCCGGCTCCTGGCCGACGAACGTGCCCTTCTGCGGCAGCGTGTACACCACGCCTTCCTCGCGCAGCAGCTCGACCGCGCGACGGATCGTCCCCACGGCCACACCCAACTCCTCGGCGAGGCGGCGTTCGGCCGGGATGGGCATGTGCGTCTTGTACTGGCCTGCCGCTATCCGGCGTTTGATCTCGGCCGCAACAGCTTTGTAGCTGTACACGCCGGGCGGGATCTGCATGCGTTGCACGCTACTGACCTGCGGTTATGCATACTCCAATGGGTTGCACTGTGCTGCACTATGAATCAGGGTGTAGCAGTTGGTAGCAGATTGCTTCACACTGGGCCTGTGCCACCTTCCCCCGATCGGCCGACCGACGAGCAGCTGGTCGCCGCGTCCGTCGCCGCGGCAGAGGCGCACGGCCGGCGGTGCCGATGCCAGCTCATCGTGTACGAGGCCTGGTTGAACGCCGACGGCGGGACATGGACTGCCCTGTCCGTGCCGATGGGGGATCGGCGCCGCTACTACTGCGGCGGCGGTAGCGAACGTCACCGGCCGCCCACCTGAGACGGGCCTCGCTCCGGGGGAGGGGAAAGGGATCAACCTTCGGGGGCGAGGCCGGCACCACCCGTACGGCAGGACGTAACCCCCTGCCGTACGGCGGGCTCCACCCCCGGCTTGGAACACCGATGAGGGTGGAGCCCCTCGACGTTTGGCGGGAAGGCGGCAGCGGGTGACGCCGCCACCGCCCCCGGCCCGGTCTACCCCTGTCTACAGCTGACTACACGCGTGTACAGCGCGGTGTAGTCGTAGCTGGTGGGCTGGGGCCACAGGTAGGTGCCTACCCTCGCGTCATGGTCGAGTGGCGGAGGGACACCTCGCGATGGCGGCAAGTCGCCAACACGATCCGGGCGCGCATCGAATCCGGCACGTACCCGCCCGGATGGCTGATCTCGGAGAAGGCCATCACCGATGAGTGGGGGATCGCCCGCACCACCGCCCGCAAAGCAATCGCCTGGCTGCGCGACCAGGGCCTGATTTACACGCGTCCCGGATACGGGTCGTTCGTAGGGCCGGAACCCGACGACGACGCATGACGCAGAGGACTTAATTTTCCGCACACAGCTGTGCAGTCATCTGCCAGGCGTGCAGGTCGCACACAGCCTAGGATCCCATAAGACCGAATTATTTCACCTTCACGGCATCACAAAAAACACCACCGACCAGCACAAACACGATGCCGCCCAGGTCAGATTCCGTCGCACACAGTGAACAGCTCGCATAATCGGCGTTCCCACCAGCACCGGCGCGATCGGGACCGAAACGAACGAGGCACCATGACCGGCAACGTCATCCCCATCCACAAACCCACCCCCCGGCGATCCCGCAAAACCAAACCCGCACAAGCCGGAACACCACTCGCGGCCCTCCTCGACTCCTGGCAACTCTCCCTCACCGCGGCCGGCGCCAGCCCCCACACCATCTCCGGCTACCAGCACGCCGCACGCCGCCTCATCCACCACCTCCAAGACCACGACATGCCGGCCGACAGCGAAGCCGTCACCGTCGAACACGTCCGCGCCTGGATCGCCGCCGAGCAGGAGCAGCGGGCGCCCGCGTCGGTGGCCACGTACTGGCGCAACTGCCGGGTGTTCTTCACGTGGATGATCGCCGAAGGGGACCGCACCGGCGGCAACCCGTTCCAGATGGGCGACTACCCGAAGGTGCCGAAGAAGCAGCACCGCTATCTCACCACTGACGAGGTGCGCGCCCTCCTGGCCGCGTGCACCGGCAACGACTTCGTCAACCGGCGGGACGCGGCCATCATCCGCGTACTGATCGACAACGGCATGCGCGTCTCAGGGCTGTGCGGGCTCCGGTACACCCCGGCCGACCCCCGGACGAATGACGTCAATCTGCCGGGCTCCCGGCTGCGCATCCGCCTGAAAGGCGGGGATGAGCGGTGGGTGCCGATCGGGCAGAAGGCCAAGGTGGCCATTGACCGGTATCTGCGTGTCCGGGCACGCCACGACCACGCGGGCAGCGTCTGGTTGTGGCTGGGGG
>Ga0105042_100067_pt1 | contig 10616 bp, 7 predicted proteins | sample LS_165metaG_FD_91487 | JGI IMG/M metagenome (GOLD analysis project Ga0105042, IMG submission 91487) | Switchgrass associated microbial communities from Austin, Texas, USA - LS_165 metaG | ecosystem: Host-associated > Plants > Phyllosphere > Phylloplane/Leaf | place: USA: Austin, Texas | collected... | reverse complement strand
CCGCCACCCCCCGCGGTGCGCGGAGTGAATTGCAACCCGCCGTTACCGCCCTGACCGCCCTGACCGCCAGAACCTCCTGCGCCCCACAGCTTGACGTGCATGGATGTGACGTCGGCGGGGGCCTGGAGGAAGTAGACGCCCGGATCGTCGAAGACGGTCGTCGTGGCCGTGGCTTGCGCGGCGTGGGCGGTGGTGCTCACGAGGCCGGTGGCGGCGAGTGCCAGCACACCAGCCCATACGGGAAGTTGTTTCAAAACTGCACCTCCGTGAAGATTGCGCCTCAAGAGCGCAGAGAGGAACGGACACCTGGCCTCGCACCAGGTCGCGGGCCCGGGTTCCCAGTTTTCCACTGGTGCCGCCGGGGGTGGCTCAGGTTGTTCGGCCTGGCGGGCGTGCATCCACGTCGCCCCGTGCCGTCCCGCGACCGCTAGCCGGGGCGTCGGCAGGCAGCGCCCGAGGTAGCGCGAAAACCTGCTGCTCCACGGTCACGGCGTGCTCATCGACGTGGGTGTAGCCGTGGTCGGCAAGGGCATGAAGGAGGTCGCTGACCAGGATCTCGGGGACCGATGCGCCGGAGGTGACGCCCACCGTCTGTGCTTCGTGCAGCCACTGTTCTTGAAGCTGGTCGGCGGTGTCTATGAGGTGGGCGTGCCGGGCGCCGTGAGCGAGGGCGACTTCGACCAGGCGGGCTGAGTTCGAGGAGTTCGACGAGCCGACTGCGAGCAGCAGGTCGCACAGGGGTGCGATCTGTTTGATGGCGTTCTGTCGGTTCTGTGTGGCGTAGCAGATGTCGTCCGATGGTGGGGATGTGAGCGCCGGGAATCGCTTTTTGAGGGCGGCGACGGTGGTGGTGGTCTCGTCGACCGATAGCGTGGTCTGCGACAGCCACACCACCTTTTCGGGGTCGTGTACCTGGATGGTGGCGGCGTCTTCGGGCCCGTCTACGAGGTGGATTCGTCCGGGGGCTTCGCCCATCGTGCCGATGACTTCTTCGTGTCCGGCGTGGCCGATGAGGAGGATGTCGTAGCCGGCTTCGGCGAAGCGGATCGCTTCGTGGTGGACTTTCGTCACGAGTGGACAGGTGGCGTCGATCGCTCGCAGGCTGCGGTCAGCGGCCTGTTCACGCACGGCGGGAGCCACACCGTGCGCGGAGAAGATCACCCTGGCCCCTTGCGGCACGTCGCTGATGTCGTCAGTGAAGATCGCGCCACGGCGGCGCAGGGACTCCACGACGTGCCGGTTGTGGACGATCTCGTGCCGCACGTAGATGGGCGCGCCCCACTGGCGAAGGGCTTCTTCTACGGTGCGTACCGCCCGGTCGACGCCGGCGCAGTAGCCGCGGGGCGCGGCCAACAGAACCCGCTTTCTACTGGTGCTCACGATTGCCTCCGGGTGACGGATACGGCCAGGGCGCGCATCAGGGCCTGGGCGTGGGGGGCGAATGGCCCGTTGTCGACTGTTTTCAGGGCGGCAAGGTAGCGGTGGTTGATGAGGCATTCGGCGTGTGCCAGGGCCGAGGTGGAGATCATGATCTCTCTGGCGTCGGCGGCGTCTGCGTCGGTGGCTGCGGGGTTGCCGATGATCTGTTCCAGTCGGCTGCGCTGCGTCGGTGTGGCCTGTTGGCGGGCGTGGGCCACCAATACGGTGTGCTTGCCTTCGCGTAGGTCGTCCAGGTTCGATTTGCCGGTCTTGTTCGGGTCTCCGAACACGCCGAGTATGTCGTCGCGGATCTGGAACGCCTCGCCGAGCGGCACCCCGTACGCGGTCAGGGCCTGCATGGTGTTGGTGTCGGCGTAGGAGATCGCCGCGCCGATCTGGAGGGGTCGGTGCACCGTGTAGTGGGCGGTCTTGTACCGGTAGATCGTCAGCGCGTCCTCAAAGGTCGCTGCGGCGTTCGCCGTGTGCTTCAGGTCCAGGTACTGGCCGACCATGACTTCCTGGCGCATCGCGGCCAGTACCGGCTGCACGCCGGTGTGCTGGGTCCGGTTCAGGCCCGCGGTGTGGAACAGCTCGTCCGCCCAGCCGTGGGCGAGGTCTCCGATGGTGACGGCGGCGCAGATCCCGAACCAGTTGGCCGCCTTACCGCCGGCGGAAGCGTGGTGCGCGGCCAGGGCGCGGTGCGCGGTGGGTTGCCCGCGGCGCTGCTCGGCGCGGTCGATGACGTCGTCGTGGATCAGGATGTAGGAGTGCAGCATCTCCAGCCCGGCCGCGATCTGGTACGCCTGGGCTTCCTGGCCGCGGGCTCCGGCGGCGTGGTAGCCGACGACGGCCATCAGCGGGCGCAGTCTCTTTCCGCCGGTGTCCAGGAAGGTGCGCACGGATGCGGTGAGCGGCTTGATCTCGGCCGGGTCGGTCTTGGCCTGGAGGAAGCGGTCGAGGGTGGTGTTGATGCGGGCGCGGATGTGGTCGACGTTCAGCGGTTGGGCCTCGGTGCTGACGGACACGGCGTTCCTTCCCCGGGTGGTAGGTCTTCCGCCTGCCCGGTGCCGCTGAAGGTGAGTGGGCATCGGCGCGGGGCAGGCGGAAGACGACGGTGGCCCTGTGTCAGGGCTTTTCGGCGACGATGAGTAGGTAGTGGAAGGAGGCGTTCTCGTACGCCCCCAGGAAGTGCTGCTCCACGCCCGTGGTCAGGTGCGATTGGGTGCGCAGTCGCCAGTACGGGAGGGTGGCGGGAGTGAGGTCGGTGACGGTGGTGGGGACGAGCCCGGCCTGCGTGAGGGCGCGGAAGTAGTCGCTTCGGAAGTGGACGTCGCAGCCGTATTCGGTGTCGATCGCGGAGACGGCTTTGGACTTGCAGTTGCCGTAGGTGTCGTTGGCGGCGCCGGTGATGGTGAGGTACCTGCCGCCGGGGCGTAGGAGCCGGGCGTGGGAGGCGAACAGGGATTCGAGGTCGACGTACATGGTGGACTCGTTGTTCCAGATGACGGCGAATTCTCCGGCGGGGAAGCCGGTGTCCAGCATGTTCTTCACGTGCAGGTGGACGTGCTTGTCGTGGCCGCGGCGCTTGATCTCGGCGTTGCCGTCGGCGGCCTGCTTGGTGGAGAGGGTCACTCCGTCCACGTGGCAGCCGTGCCGCTCGTGGAGCATGATCGAGGTGCCGCCGCGCCCGCAGCCGGCGTCCAATGCGCGGTCTTGCGGGCTCAGCTCGCCCATCTGGTCGATGAGGAAGGTGGCTTGCTGGGTCTCCAGGCGATGCAGTTCGCGGGTGACGGCTTCCTCGCCGCGCTCCAGGACGCTGAAGTCGGGCTTGCCGAGGCCGTAGTGGTGGTGGAAGAGGCCGTCGACCGCGGCCAGGTCGTGGTTGACGGCGTTGGACTCGGTGTCCCAGTAGTCGGCGATCGACCGCTGGTAGGGGGTACGGGCGGCAGTGGCCGTTGTGGTCAAGGCAGGGATCCTTCGGGCTCGGGCGGGTGGCGGGTCAGAGGCGGGGGCCTGCTACAGCCAGGCGGGGAGCTGGTAGCGGCCGTGGTTCGTGGCGTGCCAGTGGTGGTCTCCGGCGACCCAGGCGGACAGGCCGGCGATGAAGCGGGCGACGGCGGCCGGGTGGGAGTGTTCGAGGGCGGCCTTGGCGCTTTCTTCTTCGAAGGCGTCCATGAGCTGGTTGTGGATGTCCACGGCCTTGGCGTAGGCGTCCGCTCGGTCCGAGCCCTCGTTGAGTTCGATGACGTAGGGCAGGTTCAGGTGCGGGCGGGCGCCGTTCATCTCCTTGGTGTAGGAGTACAAGTCGTTGACGATCGTGGTGGCGTTGGACGCGAGCGCGATGATGCGCTGCATGTCGGGGCTGTCGTGGATCTCGTGGGGCAGCTCGTAACCGGCTACGGCGTCCACGATGGTCAGGCAGGGCCGGAAGTTGTTGAACTGGCGCATGGTCAGGTACTCGGCCACCGTGGGCAGCGTCTTCGTCTGCTCCCACGCGGCCTCGCACAGGTAGCCCAGGTGCAGGCGGATCATGTCGTGGCGCTCGCGGTCGAGCTGCGCCGGGGAGGCGATGCTTGCCAAGTGCTCGAAGGCAGAGTGGTAGCCGTGCCGCGGGCCGTCCTCACGTAGCTGGCGCTCCCACGCCTCCTGGTGCTCGCTGATGGAGTGCAGCGGATCGAAGGCGGCTTGGGCCAGGCACAGCCGGTAGCCGAGTCCGACCGGGGAGCCGCCGAGGTCTTCGCAGTAGATGTCGTCCACGGCGTTCTCCGCGGCGAGCATCTTCGCCGCAGCCATGAGGTGGTCCGGCGATGCGAAGTCGGGGTAGCACAGGCAGGTGTAGTAGCCGAAGACGAAAGCGTCGTACTCCTTTTCGTGCTGGCGTTCGTACATGTTGATGTCAAACGTCCACTCCTTCGTCCGCCGGTCGATCTCAGCCACCAGCTCCCGATCCGGTTCGACATGCGGGTGGTGGTACAGGCCCGGGATCGGCTTCAGCGGCTGCGTGGGGACCGGCTTGGAGCGTTCCCACCTACGGGATTCCTGCGGGGAGAGAGACAACGTCGACTCGCTTACTGTAGAAGGATCAGGGATTTTCGATGGGCCCGATTCAGGAATGAGGTGCATCGTCCACTTCGAGATCGAGGGCTACGTCCATGAGCGCATCCACGATTTTCGATTCGGGCACGGTGCGCACGACTTTCCCGCGGACGAAGATTTGACCTTTGCCGTTTCCGGAGGACACGCCGATATCGGCTTCCCTCGCCTCGCCGGGCCCGTTGACCACACAGCCCATGACCGCCACACGTAACGGCTTGGGGAATCCATCGAAAGCGGCTTCCACTTTGGCCGCGAGCCGGTGAATGTCCACTTGCAACCGGCCGCATCCGGGGCAGGAGACCACTTCGAGCTTGCGGGGCCTAAGCCCCAGGGATGCGAGGATCTGACATCCGGCCTTGACCTGCTCCACTGGACTGTCGGAGATGGAGACACGGATGGTGTCCCCGATGCCCTGCGTGAGCAGAACCGAGAAGGCGACCGCCGACTTCACCGCGCCCTGCATGGCTGGCCCGGCCTCGGTCACGCCCAGGTGCAGCGGGTAGTCACACGCATTGGCCAGGAGCTGGTTCGCCGCCACCACGGTCATCGGATCGTGGTGTTTGACAGCTATCTTGAAATTCGTGAATCCGTGCTCCTCGAAAAGAGAAGCCTCGTGCAGTGCGGACTCCACCAGGGCCGGTGCCGACGGTTTCCCGTATTTCGCCAACAGCCTATTGTCGAGTGATCCGGCATTCACGCCAATACGGATTGACACATTGGCGGCCTCCGCTGCTTCGGCAATCTTTCCCACACGATCATCGAACCGCTTGATGTTGCCCGGGTTGACCCGGACAGCCGCACATCCCGCGTCGATGGCCGCGAAGACGTAACGGGGCTGGAAGTGGATATCGGCGATCACCGGAATCGGCGACTTCGCCGTGATCCGCGGGAGCGCCGCCGCAGCTTCCTCGTTCGGCACCGCCACCCGGATGATGTCGCATCCGGCCGCCGTCGCCGCGGCGATCTGCTGAAGGGTCGCGTCCACGTTCTCCGTGCGCATGGTCGTCATCGTCTGCACCGAGATAGGCGCGCTGCCGCCGACCAGCACCGATCCGACCCCGATCTGACGGCAGGCCCGGCGCACACCGCGCGGCGGAACAGAAGGAAGGGAGAGATCAACCGGCATCATGTCTACTCCTGAAGAGAGGGAAGCCCGGCGTGAGCACGCAAAGTGGAGTGCACGATCCCCGTGGCGGTCAGCCCGTGCTCAGCCAGCAACTCCGCTCGGGACCCGTGCGCGATGAACCGGCCCGGCAGCCCGAGCGCCCGCAGTGGCGTGCTCACCCCCGCGTCCTGACACGCCCGCGCCAGCGCGGCCCCGAAGCCTCCCGCCCGAGTGTTCTCCTCAATCGTGACGACGAGCCGGCTACGGGAGGCCAGCCTCACCAGCTCCGGAGCGATCGGCAGCACCCACCGCGGGTCGGCGACCGTGCACCGCATCTGCGTGCTCAGGATCTGTGCCGCGCCAAGCGCCGCGGACGCCAAAGGTCCAACCGGCACGAACAGCACATCCCGCCCGCCGGCGTGAAGGATATCGACAGGCCCCTGCCGTTCCACGGCCGCGATGTCCTCGCCCACCGACCCCTTCGCGAACCGCAGCGCGCTGGGCCCGTCGTCGTGGTCGACCGCTTCGGCAAGCAGCTCCTTCAACTGCGTGGCGTCCCGCGGCGCGGCCACCCGCATCCCCGGCACCGCCCCCAGAATGGTCAGGTCCCACATGCCGTGGTGCGACGGCCCGTCCGGGCCGGTGACCCCGGCCCGATCCAGAACGAACGTCACCCCAAGCCGGTGCAGCGCCACGTCCATCAATATCTGGTCGAACGCGCGGCCGAGAAAGGTTGCGTAGATGGCGACCACCGGGTGCAGGCCGCCGCTCGCCATCCCGGCCGCCGACGTCACCGCGTGCTGCTCGGCGATCCCGACGTCGAAGAACCTGCCTGGGAACCGCGCCCCAAACGCGGCGAGCCCTGTCGGGCCGGGCATCGCCGCGGTGACCGCCACCAGGTTCTCCCGCTCGGCCCCCAGATCCACCAGGGCCCTGGAGAACACACTGGTCCACGAGGGTGCCGAGCCGAACGAAACAGGTCGGCCCGTCGTAGAGTCCAGCGGGCCGACCGTGTGGAAGTGCTCCGCGACATCGGCCAGAGCAGGCCCGTATCCGTTGCCCTTGACGGTCACGACGTGCACCACGACTGGCACCTGCATGTTGCGGGCCGCCCACAGCGCATCTTCCAGGCTCGGCAGATCATGCCCGTCCACCGGACCGAGATACGCCAGCCCCAGCGTCTCGAACAGCGACCGCGCCACCGGCGCCAACGGGGCACCGCCGCGCAGCTCTGCCAGATGCTCTGCGAGCCCTCCAACGGTCGGCGCGTAAGAGCGCTCGTTGTCGTTGAGGACCACGATCACGGGACGGTCCTGTGCGGCCCCGAGGTTGTTCAGGGCTTCCCAGCACATGCCCCCGGTCATCGCCCCGTCCCCGACAACGGCCACCACCCGCCGATCACCTTCGCCGGCGAGCTGCCGCGCCTTGGCGATCCCGTCCGCCCAGGACAGCGCAGGCGAAGCGTGCGAGTTCTCGATCACGTCGTGCTCGGACTCCGAGCGCGCCGGATACCCCGACACCCCGCCCGCCTGCCTGAGCGAATCGAACTGCGACGCCCGGCCAGTCAGCATCTTGTGCACGTACGCCTGGTGACCGGTGTCGAACAGCACCGTGTCCCTCGGCGAGTCGAAGACACGATGCAGCGCGATCGACAGCTCCACCACACCCAGGTTTGACCCCAGGTGACCGCCAACCGCACCCACCTTCTCGACCAGGAAGGCGCGTGCCTCGTCGGCCAGCTTCAACAGCGCGTCGCCTGTGAGAACACCGAGATCCGTCGGGCTACGCACCTTCTCTAGCAGCGGGTATCTGGTGCACGGTGCACTGTCGACACGCATACGCGACCTCGATCCACCAGGCGGGAGACAGGAGACCTGGCCGCGTGAAACACGGCCCGGCAGACGCCAAGACAAGCGGTCATGGCTGGTCCTGCGGAAGCTGGTTCTCTTGATCGGCTTGTGAATCTGTTGAAAGTCGCTCGCGGATGTCCGGCCAGCACAACGCGAATCGTGCGCCAGCCAGAACCCGAGCACATAAAATCAACGACGGCGGCACAACGTGAGAGCACGGTGAACACGTCCACGATGAGCATCTGATCGTGCTGCGGTGGCCGGACAAGAACGGCGACCACCATCGGCGAGGCATCCGCCGCCGACATGAAAGAAGGCAGCACATGAGCCCGTTCGGCAACTTGATCAAGGCGGCAGGCCAGGTGTGGACTGCCGGCAAGGCATCCGGGTGGACGCTGGTGCTGTGCAAGATCCTGCGAGATGCACCCGGTAGCGATGTAAAGATGGTGGGCAGCTCCCCCAAACTGGCGCAGAAGTGGGCGACCGCGGCGCCACAAGTGCGGGCCGCGGTGCTGCTGGACGCTGCCTGGGCTTCGCGGAAGCGCACGGTCCCCACGGGGGGCTCGCCAGCCCAGGCGCACACCCACGACCTAAACCGCTGCGCACGTGCCCACGAGGGCGACAAGAAGACCTTCCGCGGCCCATCGTTTCCAGCGATGCCGCTACCCGGGAACGCCGGTGCATACGCCTCGCTACTCGGGTTCAACCAGGACGAAGCCGAGACCAGCCTGGAGACGGCGCTGATGCTGCTGAAGAGCGGCATGGGCCAGTCAACTTCTCGGCCGTGAAAGGCCCGGTACGCCCAGGAGTGGAACGCTGCATTGGCCGAGGCATTGGACGCCCACCCCGCGGGCCGTGAGATCCGCAGGGACGCTCTGCGGAGAGCGGGCCGCTGACCTGCCCGTGGGGTCTAACGTGCCCCCGTTAGACATTCTGACGGGGGTACGTTATATTGAGGGTGTCGATCACCGAAGCATTCACATGGAGTAACCCATGCATAAGCCTGTCAACCCCCTGGAAGAGTTCATCGTTAAGGACCGAGAAACTGCCATGGAAACCGTCAAGTCCCGTGCTAGCGAAGCGGTATACGTTCTTGAAAAACTCACTGCCTTCCTGGGCGCCGACCTTCACCACGTCGTCCTTGATCCCACCTATCGAAACATCTGGTACGCCAGCGACAACACTATTTGGGAAGATTCTGGCTGGACCGTCGAGAAGCTAACGCCGGATGACGCCGGGGCATGGTTTGGTATGTACATCGAAGTCATCCTTGAGCGAATGGACGATCCCACCATTTACGCCGGATCTGAGTTCAGCGCCGTTGACGACCTAGCTGCCTTCGATGAATACACCCAGATCCTGCGTCTCCAACTCTCTGCCGATCCCCAGGACGCCGTAGTTGGCATCAAGGAGAGGCAGCGTCTACTCGCCCGCCAGGCCACCACATGGGCGCGCACCTACACCAACATGTTGCGCGACCTCGCCGGGCCCGACCACGGGGGGAAGGCTAAGGCCGCTAAAATTATCGGCCTCACGGAAGTTCAGGTAGGCCGCAAACTGCGGGAGGACGACGAGCGTCGCCGTGCCCTACTGCTCCTGGCAGGCGAGCACGCAGAGGAGGAGACACCGGACGGTCAGCCGGGTCGCTAACCTTTATCGTCTTTCTCCAAGAAGACCAGACCGTTTTAGGGCTCGGGATGAATTGGACTCCTGCGGAGCAGGACAAGGAGCGGTGATTCACCGTCAGGGCGGACCCCCGGGTAAATCCAGAGTGAGTCACATGGATGCCAGCGCCCACCACGGGTAAAAGAGACGGACGCACATCTCGGGATGGGTGAGGATCCGGCCCCGCTCAGCGCGGTAGAGACTGCGGAACGCCTCGATCTCGTCGCCGACGATGACACCCAGTTCGGTATCCGCCAGCTGCGCCGCGTGTGCGGGGCGGACGCCATTGGGCGACCGAAAGGTTCCCTTCTCAACGTGTTACCCCCGCGTGTGCGGGGCGGACATCGACAGCTCCCGCTGTCTCACCTTCAAGTACGTGTTACCCCCGCGGGTGCGGGGCGGACGTCTGCCTTCTGCGGGGTGCCCTCGGCCGGCTGGTGTTACCCCCGCGTGTGCGGGGCGGACTCTCCCCAACCGGTGGCGGGCTATGTCGTGACCGTGTTACCCCCGCGTGTGCGGGGCGGACACGGCCCCTACCTGGCACGTCGGGAAGGCGTCGTGTGTTACCCCCGCGTGTGCGGGGCGGACCCTCCTCTCCCGCCTCGCATCGGTCCACTAGCGGTGTTACCCCCGCGTGTGCGGGGCGGACCTTCGTGACCTGCACAATCTTGAGTTCTTTACTTGTTCTTGGCTGTGGTTGGGTGCAATGCTGAGGAGTGCTGCACCGTAGGAACGGCCTCGTCCGATTCACCAAAGGGAGTACGGACTGCATCCGGGCGGCTGATTCTGGCGCTCCGGCGTGGTCACCTCGTGGTGTCTCATCCGGGGTTGCTCGGGGCCGTTCCGGAGTTCGGGGAGCAGAGGCACGGCCAAGGCCGTACTGCCGCGTGATCTGTACCGGACAGCCGGTGACAGACACGATGCGGTGTACTCCCGCGAGCGCTCTTCTGCGCCCACCCTGAAGGGCCGGCCACGCCACTCTACAGGAATTGCGGATCACTCTTACAGTAGCACTCAGGGTGTCTCAGGTGTGGCTTTCGCTTGGGCCCTACGGGGCGCCTCGTAGGGCCAAGGTGGCGTTGTGGCCGCCGAAGCCGATGGAGTTCGAGACGGCCAGCTGCACCGGCTGGTGCTGTGGACGGTCGTGGACGATGCGGATGCCGTCGCAGCCGGGGGCGGGTTTGTGATAGTTGGCGGTGGGCGGGATGGTCTGGTGGTGAATCGCCAGCGCGGTCAGGGCCGCTTCGATCGCTCCGGCCGCGCCCATGGTGTGGCCGAGAGCGCCCTTGTTCGATGTGACGGTGTAGTCGCCGGTCAGGGTGCGGGCGAGCATGGCCGCTTCGGTGGCGTCGCCGAGCGGGGTGGAGGTGCCGTGGGCGTTGACGTGGTCGACGTCGCATTCGTTGGCGTCCGCGGTGCGCAGGGCTTGGCGTAGGGCGTATTCAGCTCCGACGCCGCCGGGGTGAGGGGCGGTGGGGTGG
>Ga0105042_100066_pt1 | contig 10953 bp, 24 predicted proteins | sample LS_165metaG_FD_91487 | JGI IMG/M metagenome (GOLD analysis project Ga0105042, IMG submission 91487) | Switchgrass associated microbial communities from Austin, Texas, USA - LS_165 metaG | ecosystem: Host-associated > Plants > Phyllosphere > Phylloplane/Leaf | place: USA: Austin, Texas | collected... | reverse complement strand
GACGGGATCGTGGTCGAGCAGGAGCCGACCTTGTCCGAGGACGGCAAGGAGTGGGTCGCCCGCGTCTCGGTCTACCGCAAGGACATGCGGCACCCGTTCACCTACCCGGGCCGGTACCCGGTGGCCGGCTCGAACCGGGACTACGCGCAAGAGATGGCGATGAAGGCCGCCGAGGCGCACGCGCTCCGCCGCGCGTTCGATGTGACGGGCCTGCCGACCGAGGACGAGCAGCGGCCGGCCGAGGAGCCGCGCCGGCCGCGCGCCGCCGACATCACTGGGGAGCCGGAGAAGCCCGCCGAGCCGGAGGTCGCCGAGGCCGAGCTGGTCGACCCGGACGCCGAGGCCGCCGAGCAGGCGGCCGAGGACACCGCGGCGGGTGACGGCGATGAGTGACTCGCCGTTGAACCCGGTCGACGTCGAGCGGCATATCTCCGAGGTGCGTGACCGCATCGCCAAGGGCGTCCGGATCGTCACCGATGCGGAGCGGGAGGCCAAGAGGCTCCGCCGCGAGTTCGACCTGGCGTTCGCGCTCGCCTACCAGGCCGCCGAGGGGTCGATCGTCGGCAAGAAGTACCAGGCGCAGATCGACACGATCGCGGAGCGGGAAGCCGCTGAGGACGCCGAGATCGCCTTCAACTACGCCGAGCGCACTGCATGGGCGCTCAAGGACGAGCTGTCCGCTCTGCAGTCCATCGGCGCGTCGGTGCGGGCGATGTACGAGACCGCGGGGAGGTCGTGATGGCCCGCCGCAACACCGGCCCCTCGTGGGAGGTGCGGGAACTCGTCCGCGACCGCGACCAGGAGCGCTGCGCCGCCTGCGGGATCAGCATCTACGTCGCTGGTACCTGGTCGTGGCACCACCGCCGTAACCGGGCGGCCGGGGGAACGAGCGACCCGGCGATCAATTCGCCAGCGAATCTCCTGTTGGTCTGTGGCGACGGCACTCGCGGCTGCCACGGGCACATCACGACGCACCCGTACGCCGCGCGCATGGCTGGCCTGTCGGTGTCGACCAACGCGCAGGTCTCACGCGGCGTAAAGGTCGACCTCGCCACGGTGCCCGTGAAGCACGCCGTGCACGGGTCCGTGCTCCTCGACCACGAGGGCGGCTTCACCTACGCCGCCGATCACCCTGTCGTGGCCGACCGCCTGATCGCCGAGCTCCGTAAGCCGGCTGACGACGACGGCTCCGTACAACCCATGGGGGGCGTGTCATGAAGCTCGTCTATCCGAAGAACACCCCGCGCGTCATCGCGGCCAACGTTCGCCGCCTCCGCCGCGAAGAGGGCTGGAAGCAGGCCGAGGCCGCCGAGGAGCTCCACGCGATGGGCGGGCCGCTGTGGAGCAAGGCGTCCTGGTCGTACATGGAGCGCTCGGCCGAGAACGACCGCGTGAAGGCGTTCACCGCTGAGGAGATCGCCTGGTTGGCGCTGCTGTTCGACGTGCCGATCGCCGAGCTGTTCAAGGAGCCTCCGCCGCCACCCGAGCCGTGCTCGCACTGCGACGGGACCGGACTCACCGGGGGTGCCCCGTGATCGCCCGCTCTGCGCTGACCGGCTCCGTGTACGTCATCCGCCCTGTCGTGTGGTGCCACGTGTGCAAGGCGGCTGTGGTCGCCGACAGCCACGAGTGCGACCTGACCCGCGACCCCGGCACCGACGACCTGATCCGAGACCTGAAGACGGCCGCCGCTGCTGCAACAGCGACGACCGCCGAGACCCCGACAACCACCTGAGAAGAGGACACGGGATCATGACAACCCTATTCGAGCCCGCCGCCGGGACCGTGCGACACAAGCAGACCGCTGCCGTCGCGGCGCTCAGCGAGATGCTCACCTACGACCTGCCTCCGCTGGCGTGGGACATCGCGCCGTACGCCACCGGTGTGCACCTGACCGCGCAGGCACTCGTCGCCACCGACGAGGAGGGCCGCGAGGTCCTGGCTGAGTGGGCGGAGTTCCTCGGCGCCGAGGTGCAGGAGACGGCCCACAAGGACTACACCGCCTTGCTGATCGACACGGTCCGTCTTGAGGACGGCGTCCACATCCGGATCTTCAAGCACGTGAACGTCTCCTACGACTACGTCAAGGTCCCCAAGGCCGCGACGGAGGAACTGGCTGGCGGTGAGGCATGAGCACCCACGCCGACAAGAACGCCTGCGGCACCTGCTGCTCGCTGGTCGCCGACGGCAAGCCCGTCGAGCACGACGAGTGCGCGGCCCGCGCCCAGCTCATCGAGGCGCCCGATGCCCCCTCGTACGAGGACCTGTCGGAGATGACGCTCGTAGAGAAGACCGCTCTCCCGGCCCGCTTCCACATCCCCGTCTTCGACGCCGACGGCAGGCCGAACCTGTGGCTGTGCGCCGTCTGCTGGGAAGAGGGCGTCGTCACCCGCTGGCCGTGCACCACCGCCATCCGGAAGGGGACGGAGGTGTTCACCCGATGAGCGGCTGGCTGTGGACCTGGATCCTTGCGATCGGCATCCCCGGAGGTGCCCTGATCGCCCGCCTGTTGTTCCTCGGCTGGCGCGACACCCACCCCGGCTCCATCCCCGGCGACACCGACACCCGCACCCTCCCCGCTACCGGGGCGTGGTTCAAGCGGATCGGCACCGAAACGGGCGCCGACGACATCCCGGTACGCCGCCTGCGGCTGCTGGATCGGGCGCGGCAGCGCGCCACCCGGATCAGAAGGGGGATCTGGTCATGAGCGAACTGGACCTGAACGAGATCAAGGAGCGCGCCGAGGCGGCCAGCCCCGGGCCATGGGAAGCGGGTGACGTCTGGTACGTCGCTGGGGTCATCTTCGACGACGAGCGCCAGCGCGTCGGCCCCGGCAAGAAGGCCACCCGCTGCGCCATGTGCCACCTTGGAGCGCCTGTCGCCTCTGGCCGCTGGGACATCAACGGCACGCGGATGCAGGCTCACCGGCACCACACCGATGACCCGTACGCGCCCGAGCACCGGATCAGCAGCGCTGACGGCGGTGTCGTCGCGGGGAACTACGACTACGAGGCGGGCGGGATCCTCCGACCGGAGGACACGGCGTTCATCGTCGCTGCCCGCCAGGACGTCCCCGCTCTGGTCGCCGAGGTCGAGCGGCTCCGCGAGCAGGTGACCGCCATGACCGTCGCCGCCAGCGAACGCAGGGACTACTACACGGCCCGGTGTGCGCAGATGGAGGCCGACCACGCCGAGACCGTCGCCGAGCGGGACCGGGCGCGAGAGATCGCGGTCGCGCTGGAGCAGGAGAACGCGCACCTTACCGGGCGGCTCGCCGCCGTGGTGAATCTCGAAGGCCGCTGGGACGTCCTCGGCGACGATGACGGACCGGCGATGTGGGTCTCGCTCGGGACCCTGCTCGACCTGCTGCGGGGGTGGTGAGTCGTGATCGTCTACCTCCTCGCCTCAGCCCTCATCCCCTCCTGGGGGTGGATGTACTCGGCGACCTGCCGCCTGAACAACCGGCACGCCCGCGCCTGGTCACGGCCCCGGCCGCTCCGGCAGCGCCACCACGGCGCCCACGTCCGCCCGTCCCGGTACGTCGGCCGGCACCGCGCAGTGGGGGTGACGGCGTGACGCAGCTCAAGGTGTTCAGCTCCGGCGGCGGCCAGCAGTCCATAGCCGCCCTCGTCCTGTCCGCACAGGGACGTATCAAGTTCCCCGTCCACCTGTTCGCCAATGTCGGCGACGACAGCGAGAAGAACGCCACACTCCGCTACGTCCGCGAGCACGCCATGCCGTACGCCCAACAGCACGGGATCGAGTTCGTGGAGCTGCGCCGCATCATGCGCGGCGGCTCCGACAAGGGCCACGAGCGCACCATCCTGCAAGACCTGCGCCGGCCCGGATCACGGTCGGTCCGGATCCCGATGCGGATGCCAAACGGCGCACCCGGCAACCGCTCCTGCACCCACCAGTGGAAGATCGAAGTCGTCGCCCGCGAGACCCGCCGCCGCGGCGCCACACCGGAACATCCGGCCATCGTCGGAATCGGCATCAGCGTGGATGAAATACACCGCGCGAAGGACAGCACTGTCGCGCACCAGGTTTCCGCTCACCCACTGCTTGACCTGAACCTGCGCCGCACCGACTGCCAGAGCATCATCCGCAACGCGGGCCTGCCGATACCGCCTAAATCGGCGTGCTGGTTCTGCCCAATGCAGCGCCCGGAGGACTGGCAAGACCTGCGCCGCAACGACCCGGCCAAGTTCGCCGAGGCGGCCGAACTCGAAGCGGACATGATCGAGCGCCGCGCGCAGCTCGGCCGGGACCCGATTTACATGACCCGGTTCGGCCAACCGCTCGCGCAGGCCATCCCGGACGGCGTTGACCTGCTGCCGATGTTCGACGAGGCCGACGGCGCTTGCGACTCCGGGTGGTGCTTCACGTGACCACCTCCCAGACTCCCGCCGTGCCCGCCCGCACGTGGACCGTCGAGCTTCCCACGTACATGCCGGTGATCAACGCCAACCGGCGGATGCACCACTTCCGCCGGGCGGAGCTGACCCGCAACATCCGATCCACTGCGTTCGTGTGCGCCAAGCACCTGAAGGTCCCCGCCCTGCAGCGAGCCCACATCGTGTGCGAGTTCCGGCCGCCAGACCGCCGCCGCCGCGACGTCCACAACCTCTACCCGACTGCGAAAGCAGCCGTCGACGGGCTCGTGGACGCCGGCGTACTCCCCGACGACTCCGACCGGTACCTGACCGGCCCCGACATGCGCCTCGGCGAGTACGAGCAGGGCGGCCGGATCGTCCTGCACATCACCGAACTGGAGGCCTGACGTGGCGCTCTCATCGCAGATCGATGCTGCGGCCAAGCGGCCGAGGAAGCCGATCGACCCGGACAAGCTCAACCTCGAATCCCCGGTGCTGTCCATAGCTCGCCGTCACCGTGATGAGGAGCAGGCCGAGCGGCAGCGCGCGATCGCCTGCGTACGACGGATGGCTCCGGCGGACGCCGCGGTGATCCTCGACGTGCTCGGCCTCGCCGAGCCGGCTCCCGCGCCGGTCGTGCCGGAGCCGACGGTGCGGGAGTGCACCCGCTGCCGGGAGACCAAGCACATCTCGGAGTTCAAGCACCCGATCGAGGCCCGGCTGACGACGCAGTGCGCAGCGTGCCGCAAGAAGTTCTACCGCCCGAACAGCCTCAAGAGGAAGGGGACCTCTCAGTGAACGACACAACGTGGATGCGGCGGGGCGCCTGCCGCCACGAGGACCCAGAGCTGTTTCAGCCGGCTGGCGAGACGGATGCCTATGCCGCGCAGATCGCCGAGGCGAAAGCGGTGTGCTCGGTCTGCCCGGTCGTCCTGAACTGCTACGCACACATCCTCGCCAACCCCGACGAGGTCGGCATCTGGGCCGGCACGACGGAGATGGAGCGAGCCGAGCTGCGCGGCGAACTCACCAAGAAGCGGTGCACCGGATGCACCCGGGTCCTGCCGGCGAGCGACTTCTACCGCCGCCCGGCGCTCAAGGGCGGCCTCCGTAACCGCTGCAAGCGGTGCGAGAACCGCGGCACCGCCGCCGGAAAGCGCCGCCAGACCCCGACGAAGGAGCTCGCGTCAGCATGACCACCTACCTCACCGTCTGGCCGGGCGACGTCTCCGAAGTGACCGCTGCGGGTCTCGCCGACGCTCTCACAACCCGCGCGACCGCGCACGAGGCCTGGGCTGGGGTGAACCGTGCCGACTCCCACATGGCGCACCTCGCCACCGAGGCCGCCAACACCTACCGGGCTCTCGCGCACGTCCTCGGCGTGCTGGAGGCCAGCAGCGTCGGCCTGGCCAACGCGACCGCCCGCGCCGCCTACCGGCTCATGACCCCCGACGTCGACCACGAGGCGTACGCGGCCCTCGCTGGGGAGGACGTGTGATCGCCGACGAGCACGCCGCACGGGTCCGCTCGCTCAACACCGAGCGGGCCCGGCCGGCGCCGGACCTGCCGAAGCGTACGGACGACGTCGGCGCGCTCCTGGCCGATCTGGTCGCCGCGCTCCACAGCCTGTACCTCACCCCACCCGACAAGAAAGGCGCGGCCTGACATGGCCCGTATCCGCACGATCAAGCCGCAGTTCTTCACGTCCGAGGACGTGTCGGTGTTGCCGCTGCGTGCCCGCCTGACGTGGGTCGGGCTGTGGACGCACGTGGACGACGCTGGCCGGGCCAAGGACAACGTGAAGCTGATCAAGGCTGCCGTGTGGCCGCTCGATGAGGTGTCGTTCGCGGACGTTGAGGAGGACCTGGCGACGCTCGCGGAGCATGGGCGGATCGTGCGGTACGCGGCGGCCGGTGGGCGGTTCTTGGCGGTGACGAATTGGTCGGATCACCAGAAGATCAACAAGCCGACGCCGAGCAAGATCCCGCCGCCGCCGAGCCCCGGTGGTGGCAGTCCGTCGGGTGGTTCGGACCCCTCGGGCCCTGTGGATAACTCGGATGACGGTTATCCACAGGGTGACGAGTTGTCCACAAATAAAACGGTCATTCGGCTACAAAGAGGGACCGGTAGCGCTCCCGTATCACTCCCTGCATCCTCCGGTAGGACTCCCGCTGGGAAAGGAAAGGAAGGGAAAGGAAGGGAAGGGATCGACGCGCGCGCGCGCGAAGCCGCCCGCTGGCTCCACAGCCGGTACGGACTGACTGAAGACGAAGCCTCAACGGTGATCGAAAAGGTTCAGTCCCGAGCCGCGAGCCCCATCGCCCACCTGATCCCGTACATGGACGGCATGGCCGACGGCGACCTCGCGGACATCGTCGCCGCGGTCGCCGACTTCGCCCCGCCGCTGCCGCTCGACGAGCCGGCCGACCCGTGGTGCGGCGAGTGCGACCGGTGGACCCGCCAGACCGGTGACCCGGACCGGCCGCAGCGCTGCCCGCTCTGCCACCCCCTGCGAAACCGGGAGAGCGCATGACGATCAAGGCGATTGAGACCCGATACGCCGGCTGCCGTTTCCGCTCCCGCCTCGAAGCCCGGTGGGCTGTGTTCTTCGACCGCCTCGGCATCACCTGGGAATACGAGCCTGAGGGGCTCGTACTCGACACAGGGGAGTGCTACCTGCCTGACTTCCGGCTGCCAGGCCCGGACAACCTGCTCGTTGAGGTCAAGGGGTCCGACGACATGCTCGACCCTGGCCGGCTGGCCGCGGCGACGACAGACGGATACCTGTTGATCCTCGGCCCTATCCCGAGGCCCGGACCACCGACGCCGCTGCACTGGATGATTCGGCGCATCGGTGGCCAACCGCACCTGACGATGATGTTCTTCGCCACCGCCCGCAGCGGCGGTTACACCCTCGTCCAAGTCGGACCTGAGTACTTCTATGCGCCCGAGGCCATCGGAGATATCGCCGGCGGTCGCGTCTGCGATCGCCTCACCACGGACCCGCTAGTGAACGCCGCCTACGAGGCTGCGCGGTCCGCCCGGTTCGAGCACGGGGAGTCCGGATGACCGACCCCATCATCGAGGCCGCGATCGACCGGGCCGTGGACCGTCTAGCCCGCCGCCTGGCGCTGGTGTCCCCGCTGAAGGACCCCGAGGCCGCCGCCCGCGCGTTCCTCGACGAGCTGATGGACGGCCCGGACCGGTGGCGTCCGGTGCCGCTCCCGCCCGGCCACCGCCCGCCCGGCACCGGCGCCCCGCCGACCCCGGAGTTCCGGCGGGTGCTCGCCGAGCTCCACAACACCCCCCGAGAGGACACCGACACACCGTGAGCTACTCCCACTACACCAGCGAATGCCACGAGCACCACGACCTCGTCCGCGACTTCGACAGCCTGCTTCCGCGCCCGGAGATCGTCGTACTGTGCGGCTCGACCCGGTTCTTCGACACCTTCCGCGCGGAGAACCTGCGGCTGACCATCGAGGGCAAGATCGTGCTCTCGATCGGCTGCGACACCAAGTCCGACGGCGACCTGTCCGGCGTCGAGGACGTCGAGGCGCTCAAGAAGCGTCTCGATGCGCTCCACAAGCGCAAGATCGACCTGGCCGATTCGGTCCTGGTGCTCAACGTGGACGGCTACATCGGCCGCTCGACCCGCTCGGAGATCAAGTACGCCGAGGCCCTGGGAAAGCCGATCAGCTACCTCGTGGAGGTGGCCGACCATGACCGCTGAGACCCCAGAGACCACGACGTGCACCCGCTGCACGCACCCCGCGTCAGCTCACGAAGCAGGCGAGTGCTGGGAGCGACAGACCGACGGCAAGCAGTGCCCGTGCGACTGGTACACCCCCGAGACCACGATGCGCCCCGAAGACGTGCCGACAGAGCTGGCCGTGACGCTCGGCGAGGCGCTGTACGACGACGCGCACGAGAACTGCGGCGAGGACGGCTGCTACGGCGGCGACCGCGCGTCCTACATCAAGCAGGCGCGATGGTTTCTTGCCGACCTCCTGCCCGCCCATGAGGCCATGGTGCTGGAGAAGGTCGCGTGCCAGCCGCCCGGCGTGGCCGTGCTGACCGAGGAAGATCTCGCGGCGCGTGACGCCGAGGTCGAGCAGCGGGTACGGGCCAAGGTCGCCGAGGAGACCCCGCGCGCCGCCGAGATGCTCGCCGAATTCCACGCCGCGGCGGGCGACAAGCCCGGCAAGGGCCTGCCCGGCATCGCCCCGACGCCCGAGCGGACGATCCGGCGCGAGCTGCTCGCCGAGGAGTACCACGAGTACCTCGTCGCCGAGGTCGACGAGGACCGGGTAGCGATCGCGGACGCGCTCGCCGACATGGCGTACGTGATCTACGGCACGGCCTACACCTACGGCATCCCGCTCGACGCGGTTCTCGCCGAGGTCCACCGGTCGAACATGACCAAGGACTTCAGCACCGAGCCGGGCAAGAAGATCCGAAAGGGCGCGAACTACAGCCCGCCGGACATCGCGGCCGTGCTCGCCCGTGGGGAGCGCCCGTGACCCCCGTCTCTCAGCCCCCACGCGCCCCACACGCCACAAACACGGCTGTCCGGGATGTCCGAGACCTACCGGACCGACCCAAGCCCGCACACGCCCGCTCAGCCCCGTGCACGCACTGCGGAGACCTCGTGTCCCGCTGGCCCATGGAGGAGATCGACTGATGGACGAACACGAACCCGTGATCGACGAAGCGTGCGCCCGCGACGAGCACGGCGCATGCCCGCCCGACGCCCCGTGCGAATGCGACTGCCACGGCGATACCGAGATCGCGATCGCCCTCGACGACCTGGACGACCTGCTGGAGAACATCTCCGCCGTCAGCGACGAGAACCTCACCAAGGTCGACGCGTGGGCGAACAACATCCAGCTCGACATCATGCGTGAGACCCGCCGTCGTGCGGGTGCTCGAGAGCGTGCCGCCCGGAAGGAGACCACCCCCGATGGCCGATGACCTGAGAGACCAGATCGCCGAGGCGCTGGTCGGGCACGCGCTCACCTCGCACGGCCTCCACGAGCGGCCCCCCTACATCGACCCGCACACTGAGCGCATCGTCCGGGAGAACTCCGCGAGCCGCGCTGACGCTGTCCTGTCCGTCGTCGGCCCCGAGCTGGAGCGGCTCCGCGCCGAGCTGGCCGCGTTCCGTACGGACGAGACCGACGTGGACTGGCTCGCTGACCACGTCCGCACGGCGGTCCACTACGTGCTCGGAAGGATCGAGCCCCGCCTTGACGGCAAGGTGCGGACCGAAGCGGCCGAGCAGGCGTCGATCCACATCAGGGCCGGGTCCGTGCCCTTCGTCAACGCCCGCGTCATGGACCTCGCCATCGACTTGATCAAGCAGGCCGAGGCCGAGCGGGACGCGCTCAAGGCCGATCTGAAGGAGGCCGAGTTCCTTGCCGGTTCGGCGCGCGCCGACCACGCCGGAGCCGAACGCCGCCTGACGGTTGCCCAGCGGAACATCGAGATCAAAGACCAGGCCATCACTGAGCACCTCGCCGCCATCGAGCGCGTACGGCGCATGGCGCAGGTCTGGGTCGATATCCGGCCCGACTACCCCACCGCCACGCGTGAGGGTCACGCTGCGGCCTGGTGCGGAGAGCAGATCCTCGCCGCCCTGGACACCCCCACCCCCACCGAGGAGGCCCGGTGAGCCTCACGCGGATCACGACCGTCCACTGCGACGAATGCAACGAGTGGGAGCACGTCGACGAAGGCCGAGGCACCCAGGCCGCCGCCCGCGATCGCAGGCGTCGCGGATGGATCACGGTCGGCAAGGGCCGCGAACGTCGCGACTACTGCCCCAAGTGCGCCACAGCCCTGGCCAGCCGCCCCACCGAGGAGACCGGAGACACCCCAGAGCCCCCCGCGAACCGCAACTGAAACGGAGATCAACAGTGAAGACGAACAAGATCACCATCAACTCTGGTCCCCTCGGGACCGGCACCATCCACCTTGACGACACCGACATCAGCAACGCCGTCCGCGGCATCGACGTCAGGCTCCGGCCGGGCGACTTTCCAGAGGTCACGCTGGAGTTGGGCGTCACGGAGATCTACCGGCTCAGCGCCGAGGAGCCCGATGTCCTCATCGACGGGCACGTTCGGGATGTCCTGATCAAGCTCGGATGGACCCCGCCGCAGGGCGACTGACCCCCGACCCCCGCAGGCGGTGTATCCGCCGCACCGCCTGCGGGCCTTCCGAACGGAGACACCCCATGCGCAGGCGTACATGCCCCCCGCAGGGCTGCGACGACAGTAACTGCGATGGCTGCTTCCAGGACGCCCTCGACCTGGAGATCTACCTCAGCGTCATGCAGCGCGCCGCCGACCGCGAACAGGACTACCCGCCACCCCTCCGCAAGCCCACGGGAGACACCGAGTGAGCGACCTAGATCAATTCCAAGCCACACACGCAGCCCTCCTCGACCTGGTGAGGCGTGTGCGCCGCGAGACGGACGAGCGCGTCGATCGACAGGGGCGGCCCGAGCTCCGCGAGGGCGACCCCGTTCGCGAGATGGGCGGCGGCCGGGGCGAACAGGTCGCGTCCGTGGAAG
>Ga0105042_100064_pt1 | contig 11211 bp, 17 predicted proteins | sample LS_165metaG_FD_91487 | JGI IMG/M metagenome (GOLD analysis project Ga0105042, IMG submission 91487) | Switchgrass associated microbial communities from Austin, Texas, USA - LS_165 metaG | ecosystem: Host-associated > Plants > Phyllosphere > Phylloplane/Leaf | place: USA: Austin, Texas | collected... | reverse complement strand
GTCAAGGGGTGGAAGATCGGCGACCTGGAAATTCTGAATACGCCCTTGGAACTTCGCGCCTAGCGACCTATCCCGCCACGGCCGTGGCGATCACAAACAAATCAGACAACGGAGAATTTCAAATGACCACGATTAAAACCCGCATTTTCAGCTACAGCTTCGACATCTCCAAGCCGGAAGACGCGGCCGCCTATGCGGCGCTGTGTGAGAAGCTGAAAGCGGTCCAGCCTCGCCAAATGAAATCCCACGACGGCGGGAAGTCCAGCTACTACAAGGCCGCTTTCGACAAGCCGGAAGGCGTGGAAATCACGCTGGAAACCAAGCATCTTTTCACAAACCAGTGGAACACGGCCGCTATCGAAGGCGTGAGCGAGAAAGGCTTGCGCGTCTTTGACTGGGCAGAAGATTACATGCTTAGCGGCGGCGCGTATGGAAGCGCCTACAGCGCGAAGTATCACAAGCGTGGCCATTACCTTGAGCAAACGCCGGAAATGGCGGAAATCCGCCGCAACACGTGCAAGTGTCGCTACTGCGGCAAGCAGGAACCGGCGCAAAAGGGATATGTCTTCTGCCCCCATTGCATCGACTCCGAATACCTGAAGGAAGATGATCTCTACCTCACGCGCATGATGCCCGTGGAGGATGGCGACGCGACCATTCCGCCGCTGACGAAGGCCGAAAAGGAGCATCTCCTCCCGCTCTATGTCGCGGCGCAGACGCACGGCGCGACGGAGCGCGGCAAGGCGAGAATTGCCAAAAAGCGCGCCGATATCCTCGCCAGGCGCGACGCGGCCGTTGCTGCCGCTAACGAGGAATTCGACGGCTTCACGTGGCTGATGGATAAGGGGTGGAACACAGACAACGTGATCTACTACAGCCATACGCGCTCTTTCGGGTTTGGCTGGCGCAAAAAGCTTGGCGAGGCTGAACTTTCCAAGCTTCTCGATATGATCACGGAATTCCCGTTCAGCTACACAATCGACACGGAGACGCGCGGCAAACTTCAAGGCATGCGCTAAGCCTCCACTCGCCACGCCAATAGGACGAAAACCGATGCAACGCTTTGTGAAAGAATTCCTCCGGCATGACGCCCGCGTGGCGAGGTCCCGTTCTCGCGGCCGTCCAGATCACAACCCGCTTATGTGCGGGTTGTCATACCTCACGAACCCGGAAACGGGGCGCACGCGGATGCGGTTCAACGGACAAGAAAGCGCGTCCGGAGAGTTGCGCCGCCGGATAGCCGAACAAGTCAACGCGTGCCGTCACATCTCGCTCAAAGGCTCACGGCTCGTTCACGACATGCTATTTCCGGACTTGCTGAACCAAGCCAAAGACGCCGGTTTCTATCTTCCCTGAACCCCTCCACTCGCCACGCCAATAGGATACACGACAATGTCCCTCAATCTCGCTCATATGCCTGCTCCTTTCCAAGCCCCGCGCCGCAACTGCAACGATGACTTCGATCGCTATTTCGCGGAATTCTTCCACTCCTATGTCACGGCCGCGCTGTGGTCATCGAACGATGGAAGCACGGACTGTGGAGGCGAACCTCTCGATGAAAATTACGGCGTGGGTGATATCGAGGAAGAAACGCTTATTCAGATGGCGGAAGAATGCTTCGAATTCCTCGCCACGGCCGAAACCGTCCACAATCGCAAGCTTACCTGTTTCCATGTGATCAAACGCGCTTACCATCTGGACGCTTTCGAGCCCGGTTTAAGCGGCGACAATAACGCATGGTCGCAAGCCGGCTATGATTTCTGGATGACGCGCAACGGTCACGGCGTGGGGTTCTGGGAGGATGAATGGACAAGCGCGCTGGACCCGTTCCGGCGTCTTGAGCGCGCCGCCCGCAAGTTCGGCGAATTCGATTTGATGGTCAATGATTTGGAATTGCCGCTCGAAGATCGCACCGTTTACGGCTTCCCGCTCAAGTAGGAAAACACCATGCCCTTGGTAATGCGTATTCTTGTCTCCACCGTCTACGCCGCCGCGCTATCCGCCTTGTGCTTCGCCGCTACCGTCCAGCTTTCGAAGCAGCTTGACCTGCAGGCGAACCAAAGCGCGACGGCGTGGCGGGCAAAACACAAAGTGGTATCGGCAAAGGACACATGGAAATGACGAGCAAGACGAAAGCGGCTTTGAAGCGCCTCCTTCCGTGCGACGCAAAGCGCGGCGACTTCGCGGCGTGCGTCCGCGAGAGTTATATCTCCGTGATCGGCGGGAAAGGCTATTACAAAACCGATATCACGGTAGGCCGCATTGTCAGCGTCACCCGCGACCGCAAGACAAAACGCGTCGCGCCGTTCGCCACGGGGTGCGACCTCCACCCGCGCGACTGGGATTACGTCGCGATAATCCCGCAAGAAAAAATCCGCGACGCTGCGGCAATCGAGGCGCTGTGTCGCAAGCGTCAAGACCTATCGCGGGAGAATTGGAACCCGTTCAAGTCTATCGAGGAAATGCGGGAGGCTATCCTCCCCTATGCAGACGTTTAATTCCACCACGCCCTAACCCCAAATCGCCAAAGGAACACGCCATGAACTATCGCAACGCCACCAATTCCACCAAAGCCTTCGAAGATCGCAACCCGGAACTGTTGCGCCGCTACAGTGAGCGCGGACGCGCCAGCACGCTCTTTACCGGTAAGCACGGAAACGTCTGTCTCGACAGCCCCGCAAGCCGCTTGGCCATTGTGCGCCGCGACATGTCCGAAACGCCGCGCAAGCCGCTTTCCTGCTTCTACTCGCCTTTCAGCCATATCCGCGACGCAACCCGCTATGGGCTCAACCGCCCCAGCAGGGCGCGCGGCGCGGTCTATTTCGAGAAACTCGAAAACATTCCGGGGCGTGCCGACTCCATCTGGCATGCAAGCGAGGGGCGCGGCGCGCGGCACGGCGCAACCGGCTATTACGCGGACAACCATGGCGACCTCGTTTTTAGCCCCGTGGTGATCAGTCTCACGGTGTGCAATCGGCGCTACCTGATACCCGGATACGTCGAAAGCAATAATGACGGCTATGTGTTGGACTTCGATAGTGCCGTCCGCGTCGCTCGCAACTGTGACGAGAACGCAGTCCAGCGGAAAGATTTCCGCGCGGCGCTTCCCCTCGATACGGACGAATTGGAGGAAACCAAACGCGACGCGCACAGCTTCGCCGAACGGCAAGCGGAAACCGCCCGCGAGTATGACGAAGCTTGGCACCGTGGCGCGCGCGCGGCGCGCATGGCTGCTGACATCAGCGAAGATATGGACAACGTCAAAGCCTATCTTCGCGCCGTCTACAACGCGCTTCGTGCCTCCTCAAGCATGCCGGACGCAATCCACCGTTTCGTCGCTGACACCATGCGGCCTATCGTTGAGCGCGAGGCGGAGAAGTTCGAAGACGACATAGCCCCGCGCATTGAAGAATTGCGCAACCTGTTTCCGTCCGATCGCGACCAAAGCGACCTAGCCGACGCCTTCCGCGACGGCTTCAAAACGGAAAGCGGCCACATCGCTTAGGCTTTTCGTGCTGTCTCGCCACGCCCGTGGCGGGATAGTGCCGAACGTCTAACGCCTATCATCTCTGAACGGAGGATTACTATGCACGAAGAAAACGATTCATTCATTTTCGGCGCAACGCCCTATGAAACTTCGCCCGTGCTCTGCATCGGCGATTATGGCGGCGCGGGTGTGGTCGGCGCGGCGAATATTCGCGTTATCGAAGAAATGATTGCGGAGGAGGCCAAGCGCGGCGACTTGGAAGGGCTCAAGCCGCGAATCCAAACGGCCGTTGTCCGGCTGTGTTCAAGCGAGTTGCGCCATATCCGTGAGCATACGGAGGAGCGGAAAAGGAAACGGCCTTTCATCTCCGTTCTATCGGACGAAAGAGCGCGCGCCGTGGTCGCGGCGTTGCGCAAGCGGCCTATGGCCATCCTGGAAATCGGCGACCATGGATTCCGCCAGCTCTGGATTAACCGGCTGTGGGAGGAGGGGGCGGATACGCTGGACGCGCTTTCCGATTACCCGGCTATCGATGACGAGGCCGTAAGCGAAACGGAAACGGAATGGATGTGGAGGGATTTCGACGATTACGGCGCGGACGATATCCTGAAAAAGGTGGAGGACGGAGACTGCGACGTCTCGATTTCCGATTTCCTGCAATGCGCGCCGGATAGCCTCGCCACGGCGCTCAAACGTTCGGCCATGGCGCACGCCATGCGCGATTGCAGCGGCGACATGGTGACCTATGAGCACGCCTCCACGTGCTTCCACGCCGAAAATATCGCCCCTGCTTTCGGCGACTATCTACGCGATTGGATAAAGGGCGATATCGCGGCCTTTCACGAAATGCACGCGGCTGAATTGGTGCGCGGGCAACTCGCCTTGGATCTTGGCGAGGATATCCCCGCACACCCTTACAGCGAGGCTGACTATGATGCGGCTTGGACCGCCTACTACGTCGCGGTGGAGGAGCATTATCGTTGCCCTATGGGACTTCACCCAGACCATGAGGAGCGGGTGGAAAAGGCTTTTAGCATACGGGCAAGCAAGGCGTTTCGCGCGCCGCTACAGGAAGCCGCGTAGCCGCTCACGGACGGCGGGAAGCGTGGCCAGCCACCAAGGCACGGCCGCGCGTCCTTTCGGCCGTCCAGACGCGCCCTAACCGCCAGTGGAGACGCATTCCAAGGTATGACCTTCCATCCCAACAAAAACAGCCCGGCTATCCGCCGCTGGCGCACCATGGCCGAACGTCTCGCCATGGATAGCGCGCTCATGGCCAAGCATGGCTATACGGAGCAAGCGCGAGCGGCCATGGCCTTGGCGCGCGACTTGCGCTTGCTCGCCAATTCGTGGGCGTCTTTAGACCCGGAAACGGCCATGGAGGAAGAACCGCGACCCCATGCTGGGCACGAAAACGCATGAGACACACAAGATATAGTGCAATCGGACCGCCACGGTCACTAGGGGCGGTGATGCGCGCCCGAAAACGCGCCGCCGCGCCTAAAAACACGCGTGCGCGCCCGCGAAAAGCGCGCCAGCCCGTGCCAGCGGCGGAGGACTCCAGCGCGCGGCTGGCCACGGCTTGAGACACATGTGTTCAGCGTTCCCAAAATTTCACGAAAGGAGCATGCATGTCCGATGACACTGCAAAGCCGGAACAACTCACGCCCAAAGAATACGGGCGCAGGGGCGGCAAGATAGGGGGCAAGGCCAAAGTCCCGAAAGGCTTTGCCATGCTTACGCCGGAACAGCGCGAAGAGGTACAGCGCAGAAGTGCGGAGTCGCGCCGCCGCTCTGGCGTAATGAATAAAACAAGCTTTGCCGCGCTTCCCCCTGAACGCTTGCGTGAGCTACAGGCGCGCGCCGTGGAGACGCGGCGACGCAACAAGCTGCTGCGCTTGGTCAATACCCCCGAAACCGCATGAGGAGAAAACATGGCCGACTCAGAGGTTCTTATGTTCCTGATGTATGTGTCTGTGATCGCGCTTCTGGTTATCAGCCTGAAGGCGCTGAAAATCATTCTCGACTTGAAGCAAGAGCTGAAGGAGGTGAAAGACGAGGCTTGGCGTCTTCGCCGCACTATCCGCGCGGTTTGCACGCTCAATAACCTCACGCCCCCTCCGCCACAGGACTAGCCGGAGACACATGTGTTCAGCGTTCCCAAAATTTCACGAAAGGAAGACCAATGAAGATCTATGTCTCGAACGACGGAAACATTCCGGGTCCGGAGAATTATCTCATCCGTGATCAGATGAAATTCGATGAGGTCGCGCCGCGCCAAGACGGGGGCGTTACCGTCACCGCCCGTGGCGGCAAGGGATTCCGTTTCCGTTTCGACCTTGAGCCCGAAGAGGCGCTCGCCCTGGCGGCCAAGCTCCGTCCGCCCTATGAGCTATCGCCTACCGGCGCGCTTCAGCACGCCATTGACGACGGCTGGGTTAAGCGGCTCACGGATCAGGTGGCGGAGGCCGCGCGCATGGCGGATACGGCGGAGGCCAAAGACATTGTCCAAGCTTTCCGCGACGCCTACCCCGCCACGGCGCGTTTCGGCGGCGTCATCCTGGCCCAGTGCCAAGCCGTCCAGCACAGTGACAGCATGGTGTGCGAGCCGTGCAACCTCACCTGGGACGCTGGCGACCCGGAACCGCCCGCATGCAACCCCAAGCCTGTCGCGCCGCGTGCAATCCAGCACCTCGATCACTGGTGCAACAAGTGCGGCTTCAGCGGCACTGTCATCTACGGGGCGAGAGGCCAGCAACGGCCGCATCTCCGCCGCGACGGGTCCGAGTGCAACTATCTCGCCCGCGTGGTGAAGCCTGTCTCCGACGCGGAGAAGGACGCCCTGGCGCAAGCCTGGGGCTACAAGGACGGCGCGGAGTTGGAGGCAGCCATCGCGCGGCTAAAGGCCGAGGACGGAGCGGCCACGGATAGTGCTGCGGCGGACCTCGCGCGGGCGGTCGCCCTGGGCTGCCTCACGGCCGACCCGGAAATGGCCAGCGACGTGGCGGAGTTCCAGGACGACGACGGAGAGGAGCACATGCAGCGCCTCTGCGACGAACACGAGCGCGCCGAGCTATCGTCCGCGATCGCAGCCAGCGAGGCCGGCGTCTACGGCAAGGGCGTCTAGCCCGAGACACATGCGTTCAGCGTTCCCAAAATTCCACGAAACCGAAAAGGAGATTACACCGTGAAACCCGTATTCATTGAAGCCTCCCTCGCCTGGGTCTTCGCCAGCGTCGCCTTCGTCGCCGCGCTGGGGTATGCCCGGTGGCGGATCAACGCGCCCGAGCCCGTCACGGCGTGCAACCAGTCCGGCCACCTGGACTGCTCCTGCTGCGACGACCCGGTGGTTATCCGCCCCTATTGGTAGGCCGAGACACATGCGTTCAGCGTTCCCAAAATTCCACGAAAGGTAGACCAATGACGCTCCGAATTGACTGCGCAGGCAACGTCTATAGCGGCGTCGCGCGGCGTGAGCATATCAAGTACCCCAATGCGTGGCTCCACGTCGTCTCATTCGAAACCATAGGCGGCAAGGCGAGCTTGCGCGGAAGAACCGAAGACTTTCGCGAGCTAGCGCAGTGGATACTGGCCTGCGTCTCGGCCGAGGAGGCGGGAAGCGGGCAAGGCGAAACGTCCGGCTTCAACCGCATGGAGGAGATGATCCAGGACGTCGCCGGCCGTCCCGTCGTGTTGTCTTCGGAGCAGTGGAACGGGCTCGTCGCCCTGATGCGGGCAATCGCCGTGGCGGCCGTCAAGCAAAACAGCTTTGGCCCTGGTGTCGCGGAAGAGCGCAAGCAGGCCGGCCGCTGCGAGGCCAACGTCCGCAAGCTCTTCGTCCGCGACGAGCCGCTCGACAAGAAGGAGGACACGCCGGTAAAACCCGCCTGAGACACATGCGTTCAGCGTTCCCAAAATTCCACGAAAAAGGAAATGACAATGCACATCAGAATTCATAAAGGCGAGGACCTCGTCCTCAAGGCCGTCTCCGTCTTCGAGTTCAACATCTCCCAGAACTCGAAACAAGGCCGCCTGACATTCCGCGTGGCCGGCGACACCGACGAAATCGTCACGATCGATGCGAAGTCGGACGACATGCTCTCCGTGGCCAATGCAATCTTCTCAGCCTACAAGGTCGAATATGTCCCGCCCGCCACGGCCGATCCCGACAAGCTGGCGTCGTTCCACTCGGCCCTGGAGCAGCATGGCAACGACATCTCCTGGCTGAAGAACCAGATAGAGAGTCTGAGCAGTAAGCTGGGCCTCCAAAAAAATATCTTGCGGGCGCAGACGGAGAGGATCAACGTCCTTCACGGGCTCCTGCGCGAGCTGTCGGACACCGTGAAGGCTCTCGCCGCGCGGCCTGCCCCGCGCGACCCCGCCGAGACGGCTACCTTGGGCGGCATCGTCGAGCAGCGCGCGGCCTCCGACCTCGAAGAGGACGCCAAGATTCGCGAGGCGCTGGGGCTGGCGAGCAACGCGCCTCTGGATGCCGGCCCTTCTTGCCCGGACTGTTTCAAAGCCGGTCGATCAAGCGCCGCTAGGGGGTACGTCAGCCTCTTCTACGTTCAGCCGGATGTTCTGGAATGCCCGGTATGTCGCGGCCGGTGGAGTTGCGGCCCCAGCGGCATGAAGAAAGTAGACTGGCCCCCGATGCCGGCATCCGCGAGTCCGGACGCCAAAGCCGATCTCCAAACGGCGGACGCGGCGATGACCGCTGCTCGCCAGAAGGTGCAGGCCATGAAGAAGACCTCGGACGCCAGCGCGGTGCGGCTTATGAAGGACATCACCGGGATCTCCGAGGCCAGCGGCCAGCCGCCCGTGGCGCTCGATCCCCCGCTGTCCATGCCGGTGGTCGATCCCACCCTTCACCCCGGCCGATGCCGCTTCTATGTCGCCGTGAACGGCTACGACACCGGCACGATTCTCCTGACCCACGAGACCGCCGCCGGCTATACCGTCCCGCACTATCTCGGCGCGGCCCTCTATGGCGCACAGTTTACCGTTAAGAAGATCGATGACTATTTCGGCGCGGGGCTGAAGCGCGTGTTCAAGGTGTTCAGCTTGCCGGAACCCATGCCGCTCGCCGAACTTCACGAAATCATTCGGCAGAGATCTTTCTCGTCCATTCCAGGCGCGGAATATCACGGCGCGTATCAGGCTCAATAAAAAGTCAAGTCGGGGCGCTGAGACACATAGTTTTAGCGTCCCCAAAATTTCGCGATTGACGGAAAGTCAAAACGGCCATACGAAGTCAGTCGCCACGGGAGAAATCATGATCATGCATCTTGAACTTGCGGAGGCGCGGAAGCGGCAGCTCGACGCTGTCTACGCGCTCATAGAGAAAAATAGAGGCATAGCGCCGAAGCTCTATCGGCACTTCGTGCTTCCGAAGCAGGGCGCGATCTCCTCGATCCTGCCGGTGCTGATGTCCGAGGTCATCACGGCATACCTCGTTACCCACAGCCACATCGAAAACGATTGGGAGCCCGATGGCCCGCCCACCGGAACCAACAGAGGCGACAAGAGGATAGGCCGCGTGGTGATCTCCTACTCCAGGGGCAGCGCGACGCCGGGGACACTGTTCCGCTCCTTCTTCGTGAAGGTCCGATCGATTCACCCGCACTGCCCCTTCCACTTCAACCCAGGGGCGACCTTCCCGGCCATGCCCCCCGGCTCGGGGCTCTCGCCGGCCATGGAGCTGAGGGAGCGTGTCCTCGATCTTCTCTACACTAGCATTCGCCGGCTCGATTACGCCTGCCGATTCCCCGACAACACCTACCCGCGCAACATCCTTCTGTTGGCGGACTATCACATGAACCCACAGCTATGGGTCCCCGAGCCCCAGCCCGGAGGGAAAATCGGCCATCGGTACGACAGCGAGATCTTCCCGGCTAGCTGGATGCGAACTGGCGCGGACGGCTTCTCCCTCTACTCCGGCAAGCGAACCTACCGCTACCCGGATCTCCGCGACGAGCCAGACGTGCAGCGCGCCGGGTTGATGGCGCTCCAATTCGCGATCACCGACGAGTTCCGCAACCTCAGCAATAATGGTCACTGATGGACATCGCCCCCTTAGAGAAGCTCACGCTTACCCCCACCATCAAGCGCCTGGACGACAAAGGCCGGTGCTGTGGGCGCAAGCCTCTGATCTATAAGAAACCGTTCCACTATCTCTATTGTGATCGCTGCAACGCCAGCTTCGACCCGAACGGGACGCAGCGGGTCAACTCCTTCTATGATAAAAGCGAGGGCGGCTTCACCTCCAGCGGTCTGTCGATCGGTGCGGCGCTCGCCACGGCCGAGCAGTCCGGGCTCCCTTGCGGCGTGCGCCTGCTTGCCCGTGGCGATGGGTGGAAGGCCGTGGAGAATATAAACAACCAGCGTGTACAGATCATTTTCTCCGATCGCCACACCGGCCCCCAAGCCTACCGCCTCAAGATGGCCGGGTGGCGGTGGGCCCCAAAAGAGAAAGCGTGGCAGCGCAAGATCACGCCGAAGGCCCGCGAGTGGCCAGGGAAGAACCTCAAATGAAGCTGCCGAGATATGCCTGCTACGCGCTGCTGTTCACGCTGCGGTCAGGGCCTAAAGCCCCCGTAGACTTTCGATATTGGGACAGAGTAGAGCCTGTTCTTTGGGAACTTGTTCGATGTAACCTCGCCCACTATACCAGGGGGTATGCTTACCTATCGTACAGAGGGGCTTGTTTAGCCATGAGACTTCACCACTTCGACGGACATGAAAGGAGACTTCAGTCGTGATAGCCGACCCCAAATCTCTCTTCGGAGAGGAAGTTATTCAAATCCACCGGCTGACCCGAAACGACGGGGCTAATACCGGAGAAGAAATCGCCGTGTGGGTCACTGACCCCCAAGAAGAGGGCGACGACGGCTTCCGGGTCTACGTGACGTGGTCTTGCCACGGCGGGGATTTACTGTATTTCAACCGGCTCGACGACGGTTCTACTCGCCACCACGGGGCATATGTGGCCATGCGGCTCGCCGACGAATACTGGCCCGGCTACGAAACCGAGAATGTGCTGTTCTGGACAGCGCTTCCCGTCACCCCGACCGAGAAGGGATACGTTACCCGCGCCCAGGCAATGAACATGGTCCGCGCCGGGTGGCGGTATCTCAAGCAGTCGAAGCCGGCGGAAGTAGCCATCCTCGCCCGCCTCGAAGACACCTTCGTCGCCTTGGCCAGGACCGAAGCGTGCCAATACGACAACGACGTCCGCATCTCCGGCGCGACCATCGACGGCCGCGACGATCGGCTGAACGTGAACGTCGTCTTCAATCGCCCGGATGGGAGCACCATCGGGTTGCATTGCTGGGTAACGCCGTCGTTCAGCGGCGCGGAAGTCCGGGTGCTCGGCTCGGGCAAAGGGGACGCTGTTAACCGCGTGGGCGTCGCGACGAGAGCCCACATGCTCGAAATGGTCCCGCCACCGGCCCTGGAGAAGATCCTCTCCGGCGAGGAGGGCTGAGCATGGACCCGGAGATAGCGAGACAGGCGCGGGAAGAAGAGGCCGAAGAAGACTACAAGCAGGCTTCTTACAAGGACCTCGGCCGGCTACTGTTCTTTATCGACAAATCTCCCCGCGCCAGAGATGACACTGTGGAGGTGTTGGCCGTCGAGGGAAGCGCGGAGCTGATGATGTTTCCCGAGTATTGGGTGCGCGACGAATTCGAGATCGAGCTGACGGGCTTCTATGTGATCGAGGG
>Ga0105042_100063_pt1 | contig 11236 bp, 10 predicted proteins | sample LS_165metaG_FD_91487 | JGI IMG/M metagenome (GOLD analysis project Ga0105042, IMG submission 91487) | Switchgrass associated microbial communities from Austin, Texas, USA - LS_165 metaG | ecosystem: Host-associated > Plants > Phyllosphere > Phylloplane/Leaf | place: USA: Austin, Texas | collected... | reverse complement strand
GCCCCCGGCCCCCAGTACGTCTGGGTCTGTGTGGACCCCGCGGACGTCTCTCTCGATCTGGGCGGGCTCCTCGGCCTGCACGTCGATCTCGATCTGCTCCTCGCTTGTGCATGACCGGTCACTGACCGTATATGGTCCGCGGGTGTTGAGCAGACCAGGGTGGACAGTGCACTTTGTGAGCCGGGACTTACCCGAACCGACGAACATGGGTTCCTTGCTGGATATACAGCCCGGCGACCTGGTGTCGTGGCTTCATGAGACTGGTCTGCCGGACGGCCTGCCGTTCCTGCTCTCACCGCGGTTCGAGTACGACGTCGCCCTGAATTCGTACTTCTTTCAGGCGAATCTGACGGCGCCGTGGAACAGCAACGCCAACCGGGCCCGAGCCCTGGCCCGGTTCTTCACGTTCCTGCATGTCTCGCGTGGTGGGAAGTCGTGGCGGGCTGCTTCGGAGGCGGACCATCTGGCGTTCCACCAGTGGCGCCGCAGAGATGAGGCCGGGCCTCACGTTAAGGGCGGCACCTGGAGCCATGAGGTATCGCTGGTCAATCGGTTCTACGAGTGGGCTGTCCGGCAGGGGCACGTAGCGGTCGTCCCGATTCCGCACCGCGCCCGCCGTCCCGCGCCGATGGGCACGGTCGTCCGCGCCTTCGACTCGTCCACGGTCCCGGCGACCTACGCCTATGACGAGAACGGACAGCACATCGAGTGGATGCCGCCGGCGACATACCGCCTCTGGCGGGACGTGGGGATTCGGGGCTACGGCCCGGACGGGCTGCCCTCGGACCGGTTCCGGGGTCGGTGGGCGGCCCGCAACGCGACGTTCAGCGACCTCATGGTTCGGACAGGGCTGCGACTGGCCGAGCAGGCAAGCATCACCATCCCCGAGATCCCCACCAGCATCGCACTGGGCGGCTACCAGCGATTCTGGCTGCCCGGGGCAACCGCGAAGAACTTCTCCGCCCGGTGGGTCTACGTCCCCCACAGCACGGTCCAGGAGGTGATCGCCTACATCGAGTGGGACCGGGCCGAGGCGGTTGAGCAGGCTCGGGCGGCGGGCCGCTATCAGCGCATCCGGCGCCCTCTGGTGATCGCCGACCCATCCCGCCCGGACGTTGTGCACCAACTCACCGCCGGTGGGGCTCACCGGAGGAGGCTGCAAGACCTCTTGCCGGTCGAGCGGCGGCGGCTGCTGAGGGAGACCGATGACGGCCTGGAGCCGGCGATGCTCTGGCTGAACGAGAACGGGCTGCCGATGTCGCTCTCTGGCTGGCAGTCGGTGCTCACCGAGGCCAACGACCGGTGCCACAAGGCCGGAGTGCTGGTCGCAGCACATGCCCATCTCCTGCGCCACACCTTCGCCGTGGTCACCCTCGAACAGCTTCAGCGGGCCCACATCGCTCAGCTCGGCGAACTCAACCCCGAGCAGCGCGGGCACTACACCCGGATCTTCGGCGACCCGCTGGACTGGGTCCGCCGCAGGCTCGGACACCAGTCGATCCTTACCACCTTGACCTACCTGCACGCCCTCCAGGAGCTGGAGATGGAGACCCGCATGGCCTTGGTCCCGGACACCTGGGAGGACCCGAGGGACACTCCGCTGGTCCAGCTCGGCGACGATGCCGCACCCACCGGCGCGGAACAGGAAGCAGCCCGGTGACCCGCCGGGGGCGCGGCAGCACGGGGCCCGGTCGTCCGTCGGCATTGCCGCTGGGCGAATACAACCCACCAGGCCCGGTGAGGGACGGCGCCGCAGGCACGCCAATGGTGTACTTCCACGGAGACGACGGCCGTGAGCACGTCTTCGACATGGCACGGTTGCCGCTGCCGGGCTGGTGGATTCCTCTGGCCGGAGCCTTCGCCCAGAGGACCGGCCCCGGCGGGGGTCTGCGGACCCGAACCTCGGCGGTCAACATGTGGGGATGTCTGGGCCGCTGGATGCGATTCCTGGCCGGACTTCCCACTCCGCCCGCTGTTCCGGACCAGCTCACCGCCGCCCACGTCGAAGCGTTCGTACGGTTCCGAACGGCCCAGGCCGGCGATGCCACAGCCCGCAAGGACACGCAGGACATCAAGCTCCTGCTCGACATGGACGCGATCGTCCCGCTCCTGGCACCCGCGGCCCGAGACTCCCTGCACCGGCGACACCAGAGGTCCCGCGCGTTCGGCCGCGCGGGCTACTCCGACGGCGAGTTCGCACGGCTGCTGTCCGCCGCCCGTGCCGACGTCGCCCAGATCCGCGACCGGATCAGGGCCGGAGAAGAACTCATACGCCGACACGGTGCCGGGAAGGCTGCCGTGCTGGCAGACATGGCCAGCAGTGGCAGGGTTCCGAGGCTGCTGGACGGCAGCCCCCAGGACTACCTGCCGCGACGGATCGAGCTGGCCCAGCACCTGTTCCTGCACCAGCGGGATTTATCACCCCTGATGGTCCTGCTCTGCGCTCTAACCGAACGTAATAGCGAGACGATCAAGGAACTGCCATCACAGCACAAGATCCTGGAGGGTCGGGCCGTCGAAGTCACCCTCACCAAACGACGCCGCGGCCCGCGGAGATGGTTCGAGACAGTCACCTGGGAGATCGGTCCTCCGAACCGGGCCCTGCACACCCCCGGCGGTCTCTACCTGCTGATCCACGAGCTGACAGCCCGCAGCCGGGCATTCTGCGGCTCGGACCGGCTCCTTTGCGTCTGGCGCAACATCCTCCGGCCCGGAGGCGACGACGTTGACGAGCACTACCCGCCCTTCGCGGACAAACTCTGGGGCGGCGATGTTCAACTGTCGAAGTGGGCCAGGGGCCGCCCACGGCCGTTGCTGGCCGACGCACCCGAGGGCGGTGAGGCGGGGCCGCTTGAGGTGACCTTCAACCGGATCAAGACCAGTACCGAGGTCCGCCGCACACGCCGGCTCGGCGGCCACCTGCCGTCGGCCGCGAAGTCGAACACCATGCAGGTCCTCTTCCGCAACTACCTCGGCGGCGATCCCGTCATCGTCGAGTGGGCCCACCAGGTTCTGGGCGAAGCCCTTGTCGATGCCGAACAGGCCGCACTTCGCGCCCACGAGCAGGTACTGACCGCCGCGGGCGGCTCCCTGCGGGTGGTCTCCGGCCCGGTTGATGCCGAGGTGCTGCAACACCAAGCGGGTCTGGATGCTGAAGTGGCCCGGCGGGCGGCCGACGGCAAGCTCGACACCGCCTGGACCGCCTGCGGCGACCACGTCCATCCCGCGACCGGGAAGACCTGCGAAGCATCCTTCCTAGCCTGCTTCCACTGCGGGAACTGCCTGGTCACCCGCAACCACCTCCCCCGGCTGCTGGGCCTCATGGAGGCCCTGGCCGAGCGTCGGCTGACGATGAGCGAGACCGACTGGTGGCGTCGTTACGGGCCAGCCTGGGCCGCGATCCGCCACGACATCCTGGCCAAGTTCAGCCCCGCGGAACGCGAGCACGCCGAGCGGGCCAAGTCGTCCGACGTCCTGCTGGATCTGGTCGAAGAACCCTGGGAGCAGTTGTGACCGTGCCGACCCTCGCTCGCAGCGTCCCGGTTCCCGGCGACGATATTTTCGTCCTACACGGCCGACCCCTGCGGGGGGGAGTCGCGCTGGAGGAGACCTCCCGGTTCGGCGACCACGTTTGGCAACTGCGGCCAGCGATCCATAAGAGCAGCAGCCGCAGCCTGGTCCTGACCTTCGACCGCATCCCAGCCCGCTTCCGGCTGGTCGCCAAGCAACTGTCTTACGCCATGCTGTCCGGCCCTCTCCCGCCAGGGGAGAAACGCTGCCAGGTCGAGGGAGTACGCACCGGGTTCACCGAACTCGTCCGCTTCCTGACCTGGCTGGACGACCAGCCCGAACCACGATGCCAACGACTGGCCACCCTGACCGGGGCCGACCTTCTCGCCTACCAGCGGCATCTGGCCACCGGATCCCCCAGCTCGGCGGCGCACCGGGAACGCTGCCGGGCGAAAGTCCGGTTGTTCTGGCGCTGGCGGCACAATCTCGCTGACTGGCTGTCCTTCGACCCAGCGCACATTGACGGGTGGGGCGAGCCCGACGTCCGCGGACAACGACGAGGCGAAAACCGCACCAGCCGGATTCCCGAAGAAGTCCTCGGACCGCTGTTCGTCTGGGCACTGCGGTTCATCGACATCTCTGCCCCCGACATTCTTGCCGCCGACCAACAGTGGAGGAAGACCCGGTTCATCGGGGCCGGCCAGCCGCTTCCAGTCCGGAAGTTCCACAAGTCCACGGGCACCCTGACACAAGCGATCTCCGATCACCTGGAGGAGTACGTCACCAGCGGTCGGCAGCTTCCAGGATGGCGGGGAACACCCAACCGGAAGGTTCTCGCCCAGCAGATCGGATGCAGCCGCAAGTCCTTGGACGAGCCCGCCCACCGGGAGCTGATCGACCAGGCCACAGCCCGGGTCGGAGTCAGCGCGAGCGCGTCCTTCAACACTCAGATCAACGGATCACTCGATGGACGGCCCTGGATCGACGACATCGTCACCCACCCCCAGCAGCCCAACAGCATGGCCGTCCTCGCCCGACATCTCCAAACTGCCGCATATATCGTGATCGCGTACTTGAGCGGCATGCGGGACTCCGAGGTCAAGGAACTCCGGCGCGGCTGCTTGCGGACCGAGCGAGACCATGATGGACGCCCCTACCGCTGGAAGGTCGACGGCATCGCCTTCAAGGGCGAGGACGATCCGAAGGGAGTGCCAGCGACCTGGATCGTCGGCGAACCCGTCGCACGAGCCATCGCGGTCATGGAAGCGCTCCAGCCGTCCGGCACCGACATCCTGTTCACCCAGCTCCCGCACGGATTCGGCACTCGCACTCGTGTCCGCGACGCCCATGCCATGATCAACAGCACCACGAACGACAACCTCAACCACTTCGTCGCCTGGGTGAATGCCTACTGCGACAAGCACGGACGCGCCGACGGTATCTCGGCCGTCAACGGCAGGATGTTCCGCCTGATGACGTCGCAGTTCCGGCGGACCCTCGCTTGGTTCGTCGCCCGCAGGCCGGGCGGCACGATCGCTGGGGCACTGCAATACCGGCACCACGGCATCCACATCTTCGAGGGCTACGCCGGCACCAGCGACTCCGGATTCCGCGCAGAAGTCGAGAGCGAACAAGCTCTCGCCCGCGGCGAGCACTACCTTGCCATGGTCGACGCCCACGAACACACCGCACTGACCGGCCCGGCCGCAGGTGAAGCCGCGCGCCGGCTGGAAGGGTTCGGTCATCAGGCACGCTTTCAGGGCACCGTCGTCACCGACGAACGACGCCTGAAACGGATCATGAAACGGGAAGACCCCGCCGTCTATCCCGGCACCTACATCACCTGCGTCCACGACCACAGCAAGGCACTCTGCGAGCGAGCCCGCAGAAGCCGTTCCGAAGGACTGCCCGACCATGGCGACTGCCAGCCCCTCGCCTGCCGGAATGTTGCTCTGACCAGTGCAAACACCGAAGTCTGGCGGGCGGAACTCGACCGTATTGACCGGCGCCTGGCGGCACGACCGCCGCTACCGCCCCTGATGCAGCACCGGCTCGCGTCACGACGCGCCGAGATCGAAACGTTCCTCAGTCGCAACACCAGCACCCCGGAGCCCGCATGACCCGCCGCATCGACGCCCCATCCGAGGCCAGGGTCCGGGCGGCCCTGGAAGACTTCCGCCAGCGGGCAAGCGACAACGGCACCCAACCGAGCGTTCTCGCCCTGGCCAGGAAGTTCGGCATGAGTAACACGACCTTCCGCCGTCACTTCCCCGACATTGCGCGAGAGGTCGGCGCCCTCCGATCAGTACCGGCGACGCCAGGAGCTGGAGGCGAGCTGACCCGCTATGACCGGCTCGTCGCCCGAAACGCCAAGCTCAAACGGCACAACCGAGAGCTCACCGACACCCTCACGCTCGCTGCCTGCCACATCCAGAGAATCACCCTGGAGAACCAGAAGCTGAGAGAAGAACTCGAAGCTGCTACGGGCGTCACACGCCTGACGTCCATCCCGTCCCGACGGCCAGCCACCAACTGAAGTCCGCCGTCTGGAGGCCTTCGGTCGGCGGACCGGCGTCACTGGTCAGGTCGTCCTCGGCCCAGCCCGCAGGGATTGAACCAATCCCGAAAAAGGGCCCCGTCTTGCGCGTTTCCTGGGGGAGACTTATCGGCTGAAGTGCCGCTTAGCTGCTCAATCCCGAGTCCATCTACTTGGGAAGGGCGGACCGGCAACTGAGGGGTGCTCAGCGACAGCGGCAACACGGCCAGACGAATCGGAGAAAAGCCCGATATGACTTCCCAGGTCCCTCCCAGCAACCTGCCTGCCCCGGCGGTGAAGGCACCAGTTGAGGCCGCCCGCGCGGACCTTGAGGCGTTCGAAGAGTTGATGTTCCAGGTCTTGGATGCCTGGGGTCTGCCCACGGACAGCATCATCGTCGCTGCCAAGCAGCGGGAGGCCTTAATCCGCAACACCCCCATCGCGATCGAGGAGCTTAGCGACGCTGAGCGGGCGAAGGCTCCCTACATCGCCAAGATGGTCATGGCTGGATCGGTGGGACTCTTCGATGCAGCGCTGAACTACCTCTGGAACGAGACCGTCAACCGGCTCCGGGACCACGTCGCCGCCTTCGATGTCGACTACTTCTTTGAACTGGCTGAGCCTGACCCGGACCGGCGCAAGAACCTCAAAACACGCGAGGACCTGTCCGAGATCGGCGACTACCAGCTGTTGGAAGCTGCCAACAGGATCAAACTCATCAGCGATGTCGCGTTCAAGCAGCTCACCCACATCAACTACATGCGCAACCATGCGAGTGCGGCGCATCCGAACATCGAAGAACTTACCGGGCTCAAGCTGGCGGAGTGGCTGGAGACCTGCATCAAGGAGGTCTTCCAGCTTGAGCCCCGCAACGTTGTCGCCGAGATCGGCAAGCTGCTGCACAACGTCAAGGCCAAGCGGCTCCCGGCGGACGAGCTCAAGAAGGCCGCGACGCGTAGCCCAGGTCCATTACGAGTTCTCCTGACAGGTCGCGGGCTGTTGGTCGCCGCGGTGTCGGTGGGCTGGGTTCCTTACCCGCCGCCTGGGCGAAAAAGCCATCGCGCACCAGGCGGGCTGCATGATCAGGACCAACTCCGGGTCCAGGGCGCAGAGGGTCAAAAAGCGCTGGGGCGGCCCGGGGTAGATGAGGCGGAGAGGCAGCGTGCATGGGCAGGGGTGAAGCGGCTTAGTGGTCAACGGTCAGTTCAAAACCGTGTCCACAACCACCCCTGGTATGGCAACTACTGCGGATGGGTCAACGTGAGCCGCTGACCCATCCATCAGGATGAGACCGATGGACGCCGTCCGTAATCACGCGAATGGCGTCCATCTGGTATGAAGAAGGACTCTTAGAGGCGAGCATCCGTGTCTTCTCGTCACTGACAGTGTTTAAAGGGAGGAGAGAGGGGCCACGTGGTCCTTCCGGAAGACGAAGGACACGGATCTTGAGCAAGATCACCGCCCTGGCGGTCCTGTCCGGCGTCGCCGCCGCTGCTCTGCTCAGCAGCACGGGGACAGCGAACGCCGAGGACGCTCCTCGCAACGGCAATTCCGCTCCGCACTCCACGGCACCTGTGGTCAGCCTGATCAACGGCGACGTCAGCGTGCTGAACAACCTGACGGCGCCCTTCCAGGTCGCCGTGCCGATCCTCGGCAGCAAGGTCGGCGCCTACCAGGGCGGCAACGAGAATGCCGCCCCGCAGGCAGACGGTGATCTCCTGCCGATCAACGACTGCGGAGGGCACTCGCCGGCGGTCCGGCCGCTGACGCTGAGGGCCCGGCAGATCGGCATCAATCCCCTGGCCGTGCAGTTCACCGTGGACAACGACGGTCAGGGCGACGTGGAGATCGCCACGGGTGACGCCGAGGAGCCGGAGCTGATCGCCCCCGGTGACGGCTACCCCGTGCAGTTCGTCTACAGCGCCGGCGGCACGTACGAAGTGACGGCGACCGACACCGACGATCCCGCCCGGACCGACCACCTGAGCTTCCAAGTCCCCTCCAACTGACCTTGGCCGCGCATCGCGGCTACGAGGTCCCCACCCCACCCCGAGCAACCTGGGAGATCCGATGAAGAAGATCATCGCTACCGTCCTCACCGCCGGTGCCATCGTCGCGGCCGGATCCGGTGTCGCCAGCGCGGCCGACGCACCCCGAAACGGCGACTCCGCCCCGCACAGCACCGCCCCCGTGGCGAGCCTGATCAACGGCGACATCGGCATCCTGGACAACCTGACCGTCCCCGCGCAGGTCGCGGTGCCGATCGGTCTGAGCAAGGTCGGCCCGTACCAGGGCGGCAACGAGAACGCCGCCCCGCAGGCCGACGGCGACCTGCTGCCGATCAACAACGGCTGACCAGCCGAACTTCCATCCCCCGTCCAGCCGTAAGGCTGGCTTTCGTGCCCGGCCCTTGTGGGGTCGTTACGTATGTCCGGTATGAACAGGAGAGTTTCACCATGAAGAAGGTTCTCGCCACCGTCCTCACCGCTGGTGCCATCGTCGCGGCCGGGGCCGGTGTCGCCAGCGCGGCCGACGCGCCCCGCAATGGCGACTCGGCCCCGCACAGCACCGCCCCTGTCACGTCCGTGCTCAACGGTGACGCGCAGGCCCTGGACAACGTGACCGTGCCGGCGGAGGCCGCGGTTCCGGTCATCGGCAGCAAGGTCGGCCCGTACCAGGGCGGCAACGAGAACGCCGCCCCGCAGGCCGACGGCGCCCTCCTGCCGATCACCAACGGCTGACACCCCATCGGCCGCGTGCCACCCGTGACCCCTCGGGGACGCTGAACCACCCACGGGCGGCGCGACGGTTGGCCACCCTGCGCCGGGCGAGACGGGTCACCTCCGAGTCGCGTCCGCCTGGCGCAGGGTCCAGTGGCACCAGCAGATGCAGGGTGCATCGCAGAACTTGCACTCTGCGGGCTTCTTGTCCCACGCGGTCTCGCCGTTCGAGCCCCGCCGCGATGAGCAGTAGCCGTGGTTCTCGTGCTCGCATGAGGTCGACAGGTACACGTGCGACCCGGCGCCGAGTGCAGTGAGTGCCGCTCCCATCAGGCGCAGCGCCATCATGGTGCGCTGCGCCTCTTCGGTGTCTATGTCCGCCTGGCCCATCATGGCCAGGCGGGAGGCTTCAAGGCCCTCCGCCGCCTGGACGATCAGGCTCCTGGTCTCTCTCATCTGCTTTCGCGCCGCAGCATCCGTCACCACGCAACCGTCGCATGCCCGTAGGCCCTTCGCCACAGGCAACGACAACACCGGCAATATTCGGCGAAACGGGCATTGTGGTGAAAACTGCGTGTCATGGAGCCCACCATCACCCAAGCGATCATCCTCGCTGGCGGGCGCGCGGAGCGCATGCGGCCCTACAGCGACGCCATGCCCAAGGCGCTGATGCCAGTCGGCGGACTGTCCCTGATCACTCGACAGCTCGTGTACCTCAGTCAGAACGGCATCGGCCACGTGGTGATCTCCTCCCGGTACCAGCACCGGCAGATCAGCGAGTACGTGGGCGGCGGCGGCTACCACGGGCTGACCGTGAGGCACGCCATCGACCCGACCCCACTGGGGACAGCCGGGGCCGTCCGGTACGCCCACCAGGCCCTGGAGGAATCCTCAAAGCCCTTCCTGGTCTTCAACGGATCGGTGTCCACCGATCTGCCGTTGCGGCCGTTCTTCGAGCACCACGTGCAGGCCCGCGCGAGCGCCACCATGGCCCTGGTGCGCTACACCAGCGAGCGGCCGGTCGCGATGGAGTCGGATGACGGCCGTATCCGGGCGCTGCCCAAGGTGCAGCTCCTGCCGTACTGGATCGACTCCGGCCTGACCGTGCTCCAGCCGTACACGGTGAAGATGCTGCCGGAGGTGGGAGAGATCACACAGGTCTACGAGACGGTGGCCGCGGAAGGTCTCATGGCCGCGTACCACGCTCCCGATGGCGTCTTCTGGCGTGAGCTGGCCACGATCGGCGACATCTACGCTTACCCCGATCCGACCGAGGGGTGAGAGAGGGGTAGCGCTCTACGCGCCGGCGCATGGCATACTTGGGGTCATGGTCATGGTTCTACTACTGCCGTGGTCGAACTGACACCGTGGCGTAGCCCCTCCTTCAGGGAGGGGCTTTCGTCTGTCACGAGCCGATCGTGGCCGGTGCGCGAGTCAGCTCCAGCCGGGCCACCCGGCGCCCGAGGTCGATGACGGCCTTGTCCCGGGCATGCTCAGAGGCATTGGCCTTGTCCATGAAGACGCGCCCCATGTTCTCCAGCGCCCGGAGCACCTGAGCGGATTCCTGTGTCCACGCGGTCCGCATCGCGGCCATGTCGCTCACGGCCTGCTGCACGGCGCCGGTGAAGTCCTCGGTGGAGGTGGCCAGAAGCTCCGCCAGGGCGGACACGTCGCCGCGTAGGGAGTCCACCGACGTCGCGGTGGCGGCCTGCTCGGCGAAGGTGTCGAAGGCGGTCGCGAAGTGCCCCAGGTCCCCGGCGATGGAGGTCAGCGCCTGGTCGGCGCGCTCGCCGGTGAGCGCTACAGCGGCGGAGATCCGCTCTTCGACGTCCAGCACGATGCGGCGCGTCTCCTCACCAGTGGAGGCGAGCGCATCAAGCACCTGAGACAGCGCGCTCGGCAGCGCCTGCACGAGCTGACGAGTCTCCTCCGAGATCGTCTCCAGGGTGAGACCGTCCGATACCTGCTGGCTCACCACACCATCCATCAGGTGGTGCAGGTTGTCCAGGCGCGTGGTGTGCTGATCGCCGAGGCTCGCGGTGTGCTCAGCGTGCTGGCGCAGGGGGGCAAGGATCTGGTCTCGGGCCGCGCCGATCACCATGCCCAGCGCGTTCTCCACGCCGCGCACGTCAGCACCGGTGTCCTTGATGGCATCCAGCGTGCTGCGCAGAAGGGCCAGGGACGCGCCGACCTGTTCGCGGGTGCTCTCTCCGTCGCCGGTGATGGTGCTGGTCAGTGAGCTGATCTGGTCGTGGGTGTCGGCGCTGAGGGCCTGGTGCTCGGTGACCGCCGCGGCGAGGCTCCCGAGTCGTTCCCGGGTGCTCTCGGCGTGGTCGTGCAGGCCCTCGGTCAGTGAGCTGATCTGGTCGTGGGTGTCGGCGCTGAGGGCCTGGTGCTCGGCGACGGACGCAGCGAGGTCCCCGATCCGCTCCCGGGTGCTCTCTCCGTCGCCGGTGATGGTGCTGGTCAG
>Ga0105042_100062_pt1 | contig 11404 bp, 22 predicted proteins | sample LS_165metaG_FD_91487 | JGI IMG/M metagenome (GOLD analysis project Ga0105042, IMG submission 91487) | Switchgrass associated microbial communities from Austin, Texas, USA - LS_165 metaG | ecosystem: Host-associated > Plants > Phyllosphere > Phylloplane/Leaf | place: USA: Austin, Texas | collected... | reverse complement strand
TTCCACGACCTCCGCGCCGCCGGCCTGATCGACGACCACATCGACCTCGAAGGGTTCGACGAACCACCCGCGTGGATCGAGGGGTTCGACGGCTACCCGGAACTGCTGAACGAAATGAGAGAGGAGGACCGCCGTGGAACCGTACCGGACCCTCAGTGACGGCACCCAGGTGTTCATCCAGCCCCCGGGCCCACGGGACCCGTACGCCGACACCCGCGAGCCGCAGCTGTGGCGGGCGTACGCGATCCTGCCGGACGGCACGCGCGAAACCATCGGCGGCCGGACCCACTGGGACACCAGCTGGCACAACTCGTCGGAGGCCCGCTACTGGGCCACGGGATGGGCAGACGCACGGGAGGCCGGCCGTGGCTGACCCATACCCAGCGGACTCGCTGACCGAGCCGACCGTGTACGCCGCGCTGGCCGCGGTGATGGCCGACGTCGACCACGTAGCGAAGCGCGACCAGAACAAGACCCAGGGATTCAACTTCCGCGGCATCGACGCGGTCGTGAACGCGGTCGGCCCGGCGCTCCGGAAGCACAAGGTGATCGTGGTGCCGGAGGTCGAGCGGTACGAGTACGGCACGCTCACCACAAGCAACGGCCGGGCGATGGGGCATGCCCGCCTCGTCGTGTCGTTCACCTTCTACGGCCCGGACGGCTCGTCGATCCGGTCATCGGCCGCCGGCGAGGCGTTCGACTCGGGCGACAAGGCGACGCCGAAGGCCCACTCGGTCGCGTTCCGCACCGCCCTGCTCCAGGCGCTCGCGCTGCCGACCGACGACCCGGACCCCGACCAGTTCGCCTACGAACGAGGCGCGCCCGGCGCACCACCCGCGCCACCACCGCCGGATCCGGTGACCCTCGCGAAGAACCGGGTCTGGGCGATGACCGAGGGCCGCGGCGACAGCGCCGAACGCAAGAACTGGATCGCGGCAGCGCTGCAGGCGCGCGGGCTGACCTTCGACACCGCGACCGCCGACGACCTGAACCGGATGGCCGACGAGTGGGCGCAGGTAATCGCCGAGTCCGCAGCTGCGCCGGCCGCCGAACCGACCACCGAGGAGACGCCATGAACGACGACACCCGGGCCGTCCTTGAAGCGGCGATTCTGAAGGACCTCACCGACCGGAACAAGACGACCCGGTCGACGGTGCAGGGCTCGCTTCGGCCCGGCGACCGGCGCACCGTGTGGCTGGACAACGACACCGAGCTCGGCACCGTGCGGCTCGACCGGCCGTCGACCGGCTGGAAGATCACCGACCGGGAGGCGTTCACCGCCTGGGTCGAACGGAACCACCCGGCCGCCGTGATCACCCGGACCGAGGTCGTCCCGGCGTGGGAGGCCGAGTTCCTGAAGGACCCGGTCGCCGCCGACACCGGCGAGATTCCGCCCGGCGTCGAGGAGGCGACCAGTACGCCGCGGCTGGTCGTGACACCGAACGACCAGGCGCGCGTGGTCGCGCAGTCGATCTTCGGGCCAGGGCTGAAGGAGCTCGAGCCGTGAGCGACGCGACGGCCGTCCTCAACCCGGTCGACATCGAGCACGCGATCCGGGAGGTCGCGAACCGGATCGCGAACTCGGTCCAGGTCTGCTCCGACCGGTACCGCGAGTTCATGAAGGCCGACCTCGAGTACGACCGGGCGTTCGCCCACGCGTACATGGGCCACGACGGGCCAGCGCACGAGAAGAAGTACGCCGCCGAGCTCGCCACCTACGACGAGCGCACCGCCCGCGACATCGCGGACGCCGCGTACCGGCACGCCGAGCGGCTGTCGAAGGCCCTCGACTCCGAACTCCGCGCGTACCAGTCGGTCGGCGCGTCGGTCCGGCAGATGTACGCCGTCGCCGGGAGGGGCGAATGAGGAACACCGGACCATCCCCGCAGATCCGGGACCAGGTGAAGGAGCGCGACGGGAACGCGTGCCGCCGCTGCCGCCGCGCCCCTGCCACCCAGATCCACCACCGGGCACCGCGCGCGGCCGGCGGCAGCAAGAACTGCGACTGGATCAACAACCCGGCCAACCTCGTCCTCGTCGACGACCAGTGCCACGCCTACATCGAGTCGCACCGGGCCCGGGCGTACGAGACGGGCTGGCTGATCCGCCGCACCTCGGACGACCTCCCCGAGGAGGTCCCGCTCACCGACGTCTACGGCGCCCGTTTCGTCCTCGACGACGAGGGCGGCATCACCTACATCACGAAGGGCACACCATGATCAAGAACGACGAACAGCTGAGCCAGAAGGTCGAGGCGACCTTCGAGCTGACCCTGGACACGGTGGTGGGTCACCGGTACGAGGGCTATGACGAGGACGGCGATCCGATCGGGTCGGCGCCGCTGACGCTGCTGGACGTGGTTGTCGACCGGGTGGCCGAGGTGCTGGCGACTCAGGCCGTGAAGCACGAGGGCCGGTACGGCTACCGCAGCCAGGTGCAGGACAAGGTCGGCCAGATGCTCGACGAGAAGGCCGAGGCGCTGGTCGCGGACCTGTGGCAGAAGCAGGTCACGGAGACGGACCGCTTCGGTGGTGGCCATGGCGAGCCGAAGTCGCTCGAGGCGTGGGCGGCCGCTCGGATCGAGGAGTGGCTGCGGCAGAGCGCCGATTCGTACGGCCGCGGTCAGACGCGCCTGCAGAAGGCGATCGAGGCCGTCCTCGATCGCAAGCTGTCGAAGCAGATCGACGAGGCGATCGCCGGCGCGCGTGACCAGGCTCTGACTGCCGTCACCAAGGTCGCGGAAGAACACCTCACCAAGGCGTTGCGGGACAGCATCGCCGCTGTCGGGAAGTAGTGGGCGAGTCATGATCAACAACGCGGCTACCAAGCCGAACACCCGGGGCGGTCCGGTCGACGGTCAGCGGTCCGTCAGCGGCCGGGCATGCCTCCCTCTGCTGATTGCCCTGGTCGGGATCACCGCCGGGGTCGGCGCCGTGATTATGGCGGTGATCGCATGAACCGGCCGGCGACGTACACCATCCGGTTCGAGCAGGTCACCCGAACCGCCGTACGTAAGGGCAAGTGCACGATCTGCGGCAAGTCCGGCCGGCGACAGACCACGATCATGCACACGGTCAACCCGTTCAACCGCAACAAGATCACCGGCGAGCCGAAGACGTACGACGAGGTCCGGAAGTCGGTCTGGGATGAGGCCATGGCCTGGGAGGCCGAGCCGTTCGCTCACCCGAGATGCGAGCGGGAGGCACGAGAGGCGGGTGAGCAGCGGTGACCGACTACACGCCACTGTTGACGATGGCCGAGGTTCGGCGCCGTCTCTACTCCGGTATCGAGGTCCCCGTTGACCGGTTCGACATCTCGCTCGCCGCTGACAGGAAGGCACAGCGCGCCGAGGAACGGACCGCGGTCATCGATCAACTGCGGGCCATCCGTGAGGCGTACGGCGACGACTCCAGGTCTGGTGTAGCCCGCGGTATGTGGGTCGAGATCTTCGCCAAGCTCGGTGCCCGGATCGAGGCGGGTGCTCACGATGCCGAGTGATCACCTGAGCGCCGAAGACCTGGCCGAACTCGAACGGCTCTATGACGACCGGATGCGGTATGTGAGGGCCGGAATCGCCTCGTCGTCCAGCCTGCGCGCCCTCGGGCGGCTGTCGAACGCTCTGGTCAGGGACTGTCCCCGGCTGCTGGCCATGATCAAGGAGCAGGGCGAGTCGATTCGACGCTTCAGCATGTACGACCCAGCCAAGGTGCTCGATCTCCAAATCGAAGAGGTCAAGAGTCGGGAGCGTGCCGAGCAGGCCGAGGCCGAGGTGCAGAAGCTGCGCATGCCCGAGCAGATCGCCCGGACCGCCGCCGACATCTCCACCTCGTGCGGGATCTCCTACCAGGCGGCGCACTTCTCGATCATGGACGCCACGACGATGGCGGCCGATCGGGATGCGGCCCAGACCGAGGTGGAGCGGCTGCGTGCCGCGCTCGACCGCGTGGAGAAGGAAGCCGCGTCCTTGGACGAGCTCTCCGAAGAACCGCTCAGCGAGGACATGCGGTCCGCTATGCGGCTGGCTGCACGCAGCATCCGCTCCGCGCTGGCCGGGGACGACAACAACCCGCAGGCCGCCGAGACCTGCGAACTGTGCGCCGAGCAGCCCGGCATCACCGGCCGCAACGACTGGCCGCTCTGCCAGGTCCACTGGAACTGGTGGCTGGACACCTACCTCGGCACCAAGGACGCGCCGGTCCGCCGAGCACACCTGATCCGGGCCAGCCCGCCCGAACCGTTCGACATGGCACCCGCCGAGATCGACGAGTTCCTCGGCGCGCTCGAGGACCCGCCGGGCGGTGATCAGTCATGAACCCCCAGCGGATCCAGCGGCGCCGCACGAAGGGCTGGCGCATGCCCGCCGGCGCGGTCTACGTCGGCCGCGGATCGAAGTGGGGCAATCCGTTCGGCCCGATCCGCACCTACCGCGCCCTGGCGCGGGTGCCGGCCGTTGACCGCCCGGACCAAGCGTGGGAGTACGAGGGCCGGATCAGCGCCGACGGCATGCTGCACCCCTACCACCACCCAGACGGGCGCGTGATCCCCTGCCGCGTCCGCTACATGACCGCGGCCGAGGTCGTCCAGTGCTACCGGTCGCTGCTGATCGGCAAGGGGGATTGGCCGATCGACTTCACCAACCGCGGCGGCTTCTACCCGCACGTCAGCGACGTCGGCGAGCTGGCCGGGAAGGACCTGGCCTGCTGGTGCCCACTCGATCAGCCCTGCCACGCCGACGTTCTCCTCGAGATCGCGAACGGCGGTGATCAGTCGTGACCGAGGACTTCGACGTCGACAGCGAGCCGATCCCGTTCGTTGTCGACTGGCGATTCGCCTGCGCCAAGTGCGGCAGGTTCGTCGCCAAGTCGGCAGTCGGCGAGATCTACGCACCGTACGGTCCGAACCTTGAGTACGACGCCTATGAGGCCCGGACGGAATGCCCACGGTGTGGCCGGCAGAGGGTCAACGAGGTCGTCGTGCGGATCGAGTACTTGTCCTGCGCGACCCTGGGTGGTGAGTCGTGATCTGGAGCGAAGGCGACTTCCTGGCCGGCACCCTGTCGTGGGGCTGGACCTGCTCGCACTGCAAGCGCGAACACAGCGGGTTCGACACCGCATCGTCCGCGCACGACTCGCTGGACCAGCACGAGGCCCTGTGCGACGGCGGTGATCACCGTGTCTGACCGCGCAGAGTGGACGATCCCGCCGAAGCCGGCCGCGGCCGCCGAGGAGTTCCAACGCTGCGCCAACTGCGGCGAGCGGATCGAGTTGATCAACTTCTCGCTCGGCCCGGAGTGGCGCCACTGGCCCACGCCGTACGGCAACTACCGAACCGGCGAGAAGTACCGCCACTGCCGGATGTCGCTGGTCGCCACACCCGAAGGCGGTGATGAATGATGCCCGAAGCTATTGGCGTCCTGCTGATCCTGTGGACCCTCGCCGCGATTCTCGGCCTGTGCGTCGGCGGCACGGTCCGGCTGATGGCAAGCAGGGACGAGCACAGGGCGATCCGGATCGCCTACCTGTTCGTGCTGGCCGGCCTCGCCGCGCCGGTCACGGTCCCGTTCTGGATCGGGTACGGCATCCGGTGGGCAGTGCTCGACTACCGCCGGAACCGCGCCGAGCTCCGGGAGCTCGACCGATGACCGCCACCGTGCCGGACGTCGAGACGATCGAGCACCTCGACTTCACGCCGGCGTGCCAGAGCACCGAGTGCAAGGCGGGCCACCCACCCGCCACCCATGCTGGCCGCGGCATCGTCTGCGGCTGCATGGTCCTGTACTGCACGGACTGCGCGAGCCGCGTACGGCGGATCCTCGACTGGATCGGCAACTGGTTCTGTGCGCCGTGCGGTGCGCATGTGGGCCTCGGCCGCGGCTTCCACTTCTTCTGGATCGAGCCGCTGCCATGACCGCCGGGGTGATCTTCTACATGCCCGCCGGGCTGCCGTGTCAGACGTTCCACAGCCCTTGTGGACAAGGCAGAACCGCTCGGCGGCGGCCGCCGGCACCAGGGTCTGTCGCCCGAACGGTGCGGGGTTGTCGGCGAGGTATCGCACACTGGTCCGGCCTCGCCGACGAGGCCCGTAACGAAGTGATCCCGGGTGTGTTTGCCCCACACCCGGGATCTGACCCACAACCTGCATGGAGGCCGTGATGGTCGCTGCCCAACCTACCCAGAAACCCGAGCATCGCGTGCTCTGCCCGGCCTGTGGCCGCCTCGCGATCCGGGAGGTGATCAACCACCTCCAGACGAGCTCAACGGTCGTCGAGGCGTCGTTCACGTGCGAGCTCGAACACCTGTTCATCATCCGTTGGCTTCGACCAGAGGGGACGGCGACCGATGCCACGCGACCCACGCCTGTACATCACGGTGCACAACGGGATGCCGGATCACCCGAAGATCGAGGGGTTGTCTGACGGCGCGTTCCGGCTGCTCGTGACGGCGTGGTGCTGGTGCTCCCGGAACCTGACGGACGGGTTCATCAAGGCCACGAGTTGGGACATGCGCGGTACGGCGAAGGCTCGCCGGGAGTTGATCGCGGCCGGCCTGGTCGAGACGGTCGACGGTGGCGTCCGGATGCACGACTACACCGAGCATCAGCGCACCGCCGAGGAGGTCCAGGACCTCAGGTCGAAGAGGGCCGATGCGGGTCGCAAGGGTGGTCTAGCAAAGCAAGCAAACCGGGTAGCAAGTGCTACAGCAGTTGCCAAGCAAACGGGTAGCAAACACGTAGCAGATACAGATACAGATAAAGAAGAGCTAGAAGGATCTAGCTCTAGGGGGCCGCGCAAGCGCGGCACGCGGCTGCCCGAGGGGTGGATTCCGTCCGAGGACGTCCGGCGCCAGATGGGCGCCGAGTTCCCCCACGTCGACCTCCGCGCCGAGCACGAGAAGTTCTGCGACTACTGGCATGCGAGGGCCGGCCGGGAGGCCGTGAAGGTCGACTGGGACGCGACCTGGCGGAACTGGATCCGGAACTCGTCTGACCGCCAGCCGCGGCAGCAGAAGCACCTGCAGGCCGTGCCCAGCTACGAGACCCCGCCGGCCCCGGCGCCCGAGGAACTTCCGTGGGGTGGACCGGCATGATCGACGACGAACGGGAACTCCTCGGCGCGATCCTCCACGGCTACCGCGACGTCCCGGCGCTGGCCCGCACTGTCACCGCCGACGACTTCGACCAGCCGTGGCACGGGTGGATCTTCGACGCCTGCCTGAAGGTCCACGCCGACGGCCTCCGCCCGGACCCGATCCTGGTGAAGGACAAGCTCGGCTCGCTCGCGCTGCGTCTGCCGGACGGCCCGACGTACCTGGCGATGCTCGACTGCCAGGTCCCGGCGCAGGCGCCGCAGTACGCCCGGCTGGTGCGGCAGGCGTCGGTCCGGCGCCAGATTCGCGACGCCGGCCAGCGGCTCGTCCAGTCCGCCGAGGACCCGGACGTCGACCCCGACACGCTCGTCGGCCGGGCCACCGACTGGCTGTCCGGGCTGAATCAACGCGAGACGACCGGCCGCACGTCGATCTGGGACGCGCTCGCGCAGGTCCTCGACGTCGCCGACCACGGCGAGAAGGCCGGCATGTCGACGCCGTGGCCAGCGCTCAACGATCTCCTCGGCGGCCTGTACCCGGGCCAGCTGATCACCGTCGGCGCCCGGCCCGGGGCCGGGAAGTCGATCTTCTGCGAGAACCTCGCCACCGACGCGGCCCGCCGCCACGGCCGCCGGGTGCTGTACGCGTCGCTGGAGATGACCGCGAAGGAGATCACCCAGCGCACGATGGCGCACACGGCGCAGGTCCAGCTGACGAAGATCCGGATGGGCGGCCAGGCCCTGTCGATGATCGAGCGGGACGCGATGGACCGGGCCGCGCAGGTGATCACGTCGACGCCGATCGACTTCTCCGACAGCCCGCACCAGACGCTGGCCGACATCCGCGCCTCGGCGTGGGAGTGCCACCAGGAGGCGACCCGGCAAGGCCAGGCGCTGGGCCTGGTCGTCGTCGACTACCTGCAGCTGGTGACTCCGCGCGACCAGCGGATCACTCGGCAGCAGCAGGTCGGCGAGATCTCCCGCGGACTGAAGAAACTCGCCCGCGAGCTCGAGGTCCCGGTCGTCGCCGCCGCCCAGCTGAACCGGGCACCGACGGGCCGCTCCAACGGCATGCCGGTCCTGTCCGACCTGCGGGAGGCCGGCGACATCGAGCAGGACTCCGACTGCGTGATCTTCCTCCACGAGCTGTTCACGGAGGACCGCGGTCCGGGCGGTGATGTCCGGCTGATCGCGACGGGTGAGGTCCTGCTGATCGTGGCGAAGAACCGCCAGGGCCCGCCCGGCACCCGATCCGTCCACAAGTACGGCCACTACGGACGCCTGGCCGAGCCCGGCCGCGCGCCAGCGCAGTGGCAACCACACAACCGATACGAGGAGACCCCATGACCTACACGCCCTTCACCACTGCCCGCGAGGAGGCGATCGAGTACGTCCGTTCGGCGGCGTTCAAGCTCCGAGCCGCCGCGCGCTCCGACATGGTCACCGACCTCGTCGCGGCCAACTTCCTCGCGGTCGCCGACGAACTCGATGACATGGCCAACGCCGCCGAAGCCTGGAAGGACCCAGCATGAGCGCAATACGAGAAGCCAGCCGGGGCACCGTCGTCGCCATCGTCGTGATCTTCCTGATCTTGGCCGCTGGCGGCGTGATCTGGATCGTCAACGTCGCCACGTCCGGCGTCCGCGGCCAGGGCGACGCCGTGATCAAGAAGAACTCCGCCGACAACTGGACCAAGCAGCAGGCCGAGTTCGAACGGCTCTACGCCTCGATCAAGGCGCAGGACAAGAACATCGGCATCGCCCACGCCGAACTGCGAGCCGACCCCACCAACCAGGTCAAGCAGACCAACTACAGCGGCCAGATCCGCAACTGCAACGACACCGTCGGCGCCTACAACGCGAAGGCCCGCGAGTACCTCGCCGAGGACTTCCGGGCCGCCGACCTGCCCGACCAGATCGACCAAACCGACCCCGCCACCGACTGCAAGGAGAACTGACCCATGACCAAGATCATCCGCGTGATCGTCGCCGCACTCATCGCAGCCGTCGCCATCCTCACAGTGGCTGGCTGCACCACCAGCGACTATCAGCAGCGCAAGGAACAGCAGGACGCCAACAAGCCGCAGGGCGAGACGCTCGAGCAGAAGAACCTGAAGCGGAAGCTCGACCTCGACGAGGACGCCAACCGAGTCGGCTACGTGTACGTCATGAGCTTCGGGAAGTTCGTCGGCTACTACACCGTTAAGGGCAAGATCAGCGCCAACGGCTCCCAGATCGCGCCCGAGCAGGAGATCATCTGCCGCTACAGCGGCGACAGCTGCCAGGCCGTAGACAGCTCGCAGGACGACGGCACGTTCGGCACCGGCGACCCGGGGATCTTCTTCTTCACCACCGAGGGAACCATGGTCGTCACCGACCTGGACTACCTCTACTCGACACAGCCCGTCCCCAACGCGATCAACGTCCCCAAGCTGGGCTAGCCGATGACGACCCCGGCCCCGCCACCGTGCCCGCACTGCCACAAGCCGCTGGAGAAGACCCGCCGGCATTGCGACCGGTGCGACTGGATCACGTGCACCGGATGCGGCGCCCGCATCGGCCGGTGGACTCATACCCACGAGAAGCACGCCACGGAAGGCTGCCCAGGAGCGATCACATGACCGACCTCGACCAGACCCGCATCCACCTCGCCGAGATCCCCGGCATGTACGCCCAACTGCCGCGTTTCATCCAGACGGGCAGCGTGCCGGCCGACCCGAACGAGGGGTCTGGGAAGCACCGGCCCGGCAGCACCGCGCCGGCCCGGCTCGAGGTCATCGACTTGCTCGCCGTCCGGAAGGAAGCCGGCATGCTGGCCTGGCTCGGCTGGGACGGAGGCGAACCCGACCGGGACCTGCGCCATGGCGTCCACGGCACGCTAGACCTGTGGGGCTTCCTGATCTTGTCGGAGCTCCCCGATGTCGGTCGGCGACGGGACGAACCCGAGGTGTCCGACGATCCGCAGAAGGCGACGATGCAGGAGCTCGCAGCCGACGTGACGCGGATGTGCGAATGGCTCGCGTTCGACCTGGCCTGGATCGTCCAGCACCACGCCGACTTCGCGAAGTCGATCAGCCGGGTGCACCGGGCCCTGCAGCACGCGTGCGGGATCCGGCCGCCGCTGAAGCTCGCATGCCCGCGGTGCGGCGAGCCGGCGTTCATCGACGAGACGGCCCGGTTCCTCGTGTGCCAACTCGACGCCGCGCACGAGGTCGGCATCGACCAGATCGAGACCCGGTGGCGCCGTCGTCCGGCCCGGCCGACCCGGGAGATCACGAAGGAGTTCCCGATCACGGCGAAGGAGCTCCACAACGCGTCTCGCGGCGCCCGGCCGAGGATCACCCCGGCGAACGGCCCTGACGGCGACATCCGCTGGTACCCGTGGGACGTGCTGCGGCTGCTGAACCCGGACCTCGCCGAGGTGATCGACGCCCGGGACCATGCATCAGCCACGACACGCCGAAATTCAAGTGCAGACTGATCTGTACCACGGTACAGTTCATGTCTAGAAGACAACTGAATAGCTTGATTGGTCGGGAGAGGACCGAAGACAGTCGGTTACCCTCGCATTGGATACCATCCGGTTGTCGCCACTTGTCCTCTCCCCACCCTTCAGACCGCACAGACCGAAGACCGTCCGTTAACTGCTAAACCACAGGTCGCGGGTTCGAGTCCCGCCGTGACCCTCGGGCCACGTAGCTCAGCTGGCAGAGCATTGGAACACGGGTGATCAACTACTTGTCTGTGCGGCCTGATGGGTGAACTCCCAGACCGAAGATCGTTCGTTACCTCTTTCAAAGGAGAGACGCGGGTTCGAATCCCGTCCCCTGGGCAACCAGGGGTAGCTCAGTGGCCTAGAGCGCTTAAACCGAATGATCACCCCTTGTCTGGGAGCCACCCGCTCACTCGTCCACCACCCACGGTGGACCGAACTCGGGAGAGTACGTGACCGATCCGCTGACCATGATCAACCCGCGCCGGACGCCGCAGACCGTCCAGGCCGATCCTCGCCAGGAGAAGAACCACGCCGGCGGGTATACCTTCACCGTGACGCCCGAGGAGCGGCTGCGCCGGTTCCTGATCTTGGGCACGACCGGCGGCACCTACTACCAGGGCGAGCCGGAACTGACCCGGGAGAACGCGACCGCCGTGATCGAGTTCGCGGCGGACGACCCGGTCCGGCTCGTCGAGATCCTGACCGAGATTTCGGTCGCCGGCCGCGCGCCGAAGCAGAACCCGACGATCTTCGCGCTCGCCGCCGCCGCGGCGTCGCCCGACCTGGCAGGCCGCCGGGCCGTGTTCGACGCGCTCCCGGCCGTGC
>Ga0105042_100061_pt1 | contig 11439 bp, 11 predicted proteins | sample LS_165metaG_FD_91487 | JGI IMG/M metagenome (GOLD analysis project Ga0105042, IMG submission 91487) | Switchgrass associated microbial communities from Austin, Texas, USA - LS_165 metaG | ecosystem: Host-associated > Plants > Phyllosphere > Phylloplane/Leaf | place: USA: Austin, Texas | collected... | reverse complement strand
GACCCGAACTGGGCCGTCAACACCAACCTGATCGGCTCCCATATCGACATCCTCACGAGCTTTCTGTACGCCCGCAACCCGGACGTGAGCGTGAAAAAGTCGCCGAAGGTGGACAACCGCGGCACCAAACAAGACGAGGACTTCGCCAAGACGCTCGAACTCGTCATCAGCATGCTCTGGAAGAAGGCCCGCATCAAACGGCCGGCCCGCAAGGGCGTGCGCAGCGGCCTTTCGACCGGCGTCGGCTGGTTGAAGGCGATCATGGTGTCCGACAGCCCGGACATGGCGCAGACCCAGAACCAGCAGAACGATCTCCGCGACAATCTCGCGCTCCTGCAGTGCTTGCAGGACAAGCTCGCCGGCTACACGGCCGAGCAGTACGAGGAAATGTCGGAGGAAGACCGCGCCGCGACAGTCCAAGAGATCCAGGAACTCGTTACGGCGACGATGAAGCCTGTCGAGGTGTCCATCCGCAAGTATCTCGCGATCGACTTCTGCGCCGCCCAGGACGTGCAGGTGTCGCTCGACGTGTCCGAGGTGGGCGACTACCTGGATGCGGATTGGGTCGCGAACGCGATCTATCGCCCGTGCGACAAGCTCGCGGAAATGTTCCCGCGACTGAAGGAAGAACCGTACAAGGACGCGCTGAAAGAGGCGACCAAGTATTACCAAAAGCCGCAAAAGGACCTGCAGCCGCTCTCGGAGCAGATCGCCGTGACCGGCATGCCCGGCGCGGGCGTGAGCGAGGCGGAAGCGGAGCAGTATGTCACCGGCACGTCCGGCGGCTCTGCGAGCGAGGACGGCCCGGCGTTCGCGAAGATTGTCGAGCTGTGGGATCGCCGCACGAACCACGTCAAGACGATGATCGAGGGCGTCAAGTGCTGGGCGAAGGAGCCCTTCCAGCCGCCGTACCCGTCGAGCCGCTTCTTCCCGTACTTCCTGATCGCTTTCTACGAGGTGGACGGCGCGCGGCACCCGCAGTCACTCTCCTGGCGGCTGATGAAGCTGCAGGACGAGTACGCGCGCTCGCGCTCGAACTTCCGCCTCACCCGCGAGCGCTCGATCCCCGGCGTGATCTTCAACGCCGACGGCCTCGCCGAGACGGAAGTCCAGAAGATCACGCGCTCCGTCCATCAGGAGTACGTCCCGGTCAAGCCGACGCAGCCCGAGCAGAAGTTGAGCGACCTGTTCGCCGAGAAGCCGACTGCGCAGGTAGACATGCGCCTGTACGACAACGCGCCGATCATCTCCGACATGGAGAAGGTCAGCGGCGTACAGGAAGCGCTCCAAACCTCCACCAGCGTCGAGAAGACGGCGACGCAGGCGGACATCGAACAACAGGGCTTCGCCTCGCGTACGACGGCAGATCGAGACACACTCGAAACGGTTCTTACCGATCTCGCCAACTACACAGGCGAAGTTTCCCTGTCCGCGCTCTCCGTGAAGGACGTGCAGCGCATTTGCGGCGCGCACGCCTTCTGGCCGGAAGGCATGGACATCGACGATCTCTTGACGCTGGTCGAAGTGACCATCGAAGCCGGCACGACCGGCAAGCCGCGCAACGGCGGCGATCGAGAAGCGTGGGGCATCGTGCTCCCGATCATCAAAGAAACCATCGCGCAAGTTCAGCAAGCGATCATCGCCGGCAATCTCCCGCTGGCCGAAGCGCTCACCGAGCTTCTGCGCGAGACTATGGTCCGCATGGGCGACGACACCGACATCGACAGGTTCATCCCGCAGCCGCCGGCTCCGATCACAGACCCTGTTACGGGTCTGCCGGTCACGCCGGGCGCTCCGGGTGCTCCGGGTGCGGTCCCCGGTGCCGGTGCGGACCCCGCTGGCCTACCCCCTGGCGATGCCGCTGCCGGCACCGCGGGACCCTCTTTGCCGGAGCCGCAGTTGGCTCCGCCTGAACTACAACCACCCGCTGTCTAACGGAGACCACACATGGCGATCGACACTGAAGGCGCTCTTGCCGCGATGAACGCTGGCCTTGCAGCCAACGCCCCGGCATCCATCCCCGAGGAAACCACCGATGAAACCGGCACCGACGAGACGGGTGCTCCTGGCACTGGCGAAGACGCTGCGGCAGGCGCGGAAGACGCTGGCGCAGGCGGAGACGGCAGTGATGCTGGCGGAGCTGACGGCGAACAGCCGGGCGGCGATGCTGATGACACCGCTGGAGCGGAAGGTGAAGACGCAGCGGGCGCGGACGAGGACCGGGGCGACGGCCGCCGCGCGGATGGCACGTTTGTGCCGAAGAAAAAGGACGACGCTGCTGCCGGCGCTGACGGTGCTGCTCCTGGCAAGGACGGCAAGCCTGCTGCGGGGGCGAAGGCAGCCCCGAACGCCGGTGCTGCGAAGGACCCCATCAATGACCCGATCCCCCAGGGTCTGAAGAAGGAAACGCACGAGCGCATGCAGTCGCTAATCACGACCGCCAAGACGCTCACCGCGGAGCGCGACGCTGCGCTCAACCAGAACAACGAGCTGCTGGGCTACATTGCGGAGAGCACCGCATCGCCGGAGCAGTACGGGCAAGCGCTCGATTACATCCGCATGGTGAACAGCGGCGACCCGGCGCAGCTCGACAAGTGCATCGACTTCATGCAGGGCGAGCTGATCGCGCTGTGCAAGATGCGCGGCCGGCCGGTTCCGGGCGTGGATCTGGTATCGGAGCACGAGGATCTGCGGCAGGAGATCGCCGACGGCAAGATCACCCGGCAGCGCGCCGAGGAAATCGCCGCTGCACGCGCCCAGGACGCGCTGCGGACGACTCAGGCGCAGCACACGCAGACGACCCAGCAGCAACAGCAGGCGTTCCAGCAGGCCGCACGCGCGGCTATGGGCGAGCTGAACACGCTGGAGGCGCAGTTGAAAGAGCAGGACCCCACGGGCTACGCCGCGAAGCGTCCGCTCGTCCTGGCGGCCCTGAAGACGCCGGGTGCGGACGGCAAGAGCCCGATGCAGAAAACGCATCCGTCGCAGTGGGTCGCGTTGTTCACGCGCACCTACCTGACGATCAAGGCTCCGGCCAAGGCCGCCCCGAAGGCTCCGATCGCCGGCCAGAAGCCCGGCCAGAAACCCGGTCAGCCACTGCGAGCCGGCAATCCCGCAGGCGCGCAGAGAACGGCCCCGAAGTCAGCGCTCGAAGCCCTGAACGCCGGGCTGGAGAGCATGGGAAGGTAACGCATCATGGCGAAACTCAAAGACATGGCCTACACGAAGGCCGAGATCAAGGAACGGAACAGCCCCTCCAAGGGGCTGGTCTGCGATTCGTACGGCAGCAACAAATACCCGTACGGGCTGTGCATCAACCTGGATACCGAGGCGTTGAAGAAACTCGGTCTTGACCAGCTCCCCAAGCCGGGCAAGACCATGACTCTGACGGCTCGCGTGGTCGTCAAGAGCGCCAGCCTCGACGAGCGCATGGACGGCAAGGACAACAAGCGGCTCGAACTGCAGATCGAGGCGATGGCCCTCGAAAGCGGTAGTGAGGACGGCGCGGTCGCCGCGCTCGAAAAGGGCCTGCAGGAGTCCAAGTCGTGAAGATCAAACCCCCGTTCCGACTCGACAAGATCACCTCGATCGCGGTGACGGTGTTCCTCGGCCTCATTCTGCTCGGAGCCGCCACGCAATGCCGTGGGGCCGAGCCCGTTGCGCAGTTCGAGCTGGGTCACACCGTCATCCGCGGTCCGGCGACGGCCGCGCGCCTGTCAGTGCAGTGGCCGGACGCCGGGCCGAAGGACGCAGGGTTCGAGTGCGGTCTTACGCTGATCGGCGAGTACGAGTACAAGGGCTCGCAGCCGAATCAGGCAATCGCCGACTGCGCGCTCGTTGATGGGCTGCGCGGCTTCGACTTCGGCATCGGCCCTGCGTACCTGCAAAATATCGACACCGTCAACGGGTCGCACTTCAACTTCCACCTGCTCGCCCGCTGGACGAGCCCCAACGGCCGGCATATGGTGACTTGGCACCACTGGTCGAACGCCGGGACCGTCAAACCAAACGCCGGCCGCGACATCGTCGCCTACGGCTATCGCTTCTGAGACTTGACTTCCTGGTGGGCCGCAACTATCCTCGGGCCCACTAGCCTCTATCTGTAAGCCGGAGTCGTACCCGGTAGCGTTGTTCCTCGGGCGTCACGTCCCCGAAAGGCGAATGGACGATTCATTCAACCTTTTGGAGCACGAACATGCCTTTCACGAGCGAACAACTGACGTATGGCGCAACCCATACGATCGACTACTTCCTGAAGAACGACCCGATCGACCAAGTCAACACGGAGCGCCCGCTGCTCGCCAAGCTGATGCAGGGCAAGCAGGAATACGCCGGCGCGCTGCAGTACGTGACGGAACAGCTCCGCTACCAGAACGACTCGAACTTCCAGTCGTACTTCGGCGCGCAGCAGGTTTCGTACAACCGCAAGCGCACACTGACGCAGGCGAAGTACGTGTACGGCGGCTTCCACGACGGCTTCGGCCTCGACGAAGACGAGCTGACCCAGAACGGCATCATCATGACGGACGACCGCAACGCCGTCCCGACCGATGCCGAGAAGATCCAGCTCACCAATCTCCTGAAGGAGAACCAGGAGACGCTGAAGCTGGGCTTCCAGGAGAACTTCGACCTGATGCTGCACCGGGACGGCACGCAGAGCGCGACCGACATTCCGGGCCTCGATGCGTTGATCGGCCTGACGCCGGCCAACGACATCGTCGGCACGATCGACGCGAGCACGGCTGCCTACTGGCAGAATCACGCGTCGCTGGACATCGCAGACGCGGACTTGATCGACGAGATGGAGATCGCGTGGCGTCGGTGCGTTCGCGCCGGCAACAGCAAGCCGGACTTCATCCTGGTCGGCAGCGCGTTCCTCGACAAGTATCGCCAGCTCGCGGGTGAAACCGTGAACCGGCAGATCACCGACTCGGGCAAGGGCGGCGTTTCGCTCGACGCGAGCGTGACGAAGTGCTACTTCAAGGGCGTCGAGCTGGTGTGGGACCCGGTCTTCGAGGACCTGGACACCGCCGATGCGCCGGCTCAGGCGTGGGAGAAGCGCTGTTACTTCATCAACACGCGCTTCCTGAAGCTGCGACCCATCAAGGGTCACTGGATGGTCAAGCGCACGCCTCCGCGTGTGTACGACCGCTACGTCCACTACTTCGCCCTGACGGCGAAGGCGGCGCTCACGACCGGCAAGCGCAACGCGCACGCCGTCCTGACGATCGACTAACGGGTGCGGGGCCCGGTGCCTCTGGCCGGGCCTAGTTCCCAGGAACTCAACTTTTCGAGGAAACTGACATGAGCACGATTCTCCCCGGAGTCCAACAGGGCTCGGGCCGCCGAGTGAAGAACAGCTCGGCGGCCGCACAGAACCCGGTCGCTGCAACGCGGACCTACATCGCAGGCTCGGCGCTGAAAGTGCCGCCCGGCGGTCTGAAGGTCGGCGACGTACTGCGCTGGGTCTTCAACATGACCAAGACGGCCGCGGGCACCGCGACCAGCACCATCGACATCGCGTTCGGCACAGCCGCAACGACTGCCGACACGGCGCGCGTCTCCTTCACCAAGCCGGCCGGCACGGCCGCCGCTGACGAAGGCCGCGTGGTCGTCGAAGCCGTCGTCCAGTCGGTCGGCGCAGCGGGCGTCGTGGTGGGCATCTTCAACCTGACGCACAATCTGGCCGCGACCGGCCATGCGCAGATTCCGTCGGTCAACGTGGTCACCACGTCGGCGGGATTCGACAACGACGGGGAAGACCTGTATGTTGGCCTGTGCATCACGACTGGTGCGTCGGACGCGATCACGATCACCTTCGTGAGCGCGGAACTGGTGTCGGGCACCTAACGGTGCCCCTCTCCGCGACGTTTCATCAACACACGCAAGGGTAGGCATATGCGTTTTTCAGTTGTGCAGATCACTCGCAACGAGGCTTTCAAGAGCATCCGCGAGTTCAAACCGTGGGAAGTTCCGATCCTGGAGCAGATCCACGGTGCAGGCAATGTCGCCGTCGTCGGCGAGGTGGATTACCCGAAGGTCGAGTGGCCGAGCGCGAGCGAGGAATTCGACCGCCTCGCGCAGCGCTACAAGAAGCCCGAGGGTTCCGAGCAGCCGTACGTTGCGGTCGTCTTCGGTGTGGGCTTCAGTGGCCTGCAGCGCGCGATCGACGAGGCGCAGCAGGAGGCGGAGGAACGGGAAGCGATTCCGTACGTTCCGCCGCAACCGCTGAGCAAGGCGAACCGCGGCTATCTGGCGGCCGAGGCGAAGCAGATTGAAGCCGACAAGGCCGCGATCAAGCGCGAGCGCGAGTCGCTGGAAGCAGCGCAGGCGCAGCTCGCCAAGGATCAGGCCAAGGTCGCGCAGGAGCGCAAGGACCTGGAGACGCTGCTGGAGACAGCATCGACCCCGGCTCCGAAGGCTCCCGCGGCTCCGGCCGAGAAGCCCGCCAAGCCTCCCAAGGCCCCCGCGGCGCAGCCGATCGACGCCTGAAACTGAGTGGTGTGGTCGTCCGTTTCTAACGGACACTTGCAGGGGTCGGCGCTCAAACGCCGGCCCCTCTTTTTAGGGCTCGAACAATGTCTACGCTGGTACTCGCTCGAACACAGACCTTGACCGCCGCGTCTGCGCTTACGCAGATCGGGACGGCCGTTCCAACCGACGCGGACGTGAGTGTCGCAGTCTCGGGCAGCGGCGGAAGCCTCGTAGGGGCGATCATGGCGATCGTCGGCCTCGACGAAAACGGCGACGCCCAGAACGAAAATCTCGCGATTGCCGCTGTCGGCACGCACACAAGCGCGCAGCAATGGTCGCGCATCACGTCGATGACTCCGAGCGGTGTGGTCTTCACCGGCTACAGCGCGCAGGTAACATTCGAGGACGCGCTCCCGGACGCGGACGGCGACGGCGACACGACCGAGTACGAGGACTTGGAAGCGCTGCGCACGCGCCTCCTGATCCGCCTCGGTTACGCCGCGCAGGCTGCCAGCCCGCCGCCGGGCATGGCCGCGACCTGTAACGAATACCTGCAGAGCGCGCAGCGCTTTCTGTTCCGCAAACTCACCGAGCGCCGTATGCGCCGGTTCTTCACATGGCAGATGGAGCCGGGCCAGCGGTTCTTCACGATCGCCAGCAACCAGGATCTCAGCTCCGCCCGCCTCGATCCCTTGAAGGTTGAGTGGGTCGGTATCTCCGACAACAACCAGTCGTGGACGCCGCTCCAAGGTGGAATCCCGCCGACGCTCTACACGACCGTCGATCAGGACGGTCTACCCGAGCGCTACGAGATCCGCCAAAGCATCGAAATCTTCCCGCCGCCCGATCGCAGCTATCGCCTGCGCGTGAAGGGCGGATTCAAGCTCGGAGCGTTTACCGCGGACTCCGATCAAACTTCAATCGACAGCGAACTCGTGTTCCTGTGGGCGCTCGCGAACGCGAAGAACCACTATGGGCACGGCGACGCCGCGGACGTTGCGACGCAGGCCAACGCGTACCTCGGCAACATTGTTGCCGGTGGGCACGCGACGAATCGCTACGTGCCGGGCGCGACTCAGGCTGCGCCACTTGCACGGCCGCGCTTCCTCCCCTTGGAGGAATGACATGGCGCGTCCCGGTCAACTGACGGTAGTGAAGGGCGGCATCAATCGTCTCCGCACGAAGGGCGGAGCGCGAGCCGACACCCTGTACGATCTCCTGAACGGCTATGTGACCGAGTCGAAGACGGTGAAAGTTCGACCCGGCACCGTGCGAGAAGCCACGCTCGACGAGGCGACACGCGGGCTCGTAGCGTTCAACGGATCGCGCCATGTGTTCGCGAGCGAATCCGTCGCCGTCCCGGATGGGTACACCCTGCACCTCCTGTTCCACCCGGAGTTCGACCCGGACGATGACGAGCCCGAGCAGTACGATCTTGTGGCAGTTCACTTCGCGAAGCCGTTCATGGGTTTCCTGTACGTCGTCGCGGAATACGCCGACGGCCAAATTTTCCACTTCTGGTTGCAGAGCGGCGGGGCATGGGAAGCGGACACGGTCTACAACGCCGGCGATATCGTTGAGCCGACCGTCCCGAACGGCCTGACGTTCCGCGCCACGCGCTTGGGTTCGCCGCTCCCGAGCTGGGCCGCGAACGTGCCGCGTGCGGACGGCGACCAGATCGAGCCGACAGAGTACAACGGTTATTACTACACGGTCGTCGATACGATCGGGGCCAGCCCGCGCTCCGGCGCAACTGAGCCCGAGTGGCCGACGGAAGAAGGCGCGCAGATTTTCGAGGACACCGAGGGCGCGACCAGCTCAACGCCGACTACGACTTCGCCGCCGAGCACGCAGACCCCGTCTGAAGAAACTCGCGACCGTTACAACCGAGGGGACACGCGATGACGACTCCGGCTTGGCAACCAGGAACCATCTACAATCCGGGCGCGCTTGTGCGCCCGTTGTCTGCGCAACCGGTCGATGTCGGCCAACCCGACAATCCGGGCTTCGAGACAGGCGATCTCACGAGTTGGGATTGGACGACTGCGGGCGGTGCGAACATCGACCCGACGGTGCAGGGCACGACGAAATTTGCGGGCGCATCGGCACTGCGATGGGTCGGTGCGGCCGGCTCCGTCGAAGGTGGACGCCGCCTCGACTTAGTGAACGAGGAACGCGCTGTCGTCACGCCGGGGCAGAACATCCAGGGCGACTGTTACATCCTCTACAACACGGCCGGCTTCCAGCCGGGCTCGTCCGGCTACGCGTGCATCTATTGGTTCGACTCCGGCGACGTGCTGATCTCAGTGACGGAAGGCAGCGACGTGGACAACACCCTCGGCGCAAACCGCTGGGGACACTCGCACGTCAATGGAACAGCACCCGCGAACGCAGCTTTCGCCTCGCTCGGCGCTCGGCTGCTGTCGTCTGGTGGAGACGTGTACGCGGACAACTTCAGTTGGAACTACACGTCGTCGTCGGTGCCGGACGGGCTGATCTTTCAGGCAGTGCAAACCGACGCGGGTTACAGCGGCAACGCTGAGCCAACGTGGCCGACGGTGCTCGGCAACACGGTCGTGGACAACGAGGTGACATGGGAAGCGGTCGCCACTTCGCGCGTCACCTGGGAGGCTACGCCGATCCTGAAATCTGGCGGCAGCGAGCCGACGTGGCCAACGGTGCCGGGCGGACACGTGGTGGACAACACGATCTCGTGGGAAGCCGTCAGCCGCCGGATCGAGGACGAGCGGTGCCCGAATACAAAGATCGTCGCCATCGCTGCGTCCAAAATCTTTGCCGGTGATGACGACATCATCGGGTACAGCGCGACCGTTAACCCCCTTGATTGGTCAACGGCGAACGACGCCGGCTACATCCCCTACGGGCTGAACAACTTCGGGTCGAACCCGGTCACCGCGCTCGGGCTCTATCGCACCAACCTCGTCGCGTTCAACAGTGAAGGGTTCCAAATGTGGCAGGTCGATCAGGACCCGGCCAACATCGCGATCCTTGACTCCGGCCCAGTGAGCTGTATCTACGACAAGACACCGCAGCCTGTTGCAAACGACTTGGCGTTCCTCACATCAGTCGGACTGCGAAATCTGAACATCGCCGGTGCGAGCACGAACCTGCAGATGGACGGCGTCGGCGAACCCATCGACCCGCTCGTGAAGGCGGAGATTACGGCGGGTGATTACGAGCCGTTCTCCCTGTTCTGGCCCAAGACCGGGCAGCACTGGACTATCTTCGGACCGCAAGCATTCGTGCTGACGGTCAACGGCACCAAGGACAAGAGCTGGAGCCGCTACGTGTTCCCCGAAGCGATCACTGACTGGACGCTGGACGGCGACGATCTGATCCTGCGTACGGAGACACACAAGGTTTGGCGCGTGACCGATGAAGCGTCGCTCGACGACGAGCACGAAGTTGGCGAGGACATCGTCGGCGAAGAGTTCGAGGGGGTAATCCACTGGCCGTTCCTGGACTTCGGCACCGTCGGTGTGGACAAGGAGCTGCAAGGGTTCGATCTCGTTGCGACTGCGCCCGAGGGTGTTGCGGTCAGCATTGGTTACAATCAGCGCAACATCAACGATCGAACAGAGGACTACGACGTGGACCCGGACACCATCAACGATCAGGTCGTGCCCTTCCCGATGACTGCTCCGTCGTTCGATCTGCGGCTTACATTCGCTGCGGATCAATCGTGGGAATGGTTCGCTGCAAACCTCTACCTGCAGGATCGCCGTCGATGACCACTCAGCTCTACCGCGGCCCGAAGCTGCTCGACTATCTGCATGTCTGCATGAACCTCAACGCTGACGAGCGCGAGCAGATCGAGGCGTTCCAGGGCAAGCCGTACGATGCGGAGGAAACCGCTCTCGCGCACGTCGGCCGCCTGCCGGCGTGGATGCTCTGCGCCGACGAGAAACCTATCGCGATTGCGGGCTTCGACCTGATCCGGCCGGGCGTGTGGCAAGACTGGATGCTGAGCACGCCCGAGGCGTGGGACGCGAAGCACTGGCGGACCACGACCAAGAATGTGAAGCGCGTCATGGACGCCATGTTGAAGTCCGAGGCTCACCGCTTGCAATGCGTGTCGCTTGCGAGCAGAATCCATGCACACAAGTGGTACGCTGTACTCGGTCTCGCACCCGAAGCCACCCTCCGCGCTTACGGCGCTAACGGGGAGGACGCCATCATCTTCAGCCGACTGCGAGACGAACCGGATGGGCAGCAATAACTCCGCACAGCGGGCACAGCGAGACGCCGAGCGCGCCGAGGCAGAGCGCCAAGCGCGCATCAAGCAAACCACTAGCCGCATCAACGCGGCCTACGACGCTCCCGAACGCCAAACTCAGTATGCCGACTTCGTCAAGGCGCTGCGCGAGCACTACACGAACGACGCGAACCGCCAGCAACAGATCGCAGGTCGTAACCTGAAGTTCGCGCTCGCCCGCAGCGGCAACATCGGTGGCTCCGTCGATGTGGACGCGAAGCGCACGCTCGGCGAGGAATACACGCAGGGCATTCTGACGGCCGAGAACAAGGCGCAGAGCGCGCTCGGCGACTTGAAGGCACAGGACGAAGCTTCGCGCCTGAACCTCATTCAGCTCGCGCAGTCGGGCCTCGATTCGACGACGGCCGCAGCTCGCGCCGGCGCGCAGATTCAGGCGAGCGCGCAAGCCGCCAAGTCCGACGCTCTGGCGAAGGGCCTCGGCGACGTGTTCGGCACGACTGCCGGCATTTACAAACAGCAACAGGAGAATGACGCGCGACGCCGCGGTCAGCTTGCCCCGGTGGGGTCGCTGTACGGCCGCGGGTTCGGAGGCTAAGTCATGGGCACAGAAGCAGCATGGGTTCCGCTTGTTGTCGCCGCGCTCGGCAGCGGCGTGCAGGCGTACAATGTTCGTCAGACGGCGAAGGAAGCAGACGCGGTCGCAGCGCAGGGCATTCGCCAGCAGGCCG
>Ga0105042_100060_pt1 | contig 11878 bp, 10 predicted proteins | sample LS_165metaG_FD_91487 | JGI IMG/M metagenome (GOLD analysis project Ga0105042, IMG submission 91487) | Switchgrass associated microbial communities from Austin, Texas, USA - LS_165 metaG | ecosystem: Host-associated > Plants > Phyllosphere > Phylloplane/Leaf | place: USA: Austin, Texas | collected... | reverse complement strand
GTCCGTGGATGCCTGCGACTGCAGCAGACTCCAGCCGACACCGATCGACAGCAGCGCGACCGCCCCCGACAGTGAGCCGCGCATCAACGTTCTCGGGTTCATGAAGGACCCAACTCCTTCGGGATGTCGATCCCGTTGCTGGCCAGGAGGGCACGGAGCTTGAAGTTCTTGGTGCGCTCCGCCAACAACTCCCGCTCGTGGTCGGCGCGGAGCTGCTCTATCTTGCGTTCGTTCGACACCCGCAAGTCGTCTATCTTCCTCTCGAGGGACTCGACTTTCTCGGTGAGTTCCCCGACCTTCGAAGCGGTGTCGTCGCTGGTTTTCTTCTCTCGCGCCTCGGCCGCGACACGGCGGTTCTTTTCGCCTTCGACGTCGATCTGGCGGGCCTCTTTGTAGAACTTCGCCGCCGCCGCCAACAGGCCCAGAGCAGCGAGCAGCATCGCGCCCGGACCGACATAGGTGGAGTCGGTGACCGAAGCGTCGGCGAGGGGAATGAGGTGGATCATGCTGCACCTCGCCGCGGGATCGGGCCTCGCGTCCAGCACAACAGGATGTGGAACCCTGCGAGCAGGAACGCTGAGGTGACCGCCCGCCAGATCGGGCCCTGTGTTTCCTCGAGCGGTGTGCCGGCGTAGTTCAGGGTGGCTTGCAGGGTCGCCACAGCGAACCCGGCGTACATGATCGACAACCCCAAATGCCCCAGCCAGACCACGGTGTGGCGGCGGACCAGCAGACCAACGATGAGGATGACCGCGAACGTCAGGTACCAGGCGCCCCACGTGTGAATCGAAGCGATCCGGGCCACCATCGTGAGTGATCTGGACAGGTCCGCGGTGGGCGGCGAGTACAGGTAGTCGCCGGCGGTGGCAAGTGCGTGGAACGCGAGCAGCCACGACATGGTTCGGGCGACCCACCACGGCATCGACAGCCGGTCGAGTCGGGCAGCGAAATCGGTGATGCTCATTGGAGCCCCCAGGAGTAGAGCATCAGGTCGGTCAAAGCAGCGGGATCACTACGACTTCTCGGGTGAAGACAGTGATGCCGCCGCCGCCGCTCTCGGCCTGGTACATGATGCGGGCGTGGTAGGCGTTGCTCGCGGTGAGGCCGGTGACGAGTTTGTACGTGGACCCTTTCAAGCGCAGCGGGACGCTCGTGACGACGGAGCCGCCGATCGCGATCGCGTCGTTGCTGTTCGACGCCACCACCACCGACCCGCCGCCGGGGGTGGAGCCGGTGCGGACCTCGCAGCCGACGAACGCCATCTTGTCGTTGATCTGCGCCTGAAAGTACGCCTTCCAGTGGATCAGGACAGCGCCGGACGGGGGCGCGACGAACGCGGCGGTGCACTGCTGCGACCCGGCGGTGGGGGTGGCGGACGCGTACGACGGCTGCGCCGTGTTCTCGACGCCGCTCGCGGGAGCGAGTGCGTGGATCGCTGCCACCGAAGCGTCGATCCGGACCAGTTCGGTTTCGACCGCTTCCGCGAGGTCCTTGCCGAGGTCGGGGCCTTGCGGGGCGTCGCCGAGCCCCTGGTACGGGAGGTCGTACACCGGGGTGGTGTCAGCCATGGTGATCCTTTCTCGGCGGCACAGGACAGGCTCGATGAGTAGGTCGCGGTTGTAGATGTCGACGGTCCCGCCGGCGCCCTGACAACCGTGCATCGTGCGGACGTTGTAGGTGTCGCCGGGGGTGAGGCCGGTCAAGAGGCGCCGATGGGAACCGGAGACGCGGGAGAACGTGAACCCGGTCGCGTTGCCGCCGCATCCCAGCGACTGGGCTGCCGACGCGGCCTGGATGACCGTGCCGGACCCGACCATGCTGCCGGTGCGGACCTCAGCGCTCAGGTGGAAGATGTTGCCCGCGGACTGGCACTGGATCCGTCCACCGACCGTGACGTACACCTTCCCGCTCGGTGGCGCCACGAACGTTGTCCCGACCACAGTCGACCCCGCAACGTAGGTCGTGCCCACGGACTGGTTGGTCAGTTGGGTCGCGTCGGTGACGTACACAGGTTGCGGCTGGCTGACCAGGGTTCCCTTGATGGTGCCGTCACCGGAGATCACCAGCGACCCGGACGGGTTGTTGATCTGCCCCGACATGCCGCCCGGGAAGTTGTTCGCCGCCGGCGGGTTCGACCCGGAGAACGCCACCGACGTGTACGTAGCCTTCCGGACACCCGACGAAGGGTCGGTCTGCTTCCACAGCGCGGTACGGGCAGTGGACGTGTTCCCGAGGTAGAACCGGACCGCGTTCGGGTCGTCCACCCCGCCGTGGTCAGGGATCGTCGGCGCCGTCAACGTCACCCGTGCGCGGCGTCTCATGCTGAACGTCGCCACCGGACCCATGTCGGTTTCGTGGGTTCCGCCCGACGCGTCCGAGTCGTACCAGGTCGAGGTTGCGTACCAGGTTTGCGGAGAGTTCACGCCCCACGTCGACCCGATCCCGGTGTGCTTGAACAGCGTCGTCGAGTTCGACGAGTAGAAGTTGCTGCCGTCCCACGCGAGCCCGCGCAGCGCGTTACCGGGCGCCTCGAACGAATCCGTGGACTGGTAGGTGCCGGACGAGTTGAACGCCCACACGTACCCGCCTGGCTGGATCGCGATGAAGTACCGGAACGACCCCAGGTCGGAGTTGCCGCCGTACACCCCCACCACCGGGCCGCGGAACCCCGCGACCGAGTTCGTGGTGACGGTCGACGTCACCAGCAGAGTGGTCGTGGAACGGATCTGGATCCGGAACCGGTTGTTCGTCGGGTCGTACTCGGCGATCAGCAGGTTCGTTCCGTCCGTTCCCACCGCGGCCGGAGAACCCCACGCCAACGGAGCGAACGGCGTGTAGTTCACCGACACCGTCGCGGTACCGGACGAGTTCACCTTGTGGATCCGGTACAGCCCCGACCCGTCAGCGACCCACGAAAGCGTGTAGTAGTCCGACCCGATCTTCGTGATGCCGCCCCACGGGTGGATCTTGTTCGACAGGTACGCCGGCAGCGAGATCGTGTTCACGATCTCACCGGTCGACGGTGACCTGGTGATGATCGTCGGGGTGATGTTCGCGTCGGTGACGGACAGCCAGTTGCTGCCGTCCCAGTGCAGCCCGAAATAGAACTGGGTGCCGTGCAACTGCAGCTGCTGCCAGTCCACGACCACCGACGGCGCCGCTGACGGCGGCGTCACACCGGACTGCAACGTGAGTTCGCCGCCGGTCGACACCTCACCCGCGGACCGGAACGAATACGTGCCTGTGACGGTCAGGCCGGCCGCCTCCACGTCGCCCTTGAACGTCGCGGCCAGATCGGAGTCCGTCGGGAGCACGATCGCGGGGGAGTCGTCGCCGTCGTACACGACGATCCCGAACGGGCCGCCCATCTCCACCCGGGCGCCGGTGGAAGCAGTGGAGATCGTGGACGCGAGCAGAATGTTCGCTGCGAGTGTCCCGCCGGTCAACTGGTCGACGAGGATCTCGCCCGTGTACAGGTACGACGACGAGATCTCGTTCGCGGTGATCGAGTCCGCGGCGAGGTTCTCGGCCGTGATCGTGCCGGCGGCGATCTCCGTGCCGGTGATGGTGCCGGCCATGATCGCGGCGGCGGTGACGGAGTCGGCGGCGAGTTTCGCTGCGGTGATCGCGCCCGCGTTGATCTTCGGGGTCGTGATCGCGTTGTCGGAGATGTCCGTTTCCGTGATCGGCAGGATCGCGTCCACGTCTGCCTGTGCCGCAGCCACCGCCGCTTCGGCTGCATCGAGGCCGGTTTGCAGCGTAGAGATGTCGCCTTGTGCCGCGGTGAGGGCGGCTTGGGCGGCGTCGATGTCGGCTTCGGCGGTGTCGAGACGTCCCTGCGCCGCGGCGATATCGGCCTCGATCGCGGGGATAGTTATCCCGGTCGCGGCGTCGACAGCTGCCTGCGCTGCCGCGGCGTCCGCTGCTGCAGTGTTCGCGGTCGACAGAGCCGTCGCGGTGTCTGCCTGCACCGCAGGGATCGTGACCGTGTTGATCGTGGTCACGTTCTCGTCGAGAGCGGAAATGTCCGCGGTCCACGTCGGGACGGTGCCCGGGTCGCCGGGGGTGGTGAGGTTCCCGTCCAGCCGCCACCTGGTGCCGTCCGTGATCAGCGACACCACGTTCCCGACAGCCAGGGAACCGGCTTCGCTTTTCAGGACCGGGACGTTCTCGAGGATCCCGCCGCCCACCGACACTTTGTTGTCGCCGGTGACCGGGTCCCACTCGAGCAGAATCCCCTGACGCAGAGCGATACCCGGGGTGGAGGACGGGTCCGGCGCGAACAGGGACCCGAGGTTGTCAGCGATCACGCGGTCACATCCCCTATGTCCTCGCCGTACTGTTTACGGGTTCTCAACGTCACCGGCACAGTCACATCCAGCGGGATCGTGATCGTGTCGATGATGTGTTTCTCCGACCGAAGCGACAGCGGCCCGTACGGGTACCTGACTTCGATGACGTCGTCGGGTTCGAGCGCCGGGTTCGGGATCGCGGTCAGGTTCACTTGGTACGGCAGCCCGAGTGATTTGCGGAGCAGCACCGACGCCGCCGACCTGGCCTGCGCGACGGTGGTGATGAACGGTGACGTGTAGAACCTCGGGACGGGACCGAACGGGCCGCCGTACCTGGTCGGTGAGGTCGCGGCCAGGTCGGCGACAGCGGCCCACGCCGGCGGTTCGGTGTCGGTCGCTTCACCGGAGGCCACGACGACGTTGTAGATACCTTCGCGGGTGATCGCCCGCGACATCCGCACCAGCACCCCGCCCCGGCCGGAGTCCACGACCCAGTCGGCGTCGCCGGTCACGGTGGCTGCGGAGCGGATCACGAACACGCCGTTGTGGTTGAAGTAGCCGAGTTTCCCCAGCGACGTCACCAGGTCATGCAGCGTCTGATACCGGTCCCGTTCCGCGACGATCGTCCTGCCCAGCGCCCCGTCACGCAGCCCGGTGTCGTCCCAGTCGATCACCGCCGACGGGTACACCTCTTTGATGAGGGTCTCGACGACCTGGCCGCGGGACTGTGACGCCACGAACTGCCGCGGTGTCAGGAACCGTGCGTCGACGATCCCCGCCATCCGGTCGGAGGCGTCGACCGTCACCGGGCCGGTGGGGGTTTCGTCCTGCTCCGGGTTGTTGATCCGGTAGTAGCCGAGCCCGACCCATTCGTAGGCGCCGTCGCCGTAGTAGATGCCGCGTTCCACGTAGATCTCGTTGCCGTACGGCGCCAGCAGATCCGCGGCGTCGCGGGGCCACTGATACGGGGTGGTGAGGCTCAACGTTGACCGGATCTGCGCGGACGCCGACGACGTCACATCCCCGGAAATGATCGGGATCTCGACACCGTCGGGGTCGTTGCCGGTTTGGAACGTCGTGCACACCCGGGCCCGGAAGACCGCGGTGTGGCTGGAGCGGAGCGTCGCCAGGAACCGGGCCGAAACCCCTCTCACGGCACGATCACTTCGGAGGTGGACGCGACACGTTGCAGCAGGTCCGCCCAGGTCGCGTTGCCGGCGATCAGGTCAGCCCAGGTGGCGTATTCGCCGATCGCGGACGCCCACGTGTACGTCGTGCCCACAACCTCCGGGCCCGGTTCCACGACCTGCGTCAACGGCAGCGTGAACCAGCGACGCTCCCACGGCATCGTCTGCCGGGTCTCGCGGATATCTCCGACCGTGAAATATCCGCCTGGTGCGGGGAACCCGGTCGGGGCGTGCAAGAACAGGATGTCGCCTGACTTCGCCAGGTACAGCAGATCCTCGGAGTCACCGGCGGTTTCGGTGGTGATCGTCAGGTCGTAGTTCAGCCCGGACGCGACATCGGTGACCGCGATCGGGTACGACCGGCCCAGGATCGGGAACACCTGGGACCGGTTCGTGTGGGTGATGTCGGAGGCGTCCGACGGGATGAACGGCTTGTTCAGGTAAGGCCTCGTCACCGACTTCAGCCACGGCTCGTCCAGGGTCTGGGTGATCGTGGTCGTGAACGTGGCCTGCAGCACATCGGACGAGTTGTAGGACCGTACCCGGTAGGTGATCGCGACACCTTCAGGGAACTCGTAGTCGTCGACGTGGGCGGCGCTCGACGCCACGGGGGCTTCGGTGCCGCCACGAACGATCGTGTAGGTGAGTCCACCGTTGGTGGTGCGGTCGAACACCGCGTAGCTCGACGTGCCGAGCGAGCCGCCGGCGAGACGGATCCGGGACAGCGACGGGTCGTAGGTTGCTGTCAGCGCCATGTCACCTCACCAGCCCTTGCCCGACGTCTCGTTTCACTTGCCGGTTGTTCTGCCTGATCTCGCCCTGCGCGACCATCCGGAAGTGTCCGGTGCCGGTCTCCCAGTTCGTGATCTCCAGTTGCGCGACCATCTCCGCGAGTTCGGAGCGGCGGATGAAGTCGTGCCCGACCGGTTCGGGCCGGCCGGTTCCGTTCCACACCAGCGACGGACCGGTCGGCAACATGCCGCCGTTGTCGTAGGAGGTGAGTTTCACCTTGCCGCCGTCGGAGAACTTCTGCTTCGCGGTGTTGTAGCCGAGCCCGGAACTGGTGAGGGCACGCTGCGACGTCGACCGGGAACCGCCGCCGAGGCCGTTCCCGCCGGCCAGGTAGGACTGCACCTGTCGTTTCGCTGCCGGGGAAGCGCTGGAGTCGCCGATCGCGATCGAGTGGATGTGGTGGTTCCACGGCCCCTGTGACGGGGTGCGGTGCCACGCCGCGAACCCTGCCGCACGCAGAGCTCTCACCGCTGCGTTCCAGCCCTTCGGGCCGTTGGTGTCCATCGCGCCGCCGCCGGCGTGGGTCGAACCAGACGCCGCGACCCTCGTCGAGTAGGAGCCCTGCGTGATGTGGAACGCGGCGCCGAGCATCCGTTCCGCGTTCAGCAGCATCGCGATCGTGCGGGAGTTCAACGTGACACCCCGGAACGAATGCCGCGCACCGGGCGGCCCGCCGGGGCCGGTGAACTGTTTCGCGCCGGCCTTGATGTACGGGCCGGCTGCTTTCAGCATGTACGCGGCGATGTCCTTCGCCATCTGCGACGTGCCGGGAGTGGAGGCGCGGAAGTTGATGCCGGGGCTTCCGCCGGCCGCGAACCCTCCGTCCGGGATGATGACCGCGGTGCCGTCGTTCACGGACTTCATGGCCCGGTCGCCGTACTTCATCGACGACGCCGCCCGGATCACCCACTCCTTGTTCGACAGCGCGTACAGACCAGCCGTGTCGGAGGTCGTGGTGCCCGGTCCACGAACGGGCCCGCCGGGGCCGCCGGTCGCACGCCTGCCGACGCTCGACGGGGACGTCAGGTTGATGCCCTTCGACGAGTACACGATGCCGACCTTGATCTGTTCGTCGGCGATCCCGGAAAGGGTCTTGTCGACGTTCTGCGAGAAGCCTTGAATGTCGGCCCAGGCCTTCGGGATGCCCGACGTCTTGACCTTCGTGTCCTTCTCTTTCGGCAGGTTGTGCAGGCTGGTCGTGTACGTGTCGACCGGTTTCTTCGCCGCGACCGCGGTGTTCGTGACCGTGGTCGAGACACTGTCGGGGATGTCGATGTAGGCGCGGGACAGCCGCTCCGCTTCGGTCTTCGACAGGCCCATCTGGCGGGCCACCTCAACGAACTTCTTCCGCGCCGACTCCGCCGTGGCACGGACCTTGTCGTTGCTTTGCCCGTTGCGGATCATCGCGTCGGTCTGGTCGTTCGTGGCCTCGGCGAGACTGTTCAACGCTGCCTGGTTCGCCCGCCCAGCCGCGGTGTCCAGGTTGATCTTCCCGGTGCGCTTGTCGATGACCCGGCCGTTCTCCTTCGCGGCCTCCGTCGCCGAATCCAGCGCCTCCTGATACCCGATCTGCGCGCCGGACAGCGACAGCGCTGCACCCGACGCGCGGTGCATCTTCTCGATCAAGTCGTCCAGCGCCTGCGCCTGCTCCAGCGCCTTCTTCTCCGACTTCTCCAGCGCCTCCGCCTTCGCGGCCTCCGCAGCCGACAACTGCTGCGCCGGCGTCACCGCACCCCGCGTAGCCGCGCCGGCCTTCGCGGTCGCCTCAGCTTCAGCCTCAGCGGCCTTCGTCGCCGTGTCCAGCGCGGACGTGTAGTCCGGGAACAGTTTCTTCAGATCCTCCATCGACAGGCCCCACTGGGCGGCCTCCCGGGAGATCTGCTCGAACGCGGCCTTCGCGTTGTCGACACTCCCGGACTCCACCAGCTGCGCCAAGGCGTCGTCGAGAGCCTTCACGGTTTGGACGTTGCCGTCGAGACGGTCGAACGGCGCATCCGAGAACAGCGCCTGCTTCAACGTCTCCCCGAGACCCTTGATGTCCGGGCCTCGTTTCGCGATGCCGTCCAGCGACTCACCGAACCGTTCCGCGAGCCGGCCACCCACGACCGTGGACTCACCGAACGTTTCGAGGTCGGTCGCCAATTGGGACAGGCTGCCACGGAACGCGGTGCCCTGCGCCTTGTTCAGCGCCTCCGTCAACTCGAGGATCCCCGCCGCGGCACCACCGACCCGTGTCAACGCTCCCGCGGCGGCGCGGGCCTTCAACCCCGCCGGCCCCATCGACGCCAACGCCTGGTTGAACGCCACGATCTTCGGGACAGCGATCAACGCTGTACCGCCCGCCAACCCGACCGCAGCGGTCACGCCGGCAGCAGCCAAAGCCGCGGACTTCGCCGGGCCTTGGAGACCGTCGAACGCGTCCACCGCTGAGGTGAGCCGCTGCGTCAACCCCCTGAGCGGCCCGTTCGCGCCCTCACCCAAACCGATCAGCGCGGTCTCGAACGACCCCATCAGTTTCTCGAGGTCGCCGCGCAGGTTGTCCTGCTTGATCGCGGCGGTTTCCGCGGCGAACCCGGCGTCGTCGACCTTCTTCGTCCAGTCCGCGATCCCCGACGCGCCCTGCGAGTACAAGACGTTCGCGGCACGGACAGCGTCGTTGCCGAAGATCTGCGCCAACGCCTGGTCGCGCTGCTCCTGCGTCAAATCCTTCAACCGGGTACGCAGCTGCTCGGCCAGAGGAGCGATGCCGATGAACGCGCCCTGAGCGTCGTACACGTTGATGCCGAGGTCTTCCATCAGTTCGGCGGATTCCTTGCTCGGGTTCGCCAAAGCCAGCAGCATCGTCTTGAACGACGTGCCGGCGTCAGACCCGATCAGGCCCGCGGACGCGAACGCCGCCAGGGTGCCGGTGGTTTCCTCGATCGACAGCCCGAACTGGGACGCGACCAGACCGGACTGGTTCAGCGCCTGCGCCATGTCGGACACTTCGCCCTGCGCCTTGCCCGCAGCGGCGGCGAGCAGGTCAGCGATGTGCGGCACCTGCGTGCCCTGCAACTTGAACTGGGTCATCGCCGTGGCCGCGGTCTCCGCCGCGTCAGCGACCCCCAACTCGCCGGCGGCGGCGAGGTCCAGCGCACCGGCGAGACCGCCGCCGAGGATGTCTTGCGTCGACACGCCCGCCTTGGCGAGGTTCTCGATACCGGCCGCGGCCTCCGTCGCCGAGAACGCCGTGTCACGGCCCGCGTCCAAAGCGGCCTGCCGCAGCTCGGCCATGTTCCCGGCGGTTTCGTGGGTCGCGGCCTTCACGTTCGACATCGCCTGGTCGAAGTCCGCGAACCCCTTCACCGCCGCCGCGATACCCACACCCGCCGCGGCGCCGACAGCGAGGAACCCGGCACCGACCGTGTCCCAGTCCGCCTTGTTCTTCTTGGCGTGCTTCGACAGCGAGTCGCCGAAGTCGTTGACGTCCGCCTTCGCTTTACGCAGACCGTTGCTGAAACCGGACAGTTTCAGCTGCAACGCGACCGAGACAGTGCGATCAGCCACCGAACCCCGCCTTTCACTGTCTGCGTTTCGCGCTCCAGATCAGGGCGCGGGCTTGGATGTCGACACCGTCAGGGACAGCGTCGAAATGCTGCTTCTGTTTCTGCGCCACAGCGGTGGCGCGCTGGCAGCGGATCGGCGCCGGCACCTCCCAGGTGCGTTCCGACTCCGGGTCGAGACATTCGCTCATCGGGCCGCCGCACACCGGGCACTTGTTGTCGTCCGCGGCCAGCAACGCCAACGCCCAGTCGCGGGACTCGTCGTCCCATTCCGGTTCCGGCTGCGAATACAGCACCCGGCCTTCGTCGTCGTAGAAGTAGAAGGTGCGGGGCTCCCAGCCGAAGAACCGGCGGCGGCTCACTCCCCAGGATCGGGCTGCTTCGATGTCTCGTCGGACTCGCGGAGAGCCCTCGATGCGAGCCTGGAGAAAGGGACCGCACCATCTCCAACGTTCAACGCGTGCACCGCGCCCGCCAACTCGTCCCACTGGCCCTGGGTGAGGCCGTCGAGGAACTTGTCGCGGGTGTCGGCGTCCATGTCAGGTTCGACGATGCAGGCCGGGACGGCGTCGTTGTAGATCGTCGGCGCGAAGTCCTGGGTCTTGTCCTGCGGCTTGTGTTTCGCGACCAGGTCCGCCCACTGCTTCCGCTCGAGCGCCTGCAGCACCACCTCGACCGTGTACTGCTTCGCTTCGGCGCGGACGTCTTCGATGCGCTGCGCGATCCGTTTCGCTTCCGCGTTCCCGGTCAGGCGGGTGTCGAAGTTCTCTTTGCCGAGCTCCACCAGCTGCTCGTCGAGCCGGTAGATCTCCGCGGTCAGGTCGCCGCGCAGGCAGATCGACACCGACATGCTCGGGCGGGTCCGCTGCTGCAGCAGGTCCCGGATGTCTTTCACGTCCTTGTTCACTTCAGGCTCCTCGGCTCCCCGGCTCCAGGTGACAGGAAGCACCCCCGGTCCGAGCCGAGGTGGACCGGGGGTGCCGTAGAGGGGTCAGGACGCGACGGTGCCGTCGACGACGCGGCCGGTGACGAACATCTTCTGCGTCACCCGCAGCACCGAGTTCGCCTCCGGGGGGAGCTTGCTGCGCTTCCCGGCCTTCACCGGCCACACCTCGACCTCGTCCGACGCGGCGAAGTCGTCGTCGAACGGCTTCCCTTCGCGGCGCACGATGTACCCGGTCGTTCCCGGAACGAGCGTCTCGTAGGCCTCGTTGTCGAGGGCCGTGTTCGAGTTGTTGATGTAGGTGACGGTGAGGGTGCGGGACGCACGGCCAGGCTGCTCGAACGTCTCCGTCTCGCACAGGCGCGGGTCGGAGATCGTGGCCTCGTCCAGGCCTGGGGTGAACCCGTCGCCGGTGAGGTAGCAGGACAGGTCGACGGTGGTCGCGCCGTTCAGGATCGTCGCGGTCGGGGCGGCGGTGTCAGCGATCGTCGGGGTCCACACGATCTTGACGTTGCCGTCAGCGGGGGTGCTGGGAAGATCGACCATCTCGGGTCACTCCTTTTCGGGTTGGCCGACATCCCGGCCGGTGTCTCCCGCCTTGGAGGCGGCGGATTTGGTGGCCGGCTTACCGGCCTTGTTCACCCGGTTCTTCGCGGCCCTCGCCTGCGCGGTGAGGCCCCGGTTCGCCGGGTAGTCCTCGAGCACCTCGACCCGCTTCTTGCGGATCAGCAGATGCCCCGAGGGCAGATCGAATTCGTTGCCTTGCTCGTCACGGACGCGCAGGAACTCCGGCATGTGTGCTCCTTGAATCAGGTCGGGGAACTGGTCCAGCGCCAATCCGCGACCGCGTAGAACCGGGCTGGGTCCACGTCGTCATCACGTTCAGCAGGCCGGGTGAGTAGTTTCTTGATGCGGGTGCAGGTCCACCCGGTCACGACCGGCCGAACCCCCTCGAGACGGGATTCGACTTTCTCCATGCCGAGGTTGACCTGGTCGAGGGTGTCCCCGACGACCGTGGTGCGGACCGTCCACCGTTTCAGCGGGTTGTCGTCCGCCATGTCGACCGCGACCCGGTCCCCGGTGTCCGGGTACAGCGTCACGTACAGGCCCGCGGCGAGGTTC
>Ga0105042_100057_pt1 | contig 12136 bp, 23 predicted proteins | sample LS_165metaG_FD_91487 | JGI IMG/M metagenome (GOLD analysis project Ga0105042, IMG submission 91487) | Switchgrass associated microbial communities from Austin, Texas, USA - LS_165 metaG | ecosystem: Host-associated > Plants > Phyllosphere > Phylloplane/Leaf | place: USA: Austin, Texas | collected... | reverse complement strand
CTGGTCTGCGTCGGCAGCGGTTCGGAGAAGTCGCGGGTGCGGCAGTCCGATCCCGGCCGCTCGTACGTGTTCCCGGCGGCCGCCATCAGCGCACCGGTCGACACGATCGCGGTCTCCTGCTGGCTGGTCTGCGTCGCCATCGGCTGCCACGGGTGCTTCTCAGTCCCGTGGACCGCTTTGGCCGGCATCAGCACTGCCGGGAACTCGCCGAACTTCTGACGGCACCGCTCGGCCCGTTCCATCGTCGCCCGGGCCAGCGGTGACTGGTAGACCTCGCCGGTCTTCTTGTCCTTGATCGTTTTCAGCGGCATGTCGCCGATGCGGGTGCCGAGGTCGGACAGGTCGAGGGCGTCCAGCGACGGCGTGAACGGCGGGATCACCGTGCCGCGGCACGACGGGCACCGGTAGCAGTACTGCTTCCCGTACTGCACCGTGCCCGACTGCGGGATGCCGGTCCGCCACGCCTGGAACGCCTCGACGACCGTGTCGCACCGGGAGCACCACGACGGCGGCCGGTGATCAAGATCAGGGGCCGGCAGCGACTTATCCCAGAAGATCCAGTAGCCGCGGTCGCGGGACTGGCCGACGCCGAAGAACATCGAGTTCAGGAACAGCACCTTGTGCTTGTAGCCCTCGTTCTCGAACTGCTTCAGCCACCACCGATACGTCGACCCGTCGCCGATTTTCCGGCTGCCCGGGACGAGCTTGCCCCACGACTGCAGCTGTGTGGTGCACTCGACCAAGATCAGCCGAGGATGGTGCTCGGCCGCGTAGTGCAACACACAGTTCGCCGTCGCCCGGTCTCGTTCCGACCGGGTGACCTGGTCCTCGTAGTCGGGGTCGTGAAGATCGAACAGCGACGCGCCCTGCTGGTAGGCGCGCAGGCTGTTGGACAGGGAGTGGTTCTTGCAGGAGACGCCGGCGCACAGCATGTCGGCCGGCGGCAGGTCCCGGACCGAGTGGTAGTCCGCCGCGTCCCGGTCGACCAGGTCAGCCCGCCAGTGCTCGGCGTACGGATGGTTCTGCTCGTGGACCAGGACCTTGTACTCGTTGTGGTTCGCGCACATGATCATGTCGAACCCGGCCATCTGGACTCCCCTGGTCAATCCTCCGAACCCGGAGAACAGGTCGAGCGCGGTGGGGGTGTCGTGGCGGAACCGGCGCTGACGCAGCGCGGGGCGGTGCTGCGCGGTGCGACGGGCACGGTGGGACTTCGCGACTCGCTGGCTCATGGTCCGACCTCCCGTGGCGCGGTCAGAGTCACGGTGACCTGGATCCGGCGGCTGCTGGTAGGCCTCCGGCTGGCCTCCGGCGAGAGCTCGCCGATGCCGAGGATCGGACCCTCGACATGGGCGTCCGAGTCATCCGGGAACACGCCGGCGTCGACCAGTCCGTCCGTCCAGGCCTTCGCCGAGGGCTGCCAGTTCGCCGGGTCGCGTCGCTGCCGGTCGAGCATGCCGAGCGTGTAGACGACCAGCACGCGGCCGGCGGCCGGGTCCAACTGCTGGCCGAGGTTGCGGCCGAGCATGCGTAGCGCGGCGGTGCGTTCCATCTTCCGCGACCAGTGCAGCCGGTCGTTCGCGTTGATCAACAGCGATGGGTGGACCATGATCGATGCCTGCGTCCTCACGCCCCACCACCCGGCCCGGTGAGCCTTTCGAGGTGGGCCCGGATGGCGGGATCTCGATCAACGAGTTGGCACAGTTCGGCGTAGACGTCGAGGTCGTCGCTGTTCTGCGCGTTGCGGACGAGGATCGCGATCTTGGCGCGCAGGCTGTCCAGTTCGAGGAGGTCGGTGATCACCTCGTTGGTGAGCGCCCAAGCCATGCCGTTGCGGGATGGCTGCGCGCCGCGGTGGCCGTAGTCCTGGTCCTTGAGCACCGCGGCGATGCGGTCGTGGAGTTTGTCGCGGGTGATCACCGATCACCTCCGTCCTGTAGTGCTTCGGCATGCTGTGCGGCCATCAGTGCCCGGCCGAGCACGGCGAGCTCGGTGCCGAAATCGATCAGGTCACCCGGTGACATCCGGGCCATGTAGGACCCCAGGTGGCCGACCATCGCGAAGGATCCGAAGACGGTGATCGACAGCTGGTCCTCGTGGAACGTGCGTTCCGTGTCGGCGTGGCCCGGGATCCGACCGGTCTGGGTGTGGCAGGTGAACCGGCCGGTCGATCCCCAGCCGGGCCGGATGACCGCGGCCGGATCACCATTGCGAGGGGCGCGGGGACGGGACAGCTTCACGCCGAGCCGGTCGGCCGCGCGCTGGACGGTCTTCTTCAGCGACCCGGTTCCGATGCCGAGGGCGGCCGCCAGGTCGACGATTGGGGCGCCGGCGTTCCAGTGCGCGACGACCCAGCGGTCGCTCGGCCGGGTCACTGGTCGGCCTCGATCCGTGACAGAGCAGCCTCGAACTCGGTGATGGCCTCCGTCAGTAGGTGTTCGCGCAGTCCGCGCCACCCGCGGGGCATCCACCACATGACCCAGAACTGGCCCTCGAACTTCTTCCGGGCCTCACGGCGCGCGACGGACCGGCGGATGTTCGCGAGCCACATCTCGTGCTGCTCGCGCCGGGTCGCGCACTTCGCGACGACCTCACTGTTCGTGATCACCGCGGCCCCGGTCATTCCCCACCGCCGGCGTCGTCGTCGGCAAGCGGATCAAGATCACCGGCGTCGGAAGGCTTGACCCACTTCTCGAGCTCGGTCGCGTACTTGGCAGCAGCTTCCGCGAAGCGCTTCATCGTCTCGACCTGGGCGACGGTGACGGGTTCGTCCCTGCGGGTGTAGATGCTGAGTCGCACCGTTAGGAACCAGGCACCGAAGATCGGCGGGTGGTCGTCGTACACGGCCACGTCCGGGTAGAAGTCGCCATCCCGGAGAGTGATGTCGACCGTCGTGTAGGCGTCGTTCATCGCTCGCCCCGCTCCGGCTCGTCGGTAGCGGCGGCCTCACGCCAGGCGGCAGCGTGGTCCTCGAAGATCAGGACCCGGTCCTCGATCGGGTGTGCGATCCCGACCGCCTTCGAGCCCCAGCCGTCACCGGCCCAGAACAGGACCATGACCTGGCGCCCGGCGATCTTCTCCCACGATTCGGCCCCGACGACCCGGAGGATCTGCAGCAGATGGTCCAGCCCGTACGCGGTCCCGATGCGCTGCTTCTTCTCCTCGTCGTAGCTGTCGAGGGCGTATCCGCCGACCGCGATCCCGGTCGAGTCGCCCTCGCAGCGGAGGTACGCTGAAAGGATCCCGTGGTCCTCGTTGCCGAGGTGGGTCGACTTGATGATCATCGGCTCGGCGGTGTACGTCGCCCCGTTGTGTTCGATGGTCGTGGTGCGCTTCATCGCGGGTCTCCTTCGGTGTCGGTGTCGTCATCGGGTTGCGGACCGACGAGGTAGTCCTCGAGGTTGGTGATCGCCTTCAGCAGCCGGCGGACCTGTCGCCGCTGGTCGCGCCGCAGCCGGCCCATGGCCTCCCACTGGGCGAGGTCCTCGCGGAGGACCCAGAGGAAGTCGTTGATCATGAGCCGACCGCCTCCGTGGCGTCGCCCGCCTGCTTCCGGGCGACCATCTGCAGATGGTCGGCGTACCGGCGCTTCGCGTGGTACTCGGCCTGCCGCAACTGGTACCGCTCGACGACCGGCCGGACGCCGACCAGCGCCGCGGGCAGGTTGTTGATCCGGTCGGCGAGGTAGTTCGCGACGACGCACGCGGTGACGTCCCGGCTGTACTTCGCGAGGTCCCGCTCGTGCTCGGCCAGATCGACGCGGGACGCGAGGCTGTCCTCGCCCATCACGGCGGTCACAGCTCGATCCAGTTCATGATCAAGAACAGGAACAGGACGGCGAGCGCGACGGCCGGGGCCCAGTTGTAGAACCGGGTCACGGCCTTGTGCTCGCGACGGCGCGGCTGCCGCGCCGTCGGGGGTTCGTAGTCGAACTGGGACATCTCGATAAACTCCTCGTGTTCGGAGGCTCCGGTCCGTTCTTCGCGGGATGGCCGGAGCCTCTGGCGTTTCTTTGGATGACGTGGATGCGGGAGGACTCGAACCTCCGACTTCGCCGAGGCGCACCCGGATTGAGTTGTGGGGGTTGGGTGGCGGCCTGACGCGCGGGGGTCTGACCGCCACCCGGTGTGCCCAGTCGGGGGAAACTGGCACGTCTCTTTCAGCGGACCGAGTTGACGTCGCTATGCATGACTCCTCCTCTCGCTCCGTCCGCAGTGGTTGGTTCAGGCCGCCGCCCGGCGCCGGTACACCTCGGGCGGCGGTTTCATCAGCGCGGCGACCTTGAGCAGTCGCCACTCCGGGGTGGCCGGGCCCTTCTCCGCGACCCGGCGGACCATCGCGTCGTACTCGGGTGTTCCCGGCAGCGGCGGCTTCGCAGGCACGGTGATCACTTCCCGTAGATCCGTTGCAGCGCCCGATACTGCGAGGCCACCGGCTTCCACGGGCGGGCCGCAGAGTTGTAGTGGTACATCGGGTCGTGCTTCGAATCGGTGTGGGCAAACCCGAGGCAGTGACCGGTCTCGTGAGCGGCTGTCGAGAGCCGCATCCGGTTGGACGTGAAGCGGCGGGTGTCGACCTCGACCGTGCAGCTCACGATCCGGTTCCGGAGCATCCACCTCGTCGCCGTCGCGACGGTGTGGCCCGGCCGCCGGCCCGCGTAGAACCGGATGCACTGCTTGCCCTTCGGGCACTTCTTCACCAGGACGAGGTTGAGCCGGGACCGGTTGTCCCATGCCTCGATCGCCTTGCCGACCTGGAATGACTTCGGCAGCGACGACTGGACGTAGACCGTGCGGTCGTCCCACCGCGGCTGCGGCAGGGCGCCGGCCGGCTGAGCCACCGAGGCCACGATGACCCCGGCTGCGGTCAGCACCGAGGCCACGCGGCTCACGAGCATCGGGACGTTCATGCCGCGTCCTCGCCGGACTTGATCTGCAGTGCGTTCGGGTCCCGGACGATCGCGGCGACCGGGATGTCCAGCGCGTTCGCGATCCGGTAGAGGACCTCGAGGCTCGCTTCCTTGCGCTCGTTCTCGAGGTTGTCCAGGTGGGCGTAGCTCAGCTGGGCCTCGGTGGCGAAGTCGCTGGGCTTCTTGCCGGCCTTGATCCGGAAGGACCGGATCGCGGTGCCGTTGTGTCTGGTTGCCATTCGCTTCCTCCTCACGAGGAAGAGAGTAGAAGAAGATGGAAGGAAGAAGCAAGAGGAATGTGGAAGAAGATCTATTTTCCCTAGTCAGACGGCGTGTCGCAGGTCAAACCACATCCGTGTGTTTCCGGTGGAATGGGTAGGAACCTCTTCTAAGGGCTGCTCGACTCTTCCGGTCTCTTCCTGGCACCCTTGAATCCGTGGAGACATATGCGAGCGACGACTGGAAACGACTCGGTCGCGCCGTCCGGACCAGACGCATGCGGGACGGGTTCACCCGCGCCGCTGACTGGTCGGCCTACGTCGGACGGTCCAGTCGGCTACTGCTTGGCCTGGAGCGCGGCGAGCCGACCGGAGACGTGACACTCGCTGCGATCGAGGAGGCTCTCGGCTGGCCGTTCCTCACAACCGAATTGATCTTGAAGCAGGAGACACCAGACACGTGGAAGGGCGAGGGGTTCGAGGATTGGCTGGAGAGCCTGGTCAGCGACGAGGGTCGGGGGATCGATCGGCTGCGAGTAGCCGTCGACGATGCCAAGATGCGTCGCCAACGCCACGAGCTGGAGCACGTCAGTGACAACGTCCTCCTGGCCGAGCTCGCGCGCCGGATGGGCGAGCGACCGCCTGTAGGTGAACCGTTGCCCGATCCACTCCGCGACGCTGATCTGGCGAAGCTGACGGAGCTCAGGAACCGCCTCGCGCACACAGACGCCGGCGCCGAAGTGATCGACCTAGTCGAGTATCTCCGCGTAACGGTTGCGGCAGCGAAGGCTCGAATAGAAGCACAGAAGGAGGTGGTCGGCGATGGCAAAGAAGCCGCCCCCATGAACCAAGCGGCTGGCGGCCGCGACGAGACCAGCGAGGCATCGGGGGCCGACGGGGAGTCGGAGGGCAGAGGTGGTCCACCGCCCCCAGGTGAACCAGCCGACGGCGTCGTCGGACAAGGACGTCCGAGTCGCCGCAAGACGCATCGCGGAGCCTGACCACTCGGGGGTGGTGAAAGTGGTGAACGGCCGCCCTCGAGATGTGGGAACCGGTTCCGCAACCACCTTTGGACCGCTTAAGATTGCCGCACCTCTGGGGGTTTGGGGCTTTCAAGCGGCAAGCCGGAGGGCGTCAGCATTGGCGCTACGTTCGCCGGCTGCGGGAGGGGACGAACGTCAGGCGTGTCTGGATATAGACGCGCGATTCCATACGACCCGGTAGACGACGCTGCTCGGCGTTGGCCGGACTGGATATTCGCGCTTGCACACATAGAGAACGGGACCGAGCAGATCATCCGCAGCATGCAGGTAGTGCTGCTCGACGTCGACGCCTGGGACGGCGACGTCGAAGAGGGCGTCGCGCACAGCGCCGCCCATCTCCAGCTGCGTCACCACCTCCGAAACGGCTGGCTGACGCAGCAAGACGAGATGGACGCCGAGGGGCTGGCAGCACTCTGGCTCGACGAGACGGAGGGTGCAGCGTTGTTCAGCCGCGTCAACTCGATCTAGCATGAGAGGCCCCGGGGATCCTTGCACACAAGGGATTCCCGGGGCCTTACTTTGTTTAGGGTCTGCGGTTCACACTCCGGTTGGTATGAGCTACCCTCAAACAATGCGACACGCTGGGATCTATGCACGCTCAGCCATGGGTGACGACCACGACCGGTCACCCGTGGAGCGGCAGGTGGCGGCCTGCCGGCAGATCGCGGCCGGCGAGGGATGGGTGATCGAACGCGTCTACGAGGACGTCGCTTCGTCCGGCGTCCCGCGGCCGGGCTACGACCGGATGCTCGCCGACATCCGCAGTCGGGTGATCGACGGCGTGATCGTCTACGACCTGGACCGGCTCACCAGGTCGGCCGCCGAGCACGCCCGGTTTGCGGACTTGGTCGATAGGCATCGGGTCGCAGTGGTCACGGCCGGGCCGCGATCATGATGAAGCTGTGGGGCGTTTACGCCCGGATGTCGAAGGACAAGACCGGTGAGGCGCTCGGCATCTCGCGCCAGGTGACGCTGTGCCAGGAGAAGCACGCCGCGGGGCTCGGGGGCCGGGTCGTGAAGGTGTACGCCGACAACGATCGCTCTGCGTTCAGCGGCAAGCGGCGCGAGGGCTACGAGCAGATGCTGGCCGACATCGGCGCCGGGGTGATTAACGGCGTGATCGTCTACGACCTGGACCGGTTGAACCGGAGCCCGAGGGAACTCGAGGAGTTCATCGACCTGGCTGACGAGTTCCGGATCGCGCTGGCGTCGGTCGGTGGCGAGGTGGACCTGGCGACGGACAACGGCCGGCTGTACGCCCGGATCAAGGCGGCCGTGGCCCGGGCCGAGGTCGAGCGGAAGTCACAGCGACAGAAGGACGAGTGCCGGCAGCGGGCGATGATGGGCCGGGCGTTCAACACCCGGCGCGCGTTCGGCTACGCGGACAAGACGCTGGCGGTGGTTCCGGCGGAGGCGGCAGCGATTCGCGAGGGCGCGCAGTGGCTGCTCGACGGGGTCACACTGGCTGAGATAGCGAGGCGGTGGAACGCGGCAGGGCACCGGACCGCGAAGCGGAAATCGACCGGCGGCCACGAGTGGACGAGGGAGTCCGTGTCGCAGCTGTTCCGGAACCCGCGGCTCGCCGGCGTCCGCACCTACCACCGCGAGATCGTCATGGTCGACGGCGAGCCGGTCCGGGCCCAGTGGGATCCGATCATCGACCTCGACACGTGGCGCGCAGTCCATGCCGTCCTCTCCGATCCTCGTCGGAAATGGCCGAACGCGACTGCGCAGCTGCTCCTGTCCGGGCTCGCCCGGTGCGGTCGCTGTGGCGGCCGGATCAACTCCGGAGGGACGCGGCAGGGCTACTCGGTCGGGCCGCGGTACCGGTGCACGACAAACGCATCCCACGTGAACAGGACGGCCAAGCCGGTCGAGAAGTTCGTGATCGATGTGCTGATGCACCGGCTGCACACGCCGACCGTGGCACGGGCGCTCGCCGAGCCGACGACGAAGATCGACATCGGGGCGCTACAGGACGAGGCGAGACAGATCCACCAGCGACTCGAGGGCCTTTCCGAGTCCTACGCGGACGGGCTGATCACGATCGGCCAGCTGAACACAGGGACCGAACGGCTCCGGGCCCGGCTCGCCGAGGTCGAGTCGAAGATGGTGGAGACCCGTTCCCCGACCACCATCAAGCTGGTGACGGCCGCCGACATCGAGACGGCGTGGAAGGCGATGGACGTCCCTCAGCAGCGGGTGGCGATCCGGGACCTGATGACGGTCAAGATGTACGGGCCCGGCCCGGGGATTCGGTACGTGACCGACGAGCAGGTCGTGATCGACTGGTTGGACTAGCGGCGCGGGGCGAAGTAGTCGCCGAGCATCTCGGTGGTCCATGCCGGCTGGTGCGTCTCGCCGCGGGGTCCGAACTCGGCGAACCACGGTTTGATGTCGATCACGGGGGTGCCGTCGACGGCGTCGAGGTCCTCGACGTGGAGGTCCAGCCCGTCGACCTTGATCAGGCGACAGCGGGAGATGCCGAGCCAGTTGACGCGGCGCATGTTGCGGTGGCCGAACGCGCCGACCTCCGGCCAGTGCGGGTTGTCCCGGGGCCGGCGGGCGCCGAGGTTGAGGTCGGTCTGGTCGGTGAGGTGGAAGAAGAACACGACCTCGAGGTGCGAGAACTCGTCCAGTCCGGCCACCGACCGTTCGTCGAACCGGTCGCCGTCGATCCGCAGGATGGCGCGAGTTCCGCCCCAGTAGTCGTCGGTCGGCTCGGTCCGGCCGCCGATCACCTGCGCGACCGGTTCGAACGGGATGGCCTTCTGGGTCATGGATCTCCTCCGATGGTGGTCACCTCGCCGCGGCGGCGAGGTAGCGCGCGGCGCGCTGGTCGAGTTCGGCGGCGGCAGGGATGCCGCGGGTCCGGAGCGTCGACAGCGCGGCACGCATGTCGGTGACGGTCTGCCGGGTCCGGGCTGACTGGACGCCGTCCATCATGTCGAGCGACGTCGACCAGGTCGCGCACGCCTCGTCGATCGCGCCCTGCCTGGCCTGGATCGCGCCGAGGTAGCCGAGCGTGACGGCGTGGGTCCGGGTGAACGTGGCTGCCTTCCGGGTTCGGACACTGCGGTGGAACTGCTCGGTCGCCCGGGTCAGGTCGCCAAGGTCGCGCAGGGTGCACGCGGTCTCGTGGGCGAGGCTGGCTTCGCCGAAGAAGAACACCCGGCCGGGTTCCTCGTCGCCGTCGGTCGCGGCCGACAGGTTGTCCTCGGCCCGTAGGAGCGCCTTCGCCGCGGCGGGGCCCTGGCCGGCGGCCGCGTAGGCCCGGGCCTGGACGACCTCGAGCAGCGCCCGTTCGCGGGGGGTGGCCAGACCGGACCGGTCCCCGGCGAGCGACGCCTCGGCCAGGCGGACCGCCGGCCGCGGGTGGCCGAGGTCGACGGCCTGGTGCGCCATCGCCCGCAGGATGTGGCCGGCGAGCGGTGGGTCGTCGGCCTCGGCGGCCAACTGGACGGCGACGGTGAAGTACTTCTGTGCGATCGCGTGCTCGGCGTTGTCGAACGCCATCCAGCCGCACAGGTAGGCGAGCTCACCGGCGGTGGAGAACAGGCCACGCCGGATCCCGTCGCTGCTGTGGGAGGCCCGCAGCGTGGCGGCGACGTCGGACGTCAGGTACTGCTCAACCGCGGCCCGGGCGTGGCCGCCGCCGCGTCGTTGATCGATCCGGGTGAACATCTGCACCGTCTCGCGGATCGCGTCCAGGTCACCGGCGCCGATCCGTCGGCCAGCGGGTCGGCCGCTGGAACGCTGGGCGCCGCGGCCGGCCATCGCGTCCCACCACGGCTGGGAGGGTACGGCCAGCGCCGCCACGGAATAGCCGGCGGCCCGCAGGAGCGCTCGGCGCTCGATGTCCACGTTGTCTCTCCCGAGATCGGCCAGCGTGGTCAGCGTATCGGCGGACCAGTCGATCTGATTCGAGACCCGTGGACTGGGCAGGCCGAGCTCATCGACGGTGACGATCCGGCCGAGTCGCCGTGACAGGGCCTCCGCCAGGACGGCCGGCGCATCCCCGGACGGGGCGGATCCGGCGACCCAGTGCGAGACGTGGGATCGGCCGATCGACATGAGCCGCTGGTTGCTGGTCTCGGCGGCGACGCGGCCCACAGCTTGGGCTACCTGCGCATGGGACCAGTCCGCCTCGGCGATGGCCGCAGCGAGCCGCAAATTGCGGCGCTGGTCTCTGGTCACAGGCGCTGAATCCCCTGGTGCTCGTTCACCACTTTCACCACCCCCGAGCATCACGACCGGTACCCGCGCGCGGCGGCCAGTGATTCGCTCATCGTATCCGCCGCGGGGCACCTGCGGGTCAAGCATGGGAGTCGAGATGAACGGTGAGCCAGTACGGCAGCAGATAGCGCCTGAGCTTCGGGTGCAGCTGTGGTTTGGCCCGCACCTCCTGCACAACTACCGGGCCGGCGCCGAGGCCGCCGAGGCGTACGCGGCCGCGATCGGCCGGCGGTTCGCCGGGCTGAAGATCACCATCGATTCGGAGGCGACGGCCGAACTCTCGCCGCTGCCGTGCGAACAGTTGTGGGGCGTGCTGACACCATGACCGACGCGCTGACGCCGCGCACCGCGGAGGCGACCGCGAGCCTGCTGCATGCGGCGTGGGAGACGGCCCGATCGCGGCAACGCAGTGCCGGAGCGATCGTCGCCGAGCAGGATGCTCGCGAGAGCCTGGTGCGGTGGCTCGACGATCATGGGCTGGCCGGCAGTCGGTATGACCCCCGCTAGGTGTCGGTCGGGCGGTCGGGCGTCATCCAGGCGATGATCTGCCAGCCGTCGGGGACCTTCGCCCGGGCAAGTTCCCGGGCTTCCTCGTAGCCGGAGGCCTCGGCCTCGACCTCGTCGAACTCGTTCGGGTCGGCCGGCTGGTCGATCTCGCGGATCCTGGCGATCACCTTCACAGGTGCACTCTGCCACGCGACCCCGACATTGACCTCATCGAACACATGTTCGATACTGTCCGGGTGGGAGGCTACGGACGGACACCGGCATGGTGGGAGAAGCTGTCGCCCGTCGTCGAGCCGGACGTCGTGAACGAGGAGTGGCCGCCCGGCGAGACCGCCCGCTACCTGCCGGAGCAGGACCGGATCGAGGTCGAGGCCCGGGTCGTGTGGCCGGACGGCACGGAGGAATGGATCCGCGGGCACGCCACCAGGTGGACCCGGCCGGTCGCCCTGGTCGAGCTTCACGACCCGCGCCGGGCCCGGGTCTGGCTGCCCGCGGCTGACGTCCGCCGGGCCGAGTAGACGCACGAAACCGCCCCCACCCGGTGAAGGGTGGGGGCGGTTTGTGTCTCCCCTGGGGGCTGCGAGGAGCCTAGGGCCGGCTGTCGCGATCCGGCGGTTCCAGATCACCGTCGCCAGGGCCGAAGTCCGGATCGGCGGCTCGCCGCGGGCTGCCGAGATTCAGCAGCCGCTCGGACGCGCCGGACGGCTTCCAGATGCCGTAGTGCATGGCGATCGCGGTGGCCAACGAACCCACCGCGGTGAGCGCCCACATGCCGAGGTCGAACGGCTGGCCGGCGAGCAGCGCGGCGCCGAGCTCCGTCAGGCCGGACGACACCACCGCGAGCAGCGCTAGCAGCCCGGCCTTCAGACCGGACGCCGTCATCTTGTTCGTGATGAGGCCGACGAGCAGCGGTAACAGCACCGCGACCGCGAGTTGGATCGCGGCCTGCGGCGGGATGGTGAACTCGATCATGATCAACTCGCTTTCTGGAGGTACTCGAGGGCGTAGTGCTCGCCGGTCTCGGTGACGGCCCACCGCCGCGGCTTGCCGTCGTCGCCCTTCGCGCCGGCCGTGTCCTGGACGGTCCGCTCGGCGCGGACGACGAACCCGCGGGCGCGCTGCGCCAGCACCTTCGTGCCGGCCGTCGACGGGCCGGACCGGGCGTTGAGCGTGGAGCCGGGGTTGATGTCGACGAGGTATTCGGCCGGCGGGACTCGCTCGAG
>Ga0105042_100056_pt1 | contig 12260 bp, 22 predicted proteins | sample LS_165metaG_FD_91487 | JGI IMG/M metagenome (GOLD analysis project Ga0105042, IMG submission 91487) | Switchgrass associated microbial communities from Austin, Texas, USA - LS_165 metaG | ecosystem: Host-associated > Plants > Phyllosphere > Phylloplane/Leaf | place: USA: Austin, Texas | collected... | reverse complement strand
GGGCCGCGAGCGCGGCGTGGACGGCCTTCGGGTCGCTGACGCGGGCCTTGAGCTCTGCTTCGATCGCCATGGCCGCCAGTGTCTCAGAGGACCCGGCGTGCTGTCGACCATCGGTCGCCGAGCTCGCGCCGGAACCCGTCGAGCAGCATCCCCTCGATGCGGTGCACTTCGGACTGGTGGCCTTCGGCGGCGCCGTCGAACAGGCTCAGGAACAGGCTCCGGTCGGCGCGGATGATGCGCCACACCGGGAGCGAGTCGTACACGGCCACCTGGACGTCCAGGTGTGGCAGGTCGGCGAGCTCGGCGAGGCGGGTGATGGACATGCGGATGCCGGCCGCGAAGCTCGCGGGGGACTCGCCGATCTCGACGGCGCGGCGGGCGGTCGCCTCGCAGTCCGGGTCGAGGAGGAGGACGCGCACGCGCGCGGGCGCCTCGCGCTCGACGAGCGCTGGCCGCAAGAGCGAGTCGTTGAGGCCGATCAGCCCGAGGGCGCGGACGACGAGGAGGTCGACTTCGGCGGCCTCGGCGACGGCGGCGCGGATGGCATCGGCGGCGCCGTCCTGGCGGTCCCAGGCCGTCCACGGCGCGGGGACCGGCGACCGCGGCGCGAGCCCGAGCGCGATCCGCGCGGAGTCGGGCATGGACAGGCCGTCGGCGATCCGCTCAAGGACCTCGATGGAGGTGACCCGCCGCCTGCCGTTCGCGAGCTCGTTGACGCGCGGCTGGCCGAGGCCGGTCGCGGTCCCGAGGCGGGTCTGCGTGATGCCGTGCTGCCGCACGACCTGGAGCAGGGCCTCGATGTCGCGGCCCGCGAGCGCGGCGAGGACATCGGGCCGGTCCCATGCGGCGGCGGGGAGGGTCACGGGCATGAGCGAGCGCGTATCCACTCCGTGATGATCGCACCGTGAGATACCCACCTGGGGATTGGGGTACGGTGCCTGCCGCTGTGAGCATGGTCAATAGGTCGAGCTCATCGGCCCCGAAAACGACTATGGGCCCCGCAAGCGGGGCCCTCACCAGAGAGGCACCTCTGATGATGGACACGAGCCTACCTACCGACTCGGCGACAGGGCAAGCCCCGCCGAACGGGGTTCCCTCTACGTACATCCTGGTCGAGCGCTGGAAGGGCGAGGGGACCGAGCTGTACGTCCACCCCGATCCCGCGATCCGCTCCGGCGTGCTCATCGCCGCCGACGGCGATGACTACAAGCCCGCCCTGCGGTTCCAGTTCTACTCGGACGGCGAAATCTACTGGTCCGACTGGCTCGGCCCCGCTGAGTGCTGGGACGAGGCCGCCCGGGCGCGGACCCTCGCCGACATCACCGACACCGTCGCCCCGGGACGCTGACCCGCTCCCTGAAGGGGCTGCGCGGGCTGGCGGCAGCCCCGGCCCCTGGGACGCCGTGCCGTGGTCTGCATGGCGTCCCACCCTTGGGCCGCCGCGTCTTGAACCACGCGGCGGCCCGCCAAGACCGGGGATTCAGTTCCCCGAAGGGGCCGCAAGGCCCGCCCGCGGCAGGGATGGACTAGCTCCTCGGGCTCTGCCGCGGGCACCTCAACGCCCTGCCCTGGAGTCTCTCCGGATTCTCTTGTCAGGGGGCGGGCGACTGGCCGCGGCGGGGGTGTACGCCGCGGCCAGGACGTCACCCGAACGGGGCAGTGAAAATGACCTTGATCGGGGCACTCCTCCCGATACGAGCCCGACCGTCAACGCGCGCCAGCTGCGGCGGTCGGGCTCCATTTTGCCCGCTTGCCTATCAGTATAAAGTCCCATCAGGCACCTTGTATTGAGGCCCAAGCAATTATACGATGAGGCATGGACGAAGAACCCCCCATATTCCAGGGAAAACAGGCCGTCAACGGGCTGCGGCGGAAGGTCATCGCGATCTACTGTCGTATCTCGAAAGACGACGAAGAGCGCGGCGAGGGCGTGGAGAACCAGGAGAAGTGGGGTCGTGCTTACGCCGAGAAAACCTGGCCGGGCATTCCGGTCGTGGTCTTCTGCGACAACAACCTGAGCGCGACCGACCCCAACCTCCGCCGTCCCGAGTTCGAGCGACTCCGCGAGTGGATTAACGCCGGCCGAATCGCCCAGATTTGGGCATCCGAGCAGTTCCGTCTGTGCCGCATGCCCGAGCAGTGGTTCCCCTGGGCACGCGAGTTGACCGCCGCCGGGATCACCGAGCTGCACACCAAGCGCCATGGCGTCGTCATCGTCAACAGCGAGGCGGCCGGGATCAACGTGGTCATCGGGGGCGGGGAAGTCAACAGGACGAAGTCCCGCGTCGACGACAAGCTTGAGGAGAATGCGATCCAAGGGCGTCCGCCAGGTTCGCGCCCGGCCGGGTACCGACATGCCAAGGTGAAGGGTGTGAAAACGTACCAGATCGACGAGGAAGAGTGGCGGCCGCGTCTTTGGGCCGCGTACGCAGTGCTCGACGGATGGGCCCTCGAAGCCGCCGCCGAGGCGCTCCGGAGGCGCGGCCTTGTGGGTGCGCACCGCAGGATCATCAGGGACGAAAACAAGAACCCGGTCATCGATCCTGAGACCGGCGAGGCTGCCTTCCGCACCACTAGGTTCACGTCGACGACCCTCCGCCACTGGCTGACTAGTCCTACGGTCGCCGGACTCAGAGTCCATAAAGGTGAGATCATTGGACGTGGCAATTGGCCTCCTTTGCTGTGCGATGATCCGTACGCTGAGGACGCCTATCAGAAGGCGTCCGAGATGCGCAGGCGATTGCTTGCAATGCTCGGAGAATCTCGCGAGGTGGTGACGAGGTCGGGCAAGGTCAGCAAGGTCACTCCAGTCGTGCTCCGGCAAAGCGGTCGGGCGCGGCGGCGCTACCTGCTGTCGGGTGGCCCGCTTGTGTGCGGACTGTGCGGGAACCGAATTTCAGGCGGTGCAAAGGTCACCTCCAGAACGGATAGGCAGCCGAAGCCGTATTACCGGTGCGCTACAGCTAAAGGCGGTGGCGGATGCGTCGGGATGCTGGCGGACGAGGTAGAGCGGATCTTCAAGGAGAGCCTGCTTAAGCATGTGGCGTCGGAGAAGTTTGCCGCAACGTTCGGCGTCGACCCCTACGTTGATCGGCGGAACCGGCTTGTCTCGGAGTTGGATGCGATGGGCGCAAAACGGCAGAGCCTTGCGGGGCAGTGGGCCAGCGATGAGCTCGGTGACGTCGAGTGGAAGGCGGCACGGGCCAGACTGGACGAGCGCGAGTTGTCGATCCGAGACGAACTCGCGAGCATCCCGGATCCGCCGCCGCAGGACTTCGATCCTCGGGTACTGCGGGACCCTCGCGTATGGGATGCGATGACGCTCGGTGAACGGCGACGAGTTGTTGACTTGCTTGTGGAGTCGGTGGCACTGAACCGGGCGTGGACGAACGACAGCAGACCGAACCCGAACCGGGTTGTGGTCGTCTGGAAGTAGCGAGCGGCGCGGCGGGGCGGTCCCTCCCCCGCCGCGCCCGTCCAGTGCTATTTGTCGTGCCAGCCGCCGCCGATCCAGAGCTTCCCGAGTTCGGTCAGGTGGGTCTGGACCGCGGCGAGGGCCACGGTGATCTCCTTGAGGGTCGCTGCGACGTCGTCGAGCCGGGTGACGGTGTCGCCGAGTTGGTCCTCGGTGCCGGTGAGGCGCTCCTCTGCGTCCTTGATCTGCTTGCACAGGCGTGCAGTCTTCTGCTGGATGCGGGAGGAGGAGGTGAGGACGGTCTCGGTGTGCGCGGCGGCGGCGGCCGCGAGCTGGTCGTGGCGTTCGTTGAACGTGCGGCAGACGCGTTCGACGACTTTCTCCAGGCCCCAGAACAGCCAGAGCGCGAGGCTGACGCACAGGAGTCCGAGGCAGGAGCTCATGAGGACCGGCTGGTCGACTGCGGAGACGAGGGGTTCGCGGAGGTGGAGCCCGACGAGGAGGATGCCGCCGACCGCTGGGATGGCTCCGATGAGGGGGTTGGGCGCGAAGCGCTTGTCCTGTTGTGGTGGGTGTTGCTCTTGTTCTGTCATGGGGCACTCCATTGTCCCGAGGTGTAGTTGTTCGCGCGCCAGCGATCTAAGAACTGTATGTGTCGGGTTCATGACAATGCAACGTTGCAAGCGCTCTCTGCGGGTCGTCCTTTCGTCCCATCATTCAGGACCGAAATGGTTGCAACCCGTCACCGACACTAATCGTTCGGGTTACCGCGTTCCGCCTCGTCCTCTTCACGGGCCTTCGCCATGTCCTCTTCCGCTCGTTTGAAGAAGCGCTCCATCGCTGCCTGGTGCGCGGCGGTGATGTCGTCAAGCGCCCGCTGGTACTCGGTTCGCTGAGCGGGAGTCAGGTTGAGGTTCAAGATGGCGTTCGCGCGCTCCATCGCCGCCTCGTACTGGGATAGCCGCTCGCTGGCGGAGGCGACGGTGAACCCGAGGTAGCCGTATGGCACGACACGGTCCTCCTCGGGGATGCCGAGGAGGTCGAAGGCCCGGTCGAGCTGTTCCCGCTGCGGGCCGTCCATGTCGTTGGTGAGCTTCTGCCACCGATACAGGCTCGCCCGGTTCGCGCCGCTGTCTTCGATGAGTCGCCGAAGAGACTTCTTCTCTTCGCGTGCCAGGTCATCGAGTTTGCGCTTCAGCCACTCACTGAAGGCAGGGAGGTTCCGGCGAGCCGCGCGACGCGGTGTCTTGGACATAGGACCAGGGTAGGAAGGCGGGGCGTGACGCCGCTGCCAGGTTGACATCTTGTCTCGACGGTAAGACCAGCTAGCGATCTCGACTCGCGTCTTCCAGTCGGGAATTATCGTGCGCATCCTCCAATCGTATGTCCTGAACACCGGACAGGACTCATACTTTCGGTCAGTTGAAACTCACCCGGATGGGACTGGTCTTAGGAGCAGGACCACGCGTAGAGTGGTCTCATGGTTAAGACCACGGAGCCGGTGGAGCCGGTCAAGGGCTTCGACATCGCCATCGTGCGAGGCCAGCCCTGCTACTTCATCGACGACGTCCCCGACGTCGTCGACATCTGCCGCCGGCAGGTCGACCGAGAGGTCGCGCGAGGCCATCTGGAGCGGGTCAAGAAGGGACAGCTCACCTTCATCCGCATCGACGAGGCCCACGAACTCCGGTCGATCGTCAAGGAGCGCAAGGAGAACCGCAGTGTCGAACACACAGCCTGACGAGAGCGACCGCCCCACCGGCGCTCCTCGGCCCGCAGGTCCGCGGCCGATCTCCCCGAGGCCCCGCGCCATGGAAGATCCGGCCGTTCTGCGGGACCTGCATTCGGTGTGGATGCGGGCTATGGAGCGGGCCGGGCTCACGATCGCGGACCTCCGTGATCCGGCCGAGGTCCACGTCCCGGCCGCCTAGACCACTCCCCGCCGGTGACCGATTCCCACCGGCAGGGCCGCCCGTCCTCCCGAGGGCGGCCCGCATGCGGCGTAGCGCAGAGGTAGCGCGCCGGTCGGCTTAGACCGGAGGTCGCGGGTTCGATCCCCGTCCGCCGCAACGACAAAGGGCCCCAGCTCTAGCCAGCCGGGGCCCGCCCACAAGAGCAGAAATGGAGTCTGCCAGTGAACACCAACCAGCCTACCGAGGGCCGCGTCGACACGTCGCGGCGAGGCGAGAAGGTCACCGCGAAGCACCCCGGCGGGCGCGTCGGCGAGTTCGAGATCGTCTCGACCTGGACGAGCGCCGACGGCGTCCCGATGATGACGATCACCCGCCCCGGGGGCCTTTCCTGGGACGTCCCGGCCGCCGAGGTCGTGCAGGACCCGAACCCCGAGCAGGCCCGCGCCGCGTGGATCGCGGGGATGCGGGCGCTCCTGGACATGCTCGATGGCGCCCCGCAGGTGCCGCTGCCGCACTTCGCGAAGGACAAGGTGTCGTTCTACGTCGACTCGCCGCTGCTGTCGGCGCGGATCGCGAAGCGCCTCACGGGCTACGAGGTCCACGACCGGCCGGGCCACGTCTACCGGTACGAGACCACTGGCCGCCTGGAGGGCGTGGACGTCGCCGTGTACGTCGGCCGCGCCACGGGGGTGTCGGTCTGATGGACGCCACTACTGCTGTCGCTATCGCCGCCGTCGCGTTCGTGCTCATGGTCGGCATCGTGTTTGGGTTCGCCGCGGTCGCGCTCCTGGACGCGGTCGTGGTGTGGCCGCCGCGCCGCCGCCCGCGTCACCAGTTCACGTCCGGGCCTGGTGCCCAGTACTGGGCGCGGTCGCCGCAGATGGTCATCACCGCCGAGTACGACGTGTACCAGGCCGGTGCGTCATGACGCGCTGGCTCGTCGCCTCCGCGGCGCTCCTGGTGGCCGCGCAGGTCGCCGTGTTCTCGCCGCGGGCGCTCCCGTCGATGATCCTCGCCGCCGCGCTGGTCGTCGTCATCCTCGCCGCCGAGGAGACCCGGGTCCGTGAGGCCCGCCGTCACGAGGGCTACGCCGAGGACCACGTCTGCCACCACGGCGGCACCCCGTTCCAGCCCTACGAAGGCGATGAGGAGGCCCGGTGAACTACTGGCTGCTGTACGCGATCCACAGGGTGCTCGCGCTCGCGCTCCTGACCGCGACGGCGCTGTTCGTCGTGGCGATGCCGGCGGCGTTCGACCCGTCGCTGTCGCACTACGCGCCGCTGTGGGCGCCGTGGTTCTCCACCGTGACAGGGCGGGCCGTCGTGGCCTGTGTCCACGGGTCGCTGATCGCGTTCGGGTGGTTCGCGGTGGTCATGGCGGCCCGCCACATGGGGAGGCCGGAATGACCGCTCTTGCTCTCGCCCTGGTCGTCTCGCTCGGTGCGGTCGCGGTGCTGGCTGTGGCCCTGGGGGTCGCGGTGCGGCGGTCTCACGACCGGTGGCTGGACGAGCCCACCGACCTCCTGCCGCTCCTGGCCGATCTGGACGACGACCCGCTGGAGCGGCATTTCGACGAGGCTGCGCGGCTGCTGCGCGGCGAGGCCGACCCCGATATTGCCGCGATCTACGACCGGCGCGCGCTCCACGAGCACGAGGCCGAGTTCCAGACGGCGACGATCCGCCGACTCACCCGCCGCCTGAAGCGGCTCCCACGGACCTGAATCCCCTTGCGGGGGCGCGCACTGGCTGGCGCCGCGCCCCCGCCCCACACCTGAAAGGACAGAGCATGACCACCGAATCGACTCCGCAGGCGCTGCTGAAGCGCGCCGCAGACGTCATCGACAAGCGAGGCTGGCACCAGGGCGGCTACACGAACGACACCGGGTGCGTGTGCACCCTCGGTGCCCTCCGGGTCGCGGCCGCCGGGGTCCCCGACGACGCGCCGTACTGGGAAGTCCGGTCGGCCGCCCTCGACCTGCCCGGCCGCTTCGACAGCCCCGACCACGACGAGGTCGACCGGGCCGCGGTCGCCCTGGAGGACTACTTCGGCAGGCACAACATCCTCGGTTGGGACGTCGCCGACTGGAACGACAACCCCGAGCGCACCAAGGACGAGGTCACGGCCGTGCTTCGCGCCGCCGCTGAGGAGGTCGAGTAGATGCTCCCGGAGATGATCGGGGGCCTGTCCCCCTTCGACCAGATCGCCCGCACCGACGAGGACGGCGAGCACTGGACCGGCCGCGACCTCATGCCCGTCATGGGCTACCGCAACTGGGAGGACTTCCGCCGCTCGGTCGAGCGCGCCCGCGCCGCGATCGTCAACAGCGGCGAGTCGCCCGAATTGCACGCTTCGGAGCGCCCCGAAGCGTCGGGCCGGACCACTCGCATGAACTACCGGTTCACCCGGTACGGCGCGTACCTCGTCGCGATGAACGGCGACCCGCGCAAGCCCGAGATCGCCGCGGCGCAGACCTACTTCGCGGTCAAGACCCGCGAGGCGGAGGCTGCGGCGCAGCTTACCGAGATCGAGGTGGCCCGCCGCTACGTCGCCGCGCTCGAAGCTAAGGAGGCCGCGGAGGCGCAGCTCGCTATCGCCGCGCCAATGGTCGAGCAGGCCAAGCAGCATCGCGCCGCCGACTCGCTCACCTCGGTCCCCGACTTCGCGAACAAGCTGAAGGCATGGGCCCTCCAGACCCACGGCGTCAACGTGAAGCACCGCGAGGTCTGGGACTTCCTCGGCGAGATCGGGTTCCTCATCCGCGGGGAGACGATCCGCCACAACCACCCGACCGCGGAGGCGACCCGCCGCGACTTCGTGCGCGCCAAGGAGACCACGGTCGTGCGGTCCTCGGGGCGCTCGACGAACGAGGTGTCGCCGAGGCTCACCCCCGCGGGCGAGGGCCGCGCGTGGGACAAGGCCGTCGCGCGGATCGCTGAGACCGGCGCGCTCGCCCGGAAGCAGGTGGCGGCGTGAGGAAGATCCGCATCTACGAGCTCGCCATCACCTACCCCGAGGGCGCCGAGGAGCGCCTGGAGGAGATCGCCGACGACCCGTACGGAGACACCCCGTGGATCTGGCGGTGGCCGCAGGAGCGCCGGTTCCTGTCCCGCTCCAGTGCGATCGCACGCGCCGAGCGCTTGGCCGCGATGGGCTGCACGGTCGACGTCCGCCGGTCCGAGCCGATCGCGTGGGAGGAGGCCCCCGCGGCGCACTTCGACGCGCAGGAGCCGACCCCGCCGGAGGCCGAGCGCCTCCGCCCTGAAGACGACCCCTACTCGCCCGACTTCGAACTCCCCTGGGAGCAGTAGCCATGACCGACACCATCAAGCGCCCCACCGAGTGGCACACGACCGCCGAGGGCCCTGACTCCGAGATCACCGAGCTGCGCCGGGCGCTGGCCGCCGCCGAGCTGCGCGCGATCACCGCCGCGCAGCGCGAGGACACCGCCCAGTTCGCGTTCGAGACCGCGAAACGCCGCGCCGACCGCGCCGAATCCGCTCTCCGGGTCCTCCTGGTCGACCGGATCTCTCCCGAGCTCCCCGAGGTCTTGGAGGGCTCCGCCGAGGGGATCACGGACTGCCTGATCGACGACATCGCCGCCGGGGCCACCGTCGAAGAGCTCGACGTGTCCGGGCACGTCGAGTCGTGGCTGGAGGGCAAGCAGTGAGCTACCAGCGGGACGACAACTACAACCCGGTCGACGCGCGCGTCATCGAGTTCCGGGAGAAGTTCCCGGAAGGCTCCATCCAGCAGCACTCCTTGGAGTTCAAGCAGTTCGGCGGCAAGGAGTGGATCGTCTACACCGCCGCCGCCTACCGGACCCCCGACGACCCGCGGCCCGGCATGGGCACCGCGTGGGAGCAGGTCCCCGGCAAGACCCCGTTCACCCGGGACTCGGAGCTCCAAAACGCCGAGACCGCCGCATGGGGCCGCGCCCTGATCGCCGTCGGCGCCGCCGACGCCCGCAAGGGCATCGCCTCCCGCGAGGAGGTCCAGAACCGGGCCGCGGCGAACGCGCACCCCGCGTTCCAGCCCTCCGAAGCCGCGAACGAGCTCATGAACCGCGTCTTCGCCGCGAAGACCCTGGAGGAGCTCGCGCCGGTGTGGCAGTCGATCGAGTCCGGCAAGCAGCTCGACCTCATCACCGACACCGAGTACGGGGCCCTCCGCCAGCAGGTGACCGGCCTCAAGCGCGAGATGGAACTGGAGCAGCAGCAATGACCGACCGCAGGAACCAGCTCGGCGTCGCCCTGATCGCCGGGAAGCTCATCACGGACAACCTCAAGGGCCAGGCCGAGCGCGAGGAACTCGCAGGGATCCTCGCCGACGACGACACCGCGAAGGTCCCCGTCCGCGACGCCGACGGCGTCGAGCTCGGCACCGCGACCCTGTGCGGCGGCAGGGAGAAGGCGAAGGTCGTCAACGAGGCGGCGCTCCTGGCCTGGGTCAAGGAGCACCGGCCCGACCAGCTCCGGCAGGTCGTCGAGCCCGCCTACATCAAGGCCCTCCTGAAGCAGGCCGACACCGAGGGCGCCGCCGCGGACGAGACCACCGGGGAGGTCATCCCGGGGATCGAGTTCGTCGAGTCGAACGCGTACGTCTCGGTCAAGCCGAACGACCTCGCACGCGAGCGCATGGCCGAGCTGATCCACGAGTCCGGGCTGCTCCAGCTCACGAAGGCCCGCCGGGTCGTGGAGGAGCTCCCGGCGGCGCCGACGGTCGCGTTCGACGGACTGGAGGACACGGAGGCGTCGCCGTGGTGAAGAAGATGCAGATCCGCCGGGAGACGACGGTCGCCCCGTCGGGCTACACGGAGGTCATGTGGCGGTCCAAGTGCGCCGACTGCGGTTACACGTACCGGTGCCAGTTCTCGGGGCCGGTGTTCGCGTGGACGCGTAGGCACCTCGCCTACCACCGGGTGGAGGCGAGTCGATGAGACGCGCCACGGGGGTGTCCAGAGAGACGGCGCTGCTGGTGTTGCAGCGGGACGCGTGGGCGTGCGTGTCGTGCGGGGCGGATGTCACCGGTGGTGAACGGGGCCGGGACTTCTCGATCCATCACCGCATCCCGCGCGGCATGGGCGGGTCCCGCGACGAGCGCCTGAACCAACCCGCGAACTTGCTGACGCTGTGCGGGTCGGGGACGACCGGCTGCCACGGCGGCGCCGAATCGTACCGGGAGGGTGCACGGGACCGCGGCATCATCCTCTACCGCACCCAGGACCCCACCCAGGTCCCGGTCGAGGTGTGCATCCAACGCCCCTCGGCGACGGAGCCGTTCGAGACGTGGCCGTTCCTGCTCGACAACGACGGCGGCCGGACCGCGATGGAGGCCGACCATGCGGACTGAAGCCCAGAAGCGCCTGCACGCCGCCTACGAGGCGAACCGGCGCCGCCAGATCGCCTACGGGCAGTGGAACCCGTGGCACGACGCCGAGCCGGTCCGGGCGCACGTCCGGTCGCTCATGCGGCAGGGCGTGTCCCGGCGGCGGATCGCCGAGCTCGCCGACGTCACCGACGCGACGCTGACGCGGATGCTGTACGGCGTGAACCGCCGCCGCCGGAAGGCCCCGCCGTCGAAGGTGATCCGCAATACCGCGGCGCAGCGGATCCTCGCGGTCCGCGCGACCACCGAGACCGTGGCGCCGACGGCGCTGATCGACGCGACCGGCACGCGCCGGCGCCTCCAGGCGCTCATCGCGAACGGCTGGTCGAGGTCGAAGCTCGCCGATGAGTTCGGCCTCCACCGCCTGTCGGTCGGCCGTTACCTGCAGCGGGACCTCGTGTACGCCCGGACCGCGGTCGCGGTGCGGGACCTGTACGACCGCTTGTGGGACGTCCCGCCCCCCCAGGACACGAAGTGGGACCGGACCGCCGCGTCGGCCGCCCGCCGGGAGGCGCGGGAGCAGGGCTGGCCGGTCCCCATGGACTGGGACGAGGACATCGACGACCCGAACGCCCGACCCGCGGGCGCCCGCCGCTCTCCAGCGGTGGACCCGGTCGCTGTCGAGCGGGCGCTCGTCGGCGACAGCGTCGACCTGAGCCCGGCCGATTTCGCCGAGGTCGTCCGCATCGGCACGGCCAGGGGCATGTCCGCCGCGGAGCTCGCGAAGGTCACCGGGCGTTCCTCACGGTCCGTGCAGCGCAGGAGGGCCGCATGATGTTCCGACGCTGCGGCATGACCATGCGCACCCCCGCGGGCGCCGTCGACCTGGTGCCGCTGCTGCGGCGCCTGGCCGGCGACGAGACGTCCCGGATCGCCGAGCATGAGCGGCCCGCTGCGGCCCTCGCGCTCACCCATCTCGGGGTCACGATCGACCAGGTGTCGAGGGCTCTCAACACCTCCCACGGCCGTGTGAAGGACGCGCTCGCGAAGTACGGCATGTCCCCGGTTCCTGCCGCTGAGCCGTTTTCGTGGACCGGCCTGGCCTACACCTCCCGACGGAAGGATCGCTGATGCGTATCCGTGCAACGAAACCGGAGTTCTGGTGGTCCGCGCGGGTCTCCTCGGTCGACTGGGCCGACCGGCTCGTGTTCAAGGGCGTCGAGCACTACGTGGACGACAACGGTGTCGGGAAGGACGACGTGGCGCTCATCGTCGCCGCGATCTTCCCTCGCGACATGCTCGCGAACCCTCGCGACACTGTTGCGAAGGTGTCGGGAGCCCTCGAACGCCTCAACGCGGCCGGTCTGCTGTGGCGCTACACGGTCGACGGCACCGATCTGCTGTACGTCGCCTTCTGGGAGCAGTCGCAGCGCATCGACCGACCCGGCAAAGGACGTTTGCCCAGGCCAGACGGCACCATGAACTACGGCGACTCGGAAATTCGCGAGAGTGTCGCGAGCCCTCGCGAGACCCTCGCGCCTGGAACAGGGGAACAGGGGAACAGGGGAACAGGGGAACAGTCCCTCTCTTGCGCACCGCAAGCGGAG
>Ga0105042_100055_pt1 | contig 12524 bp, 26 predicted proteins | sample LS_165metaG_FD_91487 | JGI IMG/M metagenome (GOLD analysis project Ga0105042, IMG submission 91487) | Switchgrass associated microbial communities from Austin, Texas, USA - LS_165 metaG | ecosystem: Host-associated > Plants > Phyllosphere > Phylloplane/Leaf | place: USA: Austin, Texas | collected... | reverse complement strand
CCGCCACACCGCCGTCGCAGCCGAACGGCGATGACTTCTTCTCTCGTCTCAGTGGCGAGATGGCAGGGTTCGGTGAAAGTCTGCTGCAAGGCATGGCGGAGAAGTTCCCCACCCTGGCCGCTGCTCCCACACCGCCCGCCGAGCCGAACAACGAGCAGACCGGCGGGACTGGCAACGAGGGCGGCAACCAGGGCGGCAACGAGCAGCAGGAAGAGCGTCAGCTCACCCGCCGCGAGAAGTTCGCTAAGAAGTGGTTCGGGTGACCATTCCCACCTTCTCTCCGCCCGTCCCCGTGGACGGCGGTCTCCCGTCCAACGGTACCGATCCGGTACCCGACCACACCAAGAGCAACGACACGCGTCCGTTGCCGCCGCCCGTCACTCCTTCCGCCAAGAAGGGCGAGAAGGACAAGGGCAACCCGATCCGCAACCTTGGCACCAACATGCCGAGCAAGCGCGCTCGACAGCTCACTGATGAGGACCGACAGGCCATCATCGAGTACTACAGCTACATCGGCATGTCACTGATGCTCTTCAAGCCCGAATTGGGCGAGACCATCGGAAAACGTGCCGACAAGTGCGCAGACGCGTGGATGGAACTGGCCAAGAAGAACGACAGTGTCAGGCGCGCACTGTTGGCCATGATGGAAGGCTCCGCGTGGTCGGCTGTCATCGCCGCGCACCTTCCCATCCTGCTCGCTGCCATTCCAGACCGCGCCGTCGCCAACAATCCGCTTCTCGGAATGGCGCGCAACCTCGGCGTGTCCATGGATGACGAGGACGCGGAAAGCGAGCCCACCAACGAGCCGCCCGGCATTTTCGGCTGACATGAACCGCTTCTTCACGTGGGACAGTGGGCCGGTACAACGCGACCCACTCATGGCCACTCGCGGACGTGCTGACCTTTCCGGTCAAGCATCGCGGGCAGCTCAGCGTCTCCCGTGGGATGAGTTCATTCGTCGACTCGAATGGCTTCCCGGTGAACACGTTGCCCTGGTCGGTCCTACCGGCCAGGGCAAAACCACGCTTTTGTTGAACCTGTTGCCGCTCCGTCAATTCGTCACGGTGTTCGCTACCAAGCCGAAGGACGAGAGCATGGACCGGCTTATTCGAGATGGTTACAACAAAATCGAAACGTGGTTCTCCTACCCGCCACGAGACATGCCACGCCGTGTCTTGTGGCCCGACGCCACCAACATCGACAGTGTGGATCTGCAAAGGCGCGTATTCAGCGACGCCTTTGAGAAGATCTATCGCGAGGGCGGTTGGTGTGTCGCTGTGGACGAGCTGTGGTTCTTCGTCAACATTCTGAAACTTGAGCGGTACGTAAAAATGTACCTGCTGCAAGCTCGGTCCCTCGGCATCTCTTTCGTCGCGGCGACACAGAGACCCGTGTCCGTCCCCGTGGAGGTATATGACCAATCCACACACCTATTCTTTTGGCGTGACAACGACCGTCGGAACCTTGACCGTCTGAGCGAGATCAACTCGCGGTCTAGCGCGCTCGTACGGGAATTGGTGGCGAATCTCGAACGTTACCAAGTTTTGTACGTCAACACACGTACGGGCGAAATGTACCGTACAAAAGCACCCGTCCCAAGGAGTTCAAAGTGATCCAGCCGAGCGCGCTGAACGTCCTGATCATCGGACTCAGCGTCATCATCTTCTCGTTCATCTGGCGGATGGCGTCGAGTCATCTCGTCGCCCGCAACCCCGACTCTCCCTATGGCAAGGCCATGGGGAGCATCTGGTCCTGACAGGAAGGGAACACCACCAATGGTCACGTTCGCAGGTCCCCAGACGGCTCAGCCGTCGCAGGGTGAGAACGACGCTCCGCCTCAGGGCGGCATGATCGTCCCGTTCGTTCGCGCCAGTGACGAACACCTTGAGTCCGGCGGCATCGATGTCAGCCGACTCCTGACCGCCACGTCTCAGGACCTCGGCGTGTTCGACGTTCCGGCGTACGGCTTCCTCCGCTGGCTGTACATCAAGGTCACGGCCACCGGCGGCGCTGGCGGCTCCGCTGTCGTCTCGGCAGACGGTCCGTTCAACATCCTGCAGAACATCGCACTCACTGAGCCGAACGGTGCGTACATCGTCCAGCTCACCAACGGGTACCAGCTCTACCTGGCCAACAAGTACGGTGGGTACCTGCCGCCGTACGCCGCCGACCCGAAGCGGTACCCGAACTACACCGCCGTGGACGCGAACGGGAACTTCGAGTTCCTGCTTCGCATCCCCGTCGAGGTCAGTGGCAGGGACGGCGTCGGCTCGCTCCCCAACCAGGACAGCGCCGGTCAGTTCAAGCTCCGTCTCGGCCTGGCTCCCAACTCCGTCGTGTACACCACTCCTCCGGCCGGTGCTCAGCCGACCGTGCGTGTCGAGGCGTGGATGTCGGCGTGGGACCAGCCGGAGCAGTCGTCGGCCGGGATGGCGAACCAGACCGTTCCGCCCGCCAACGGGACCACGTCGTACTGGTCGGTCCAGTCCGGCATCACGGTCCAGAGCGGCCAGAACACGATCCAGCTCCTTCGCAAGGGCAACTACCTCCGGAACATCATCCTCGTGTTCCGGGCGGCAGGCGTCCGTGCCGAGACCGGCTTCACGTCGGGCACCGCCGGTGTCATCGAGTTCCGCCGCGACGCGTTCCCCGCGCGCTACTTCGACCCGGACATCTGGCGCGCTCAGATGTTCGAGCGGACCGGCTTCTCCGGGACCATCGACACGGCGGGCGCGCTGGACACCGGCATCCGTCTCGTGGACTTCATGCACGAGTTCAGCGGCGGGCTGGGGTACGAGAACCGCGACCTGTGGCAGCCCACGCTGCCCGCCACGCGTCTCGAACTCGTCGGCCAGTTCGGCGCAGCGGGCACGCTCGACGTCATCACGAATGACGTCGCCATCGCCAAGAACGTTTTCCTGTAGGGGAGGTACAGAGTCATGGCTCAGCCCCAGCAGGGCTATAACCCCAACGCCGAACACCGGCGCTGGGGCAGCAAGGTCACGGGCGGCGGAAAGGATGGCAAGTACGTTGCCATCGTGGTTCTGACCGCTCTGGCACTACTCATCGCCATTCGTCTCGGCTTTCGAGGCGTCAACGTTCTCGGCGTCTCGGCGTCGGTCAAGTAGGAAGGAATAGGACGTGAAGCTCCCGTTCGGCATCGACCTCAAGTCCGTCATCATCACGCTTCTGTTCGTCTACCTCGTCCTGCCGTTCCTGCTGAACATGTTCGGCGGCCGGGGCCGGAAGGCCAGCGAGGCGTAACCCGTGACGGCGGTAGACATTGCCGTGAGTGTGGTGACGGGAACGGTCAACCAAATCGGGGAATTGGGTGGGAACACCGTCCCGATTTGGGTGGCATTTCTTATCACGCTTCCGGCTCTCATCACGTCAGCTAGTGGTGCCGTCGCCGCCCATCGCACCGGTCCGAACTCGCGTCTCCAAAAGGACGTGAAGTACATCAAGAGGGTAGTTGTACAACACGTCACTAATCGGGAGCTGCATCCTGAATTGGGGCACGAGGACAACGGACCTCGATACAAGAGAGGAAAGCGAGATGGGTGACAGGTTCTTCAACCTGCTCGGTTCCATCGTCACGGTTGCGCTCGTCGCTGTCGTCGTGTCGTCGCCTCGTGTGGCGTCCATCATCACGGCATTCGGCAACGCGTTCGCCGGGGCCATCAACGCCGCCCAGCGAGTCTGACGACATGGCCGGGAACAGGAACCCGTACGGCCGGGTGAAGCCACAGCCGGGGTTTGCTCCCGGTCCTTTGCTCGGTCTCGTGGCGAACCCTCGGTACGCCGTACCGGACGTGACGGAGACCACCGAGCCCACATACGAGCTCGGTGGGGCTCCGGTTCTCATGAACTCCCCGCAAGGGACTCCGTCCGATATTCGGATGGGAACTCGTGAGCCACCGGCGAACGACCCCAACAACCCTGCCTATCTGTACCAGCGTGAAGCTGATCAGATTCTCAGGGCATCCGATCAGGAGTGGAACACCACTCCGCAGGACATCCGACAGGGTGTCAAGGGGCCCGGCATCTACCCCGACCAGGTACAAGCCAAGTTGCCGACACGTCCGACGGCGGACGATTCCCCCTCGGACAGCTACTCGTTCCGTCGGCCGTGGCACCGACCGCGTACCGTCAAGGAGATTTTCGGGCCGGATGCGGAAGCGCATTTCAGCCTGGCGGATCACCGACGCGTGTACCCGGTCAACACCATGGTTCCTCGTGGTCGTCTCGGCGTGAACACGTACCGAGCCGACCCCCAGCCGTGGAGTGAAAACCTCGTCAACGTCGGCAACGAGCCTACCAGCCGTCAGGACACTGGCATTCTCTCGTCGGCCAGTGGCGGCAACCGAGCGTTTCGGCTGATGTGATATGGCCATTAACCTCGGAAAGCAGTACGGGCCATTGCCGCTAGGTGGGTGGGCCGTAGTCATCATCGGTGGTCTCGGTGTCGGCTACTTCATCAACCGCTCACAGGGTGAAAGCTCTGGCAGCGTCGATGATGGCACCAGCAGTGACACACCGATCGGTGACCCGTCCGGAGCGGGCGGCGGTCAATTCATCTACGATCCGCCGACGGGTGTCCCCCAAGAGCCCGAAGGTGGTATCACGAACAATCTCGAATGGGGTATTGCCGCCAAGAACTATTTGGTAGGTAAGGGTTTCGACCCTGTCGCCACGGGCAACGCCGTGGAGAAATACCTCTCCGGGATGAAGCTGACCACGACGGAAAAGGCGTGGATCGGTCTGGCCATCGCGGCATTGAAGGCACCGCCGGAAGCAATTACGCCGGTGGAGGAAGAGCCGACTACGCCAACACCGAAGCCGCCGACCACCAAGCCGCCCGTGGTCACCACCAAGCCCGGTGTCATCACCATTACCAGCAAGCCGAGTAGTGTCGGCGTTGGCAAGGTGGCGGCATTCAAGGGTCGCGCGTCCGCTGGGGGACGTTATACCTCCATGCTCATTTACGTTGAACGCAAGCCGCCCAACAGCAAGACATGGACTTTCCACACCATGGATGGGTCCAACAGCTCTGGCAACTGGGGCGTCAATACCGCGTTCGGCAGCAAGGGCACGTGGGGTATTCGCTTCACCATTTGGCAGCCGGGGGTTGCCAAGAAGTCAGTCGAGACCACTGTTCGAGTGGTCTGATCCGTTCATGGAGGAAGAGCACATGAGTACAGACATGGCGGTACCCGTCTCGTCTGGCGAGGTCCACGAGCTGCCGAGTGTCGAGGGGATGTCCGATCGCGAATTGCTCGAAGAGAGTGTTCGCAATCAGCGTTTCATCATGGCCACCATCGAGCAGGTCGCTACCGGCCTGAACGAGGCTATGAAGTCCCCTGCACTCGGCATGCTGGGGAAGCTTCTCGGCGGGAAGAAGTAGCACCATGGCGAAACTGTCGGCGGGACAGATTCTCACCCTTGCGCGTGCGGCTGGGTTCAGTTCTACTCGCAAGGTCAATGGCATCCCCGAGGACAGAATGGCGGTTGCCGTCGCGCTAGGTGAGAGCGGCGGCGATCCTCAAGCACACAACGGCAACAGCGCCACCGGCGACAATTCATATGGGTTGTGGCAAATCAACATGATCGGTGACATGGGGCCGGAGCGACGTGAAGCGTTGGGTATTCAGTCCAATGATGAACTGTTCAACCCGGCTCAGAACGCACGTGCTGCCAAGATGGTTCACCATGAGGCTGGAAATTCGTTCCGTCCGTGGTCCGTTTACAAGCATGGTACGTGGATCAGATACCGTGGTGAGGCTTTGCAAGCAACCCCGGATGGCAACATACCTACACCGGAAGAGGTCGAAGAAGGTGGGGGTAATTGGTGGGATATCTTCTTCGAGGTCAATCCGTGGTGGGACGACAGCGGCCCCATCGACGTTCGCGACCCCCTCGCGGATGTAGCCAACACCGTTGGTGACTTGGCCAACGCGTTCAACTTCATTACCGACCCGGAGAACTGGAAACGAGTAGCGCTCTTCGTCGCGGGCGGTATCGCACTCATCATCGGTACCATCGCGCTCATGGACAACATGGGTGCCGGGAAGGCTGTAGGGAAGGTTGTCAGCGCGGTTCCGGCTGGTCGCGGAATAGCTACGATCGCGAAGAAGGTGAGGTAGTGGTTGCTACTTGGGTTATTCCCGTTGCGGGTGACTACCGGCTTACCTCGTCGTTCGGCGACAAGGGTCCGCATTGGGAGACGTACCACACTGGACAGGACTTCGCCGCCCAAAAGGGTACGGCCGTCGTCGCTGCTGGGGCTGGCATCGTTTCCAGCATCGACACCAATCACCCCGCTTATGGCAAACGCATCATCATTACGCATGCCAACGGAACACAGACGACGTACAACCATTTGAACGTTATTTCAGTCAGTAGATTTGCCCCGGTCAAGGCTGGACAGCGAATCGGCACCGTAGGGGAAACCGGAAATACTACCGGTCCTCATCTCCATTTCGAGATGATGATAGGTGGTAGGTTCGTCGACCCCATGAAATATATGGGCGAACAGGCTCCCGAAGAAACTCCCACAGTACCTGGTACCGATATACCCGTGACTCCTGTTTCCGGCGTCGTCACCGACCCGAATACGTGGCTTCGCATCGCCTATTTCATGGGCGGTGTGGTGTTTCTCATTCTCGGCGCGGTAGCCATTAAACGTGGAGGTTTAAAGTGAACCCCGTAGTTGCCGCGCTTCTCGTCGGCGCTCTCACCACATTCGGCAAGTGGGCCAGGGGGAAGAATCTCGACATGGACACTGTTATCGGTGTCGTTGTTCTCGCGGTCTGTCTCGCACTCATCGATCAGATGAACCCCAAACTGGCACGTGCTTTCTCGCTTCTTGCCGTTATCGCAGTAGCGGTAGCTCACGCCGAAGTCATTTTCAAGGCCGTTAGCAGCAGCAGTCCAAACACCAATGGCGGCGGCGGCGGCGGGCTTCAACCGGATTTCCACTAGGAGAATCATGGGTAACAACACCCTTCTCGTCGTGCTCCTTCTCGGCGTCGGCCTCATTCTCATTCATGCCGCCGTCAAGGGAAAGAATCCCATCGAATTGGTCAAGGAGGCTTTGACTCGTGGCTAACACCACAGACACGGCCCTAGCCATCACGGCCGTCGGCCAGTCGATGGTGGCATACCAATTCTTTCTTCCTCCACTACACGTGGTGCGGAAGAAGAGCGACAAGGCCACACAGGCTGATGTCCATTTGGGCATCATGGCCGCCGGTGCCGTCTCACTCGGCAGCGCATTCCTGTTGTCCCAACTGTCCGGCAACAGGACACCCATCTATGCCAGCCTGCTCATTCTCGTCACAGTTGCCAGCGTGTACGAGATGGCGGCTCTCAAGACAGGAGTCATGGAGTGAATCCCGGAGAAACCTCGGCAGAGAACCCGGTTCCTTTCTGGCAGCCGCCCGTCGTCGATGCCAGCATGCCGCCGCCGCTTGCACCTGGCGTTCCGGAGCGTGTTCCCGGCTTCCGAGCGGATCAGGCTGAACGGACGGAAGCTGAACCGCTCAGCGACTTCGACACCTCTCCGGACGCTCCGAGCTTCGAGCCCGTCAAGGAGGACCCGGAGTACTCCGATCCGGTGCCGGTGGTCCTCGTGGCTCCTGCTCCGCTACAGGAGCGCATCCGGGATTGGGCTTCCGTGTCATACACGGTCGGTTCCGACAAGCCCGTCATGATCCTCGGCGCGAACCGCAACCGCATCCGAGCCGTCATCGGTGTTGGCGGTACCGAGGGTGTCGCGGTCGCGCTCATGCGTTCCGCTACTGACGTGCCCAACGTGTCAGCCCGCTTCTCAGGCGTCGGAACTGCCAGCGGGTACGCTGTGTCCCCCACGGTCGAGCTGTACCACAACTCTCAGGTGTGGGCACGCGTCGTTGACAGCGACGACCCGACCGCCACAGTCACGCTCGAAGTCATCACCGAATTCTGGGTGGAGGACATCGCTTGAGATTCGCACTGGACACTTTCGACAGGCCGAACGCTGCCACTCTCGGCACTGCCGACAGCGGCGAAACGTGGCAGCCTGGCGGAGCTGACTGGGGCATCATCAACCATTCGGCTCGCAAGGGTGCCAGTCCCGACAATGTGTGGATTCCCACCAATGCCACCGGGACTTACACGGTGGCATTGAGTGCTGACCCTGCTGCCGTCGTGGGCAACGAACTCTACGGCCCATTGTCTCGTTACGTGGATGAGGACAACTTCATCCTCTTGGAACGTGTTCGCACTGGCAGCGAAGATGCGGTCAAACTCTACGTGCGTACCGGCGGTGTCTGGAATGAGCGAGACACGTGGGTGAATACCGGTCTACCCGCACTCGCGCCCATCGAACTGGCTACCGTGCACATCGGCTTGGACTTGGTGTGCTACGTCAACGGAACTCCTCAACTCAGCTACACCTTGACTGGCGGCGAGGATTCCGCACTTGGTACCGGCATCGGCATCCGCAATGAAGCTGACGCCGCCGTCCTCTTCACCAGCATCTACGCCGCATCGGCCGACGACCGATCAGTACGTGTCGCCACGGCAGGACGCTCAACATTCATGAGGACAATGTCATGAGCCGAACGGTCCCTCTATTCCAATCCGGTCAAGTCACCGCCGACGCGAACGGCGTGGCCATGGTGGCAATCGGTCCCAAGATAGCTTTCGAGACTTGGGAGATTCGTTCTATCAGTGTGTCCAGCACGTCCGTAACACTGATACCGAAAGCCAGTCATTATCGGGGACAGCAGGGACCGTCACGACTCATCAACGGTACATTTTCCGGCAACTTCGACACCGATCCGGACTTCAACCAACGGCTCGAAAACGCCGAAGAACTCGTCACTGTGTGGGAAAACTGTGACGCCGGTTCCATCTGTACTGTCACCGTCAACGGAACAAAAACGGTACCGTTCTAATGGCCTACTCCAATCCCATTGTCGCGGGCGACACGCTCGTCAGAGACGCCATCAAATCGGAGAACTATGTCCAAGGCGTCTCCGGATGGGCCATCTTCCGCGACGGGAATGCGGAATTCAATGACATCATCGCGCGTGGTGACATTACCGCCGACAGCGTCATTGTGCCATTCACAAACCAACTTGGCGAGGTCTACAGAATCGCCATCCAAAAAGCCAACGTTGACCAGCCTGCCATCCTCTTCCAATTCGACGGCGGCGGATCAATCCCTGATTGGGATGACGGGCGGATTGACGTTGAAGCTTTTACTAGTGCTAACGGCTGGGGTGAAACGACGTGGGAACCTATGCAACCGGATGGGTTCCTACTCAGTAACCCGCCACGCATCCGGATACAAAGCCACCGCGCCAACGGGCAAGCGGGCCGTATCGACTTTCTCGGAAGCGCCGCACTAGGTGACGGTAGTGCCGATGACAGGCCGCTTATTCAGGTGGGGTCCGCTTTCGACGTACTTATCGAATCGCTTCGACACGAGCATGTTGAAGAGGCTACCAACCTGGTATTAGTGGGTACCGGTAACGCGGACGTTGGCGACGGACTCTGCTCCTTCACTGGTATATACCCGCGTTCCGGCGTAGTTACCATCAACGTCTACATTCGTGGCAGCATTGATACTGCAAACGGCATCATGGGCGCTGGCTTTGAAGTAAGGGACACGAACAGCGGCGGGACCGTAAGACACGCGTTCGACGGAAACAAACGGGCCGAAATTCCACGAACCACCGCAGTCAATGTTACGGGGGTTTCTCAATACAGCGAGACTATTAGCGGCTTACCCACCAGTGGGGTGATGTTCATTCGCCCTATTTACATCATCACCAATGCCGCTACGGCAACTTACGCACATCGCACAATGGACGTTATTCCATCACCATAGGAGGTAGATCACCATGGCACAAGCCGTGAAGCAGCGGGCGGAATGGACCGCCAGCCGACCCGGCGGAGACATCCGCGAGAACGACGACGCCGTGATGGGCATTGCCCTCCACTGGCCCGGCACCACGACCAACAAACTCGGCGTGGCCACGGACGACCAGGTGAAGGAGTGGCTGAACAACTGGCGTGACTATCACGTCGACGTTCGCGGCTGGTCTGACATCGGGTACAACCTGGCAGCCGACCAAGACGGGCGTCTATGGATTCTCAGGGGCGTCGAGCGGATCGGCGCTCACGCTGCCAGCGAGACCAACCAAGATGCCAACGTGGAATGGGTCGGCATTCTGCTCATGCTCGGAGACCAGGAGCGACCCAGCTCCGACATGATCCAGGCCGTTCGGTGGGCGCGAAAGAACCTTGTTCTCACGCGCTACCCGAAAGCCAAGCGAGTCTTGGGACACGGAGATGTCCCCGGCGCACAAACGGCCTGCCCTGGCCCGTACGTGCGAGAAATCATCAGCATGTTCGACGACGAGCCGAACACCGAAGAAGGAGGTAGCGAAGTGACAGCAGGGCAGCTCTGGGGCTACGTGAACGACGAGTTTGGCAAGGAGGACGCGTACGCTCGACTTCGCAGCGCGCAAGCCGACGCCAAGGCCGCCCGCGAGGCAGCGGAGAACTCCAACCGTCAGCTTCACAGCATCGCGTCCGGCCTTTCCATGCTCACGGCGGCCATGATCGATGGCACCGTGGACATCACCGAGTTGAAGAAGGTGAACGCCGAACTCTCCGGACTCGGCGGCCCCGGACTCACGCACGGTGACCCGACCCCGGAAACCAAGGTCACCGAGCCGGTCAAGGCGACGGCGAAGAAGGCCGCTCCGCCCGTCGTCAAGAAGGAGGGGAGTAAGTGACGTATGAACAGTTCCGCGCGTGGGTGTACCGCGTGTGGGCGGCAGCAGGGCTTTTGCTCCTGCTGTACGGCGTCGTCGGTGACCAGGAGTGGGCCGTGTGGACGGCCGCGCTCGGTCAGCTCTTTCCCACGTCGCTTGCTGTCGCGAACAGCGACACGCGTCCGCAACCGCGACATCGGTTGGAAGATAGCTGAATTCTCAGCTTTCGTGTTCGTTGGTATTGCGCTCGTGGGACTGATCAGGGTAAACTGAACCTACCAACCAAGGAGGTAGGCATCATGACAATCCTGACCAGCCCCAGCGAACGCATCTCCGACGAACTCGCCAACTTCATCGGTCCGAACCACGTGGACTTCGTCCCGGTCTCCGTCATGGTCACCGAGTACGTCCACCGGTTCGGAACCGTGAATCTCGGTGACATCCCGGAGGACAAGTGGAACGCATTCCTGCTGTGGGCAACGGTCCCGCAAGACCAGGACTGAACTGGCGGGAAGCCATATTCTTCCTCTACGTGGGATTCGTCCTCGCGGCCGGTGTCTACATCGGCCGCGAGGTCTACCGCAAGTACAAGACAGACAAGACATTCCATGACATCATGGGGCGTCACAAGTGGGATTACCTGGACTAGGAGGTCCACAATGGCAGACAAGCACGAGACCATCGATGACTTGGAGAAAAGCGGTGCCTACTCCAAGGCAGCAGCCCAGCAGCGTCACCGTGAGGTCAATCGGGACGAGCTGGCCAAACGGACCAGCACCACACCCACCAACCTCGGCGGCGGAGACGGGACGAAGAAGTGATTTACATGCGACGCGTATTCACCATCTTCCTGTCCCTGCTCATCGGTGTCGGCGTCATCGGCTTCTTCGCCGGACGCGCTAGCGCCGAGTACTACGGGGCACGGTGGCGCACCAACAGCGTGTGCGTCCACAACCAAGTCAGCGACCCGACGATCCGCCAGGCTGTCTATGAGGCGGTCCACCTGTACGACGATTACACCACTCTCAAGGTGGTGAATCACGGCAAGAGCGCGTGCAAGGGCTACTCGCAGGTCATCAACGTCGTGGACAACTACTACGGGCGTATCGGCTGGAACGGTACCGTCCGCTACGGCGGGTTCGACTGGGGCAAAACCACCATGGGCTGGTGGACGTACTTCTTCCGCTCCGGCGTCACCGTGAAGCTCAACCAGTCCTACGGGAACAACACTTTCGGGTGGCGACACATCGCCGCACACGAGCTGGCACACGCACTGGGGCTGAACGAGAACAAGTCGACGTGCAAGAGCGTGTTGGGGTACGGGTGTCCCTGGCTGGACAAGCCGACCAACGTGGACTACCGCGAGCTGAACAGCATCTACTCTCGCTAGATTCCTCGCAAGAAAGCCGCCCATTCCGCTTGACGGGGTGGGCGGCTTTCTGTGTATAATAGAGGTACCAACGAGGGAAGGAATCGAAATGGCCACCACGATCAGCTTCAAGTACCGGGGACAGACCGTCGAGGCGCGGATTTGGGACAACACGGGGACGTGGGATGGTTTCCAGACGGTCACCACGAAGGACGAGCAGGGCAACGAGCGCGGTCGCGGGGATTTCGACGTGGACGGTAAGAGGATCTTCGCGGAGAACTACCAGGTGGCCAAGATGATTCGGCGTCGGATGGCGTGAGGCGAGGGTCAGGGGAGCCCCGCTGGCACGCTGCGGGGCTTCCTGGCTCTCTAATGCAGAAGTGGAT
>Ga0105042_100054_pt1 | contig 12562 bp, 21 predicted proteins | sample LS_165metaG_FD_91487 | JGI IMG/M metagenome (GOLD analysis project Ga0105042, IMG submission 91487) | Switchgrass associated microbial communities from Austin, Texas, USA - LS_165 metaG | ecosystem: Host-associated > Plants > Phyllosphere > Phylloplane/Leaf | place: USA: Austin, Texas | collected... | reverse complement strand
TCTCGACAGCCCCGCGCTGCTGCTCGATCAGCAGGTCCTGCTGCGCGGTCTGCTGCTTGATCGCCGCGTCCTGTCGCGCCGCTTGTGATTTGAGCTGTATCTTCTCGCGCTCGCCCTGCAACTGCAGCATGAGCTTTTCGCGCTCCATCTGCAGCTTCTCGCGCTCTGCCTGCAATTCCATGACAAGCTTTTGCATCTCGAGCTGCAGGCGCCGCTGGTCGGCCTGCATGTCCATGGCGGCCTTCTGCTTGTCCGCCTCGGCCTTGTCCTTGATCGCCTGCGCCTTAACCTCGTCAGGCGACGGCTTTTTCGGCGCCGGGTTGCGCGCCATGCGCTCAAGGTCGGAGATCATGCCCTCGAGCGCCGATTCGAGCTCGCGGCCGACTTTGAAGCCGCGCGCGCCGAACAGCAGGAACTTTCCGAGAACAGGCATCAGCTGCGGATAGGCCGCGCCCATCTCCTGCGCCTGGGCCAGAAAGCTGGTTACGGCCGTCAGAAACTCAACGCGGCTTTGCTGTTCCTGCGTGGCGTCCGGCTCGATCGTCGAATTCGTTTCAACCTGAATCCTGAACGAACGCAGCTTGTCGTCGCGCAGCAGTTTCAGCGCCTCATCGAACAGGCGCCGCGCCGCCGCGGGATCGTATGGCCTATCTTGTGGCGGGTTTCCTGGCGGGTTCGGCGACGGCGCTTGCGGCATTGCCGCGCCAGGCTGCGGCGCGATCGGCAGGCCGGGAACTGGCGGGTTTCCTGGCGCGCTCGCCATCGGCACGGCTGGCGCCGGCGACGGCTGCACAATCGTCCCCACGGCGTCAAGCGTGTTTGGTTCTACCGCCGCCGGCGCGAGTCGTGCCGCCGGCCCTGCAGCGCGCCCCATACCTGCCGGTGAGTACGGCAGAACCGGATTTGCAGAGGCCGGCGACGGCGCAGCTTGTGGCATAGGCGTAGCCATGTCGTCAAGCGGCGGCCCGCCATTGTGCCCCATCATCGGCTGCGGCATGTACGCGCGTAAATCCTGGTCGCGCGCCCATTGCTCGAAATCGCTCATAAGCCAGATCGTGTCATCCGTGAAATGCTCGACGGCGATCTCGGCCATGATCCGCAATATGTCGCGGATAAAGCGATCAAACTCAGCCTTGCGATCGCCGCCGCGCACGCTCGAGAACTGACCCTTGAGCTTTTGCGCCGCGGCCGTCTCGTTCGGATCGCTCGCCCCGCGCACGATGTCGGAAACGCCCGATATTTCATACAGGTCGTTTTTCACCTGGGCGCGCGACAGATAAAGCGCGGTGAGGGCGTCGGAAAGCTCCTTGATCGGCAGCAGCGAAACGGCGCCCGGCAGGCCGCCCTTTTGCATCAGCTTGGCCCAATTCTTGACGCCTATAAGCCGGTTTTCCATTCCTTCGTTTAGCAGGCGCTCGAGCTCGGGAACGGATGCATCATAGGCGCCGACGGCCTTGATCGACCTCGTAAGCGCCGCTATGCGCGCCGTCAGGCTGTCGAGCTCGGCGGCCTGGTCGTGCCAGATGGAATAGTCGGGGATCGGATAAAGCGTGTCGTTCGTCGTCGTGCCACGCGCAGGCCTGGGCGATGGAGTCAGGCATGACAGGCCGAGGAAATCATCGACGACGCGCAGAGGCGCATCGCCGTAATCCTCGCAGATGTAGATGATCTTGCGCTCGATGAAATCCCAGATTTGCCAGACCTCGGCGACGCCAACGGCTTCCTTGATCTGGTCGGTGACATCATTCTGCCGCTTGCCGCGCGTTACCTTGAGCGGAACCTGGCGCCCCTTCTCTTCGCCGAAGCTCTTGATCAATTGGCTTCGACGGTAATATGCCCGTTTGGCGCGCCAGGTCAGTTCCTGCCAGTAGCGCGCCGGCGAGAACAGCTCGTCGGACCAGTGGCAATAATCCACGCATAGCTTTTGCGATTTGACGGGCTGATAGCCGCCATCGTTCTGCAGCGGCTCGGCGCCGTAGTCCTGCGGCTCGCCGGCCTGGCGCGTCTCGGCCGAGGCCTCGCCGGTGATCTGCTTTTCGTCCTGGTGCTGCGGCGCCGTTTTGTCGTATTCCGCTTCGTAACGAAGCCACGCGCTGCACATCGCAACGAGCATGTAATCGGTCCGGCATTGCCGCAGCGTCTCATGCAGGTCCGACGCCTCGATCTGGTTCGCCAGCAGGCGCTGCAGGATGGTGGCGGCCGCGCGGCCGATGACATCGCGATCGAGATAGCGCCGCTCGGCGATCGGCGTCGGCGGCTTGGAATAGACGGACGGCCCGACGGTCTGCACATTCGACCAGAGGACGTTGAATTGCGCGTTGCGCCTGGCACCAACGCCGCCTTCCTCAACGCCGTCATGCTCTTCGTCGCGATAGCGCCGCGACGCCTTTTTCGCCCGCTGAAGCCAGCGCTTGTAGGGCCCTTTGCGCGCGGCGTCGAGCTCGACCTTCCAGCGCGCGACGATATCGGCGTCACTGTTGCCAAGCTCGCGATGATCATCGATCGCGCCGTCCTCGTTCAGCGGCGTCTGCGCCATGTGCTATTCCCCTATGCCAGACGTGACGCGAATCGTGGTCGCCGAGGCGCTCGCCGCGATAACGCTGAAATGCGTTGCAACGCTCGGCGGCGTGAATATCTGATCGGAACCGGGAATGATCGGCGTGTCCGATGTCGTCGCAGCGACGGTCGAATCCCCAAACTTGATGAACGCCAGCACCTGCGTTCCGCCAGAGGCCGAGACAATGCGCGCCTGCTGGCCGACGCACGGCAGCGCCGTGGCGGCCGAGGCCGAGCCCGACGAGGAGGCCGAGGTTGTCGGCCCAGGCGTGAAAGGCGGCATGAGCGACATGAGCTATTCCCCCGCGCCTGATGTCACATAGATTACCGTGGTCGATGCGGCAAAGAACCGGAAATGCGTGATTGCCGCGCCGAGGGTAAAAATCCGCGACGTGCCCGGCAGGATCGGCGTTCCGTTCGTCGCCGAGGCCGCGGCCATGGCTGCATCACCGAACGCGATAAATCCCAGCGCGCCGGCCGGCGATGTCACGCGAACCTGCTTGTCCTGGCCGACAGGCGCGCCGATCGCGATTGCGGCCGTCGAGCTGTTGTTCGACGATCCCGTCACAGTCGGGCCCGGCGTAAATGGCGACATCAGACTCATGCTAATACCCCATCGGGTTCATTTCGTTTGCCCGTTGCTTGATCTTCCATAGATCGTCAAGCGTCACCTGGTTCAGCGGCAGCTGCTGGCCGTTCAAGGTGGTCTGCATCACGCCCGGCTTAGCCTGCGGCTTAGTGACGGTAATCTCTTCGACCGACGCGGCCAAGTATCTAAAGGCGCTACCGATATGCTCGGACCAGTCTTTGACGGGCTGGTCAGTGAAGCGTTTGGTTTCCTGGTCCCAGTCCGCGCGGTAATTTTCCAGCCCCTCGAGGCCTTCTTTGCAGGCGCTTTCACGGAACCAGCAGCGCGGCAGCACGCGCCGGCCGGCGTTGATGCCGTCTTCTACGCCCATGCGCGCGACCATCTCGGGATTGAGGCCGCAGGCGACCATCGTCTCGAGGCGCGTTTTCTCGGTTCCCAGCTCGACGACAGCGGCGTCGTGCGGCACATAGTCGATCCCGCCGATGATGCGCTTTTCCTCGCGAATGATCCTGGCAAAGCCGGGAATGCCGACAGCATGCCCCTGCACAAAGTCCACGATCCTGATCTCGCCGCCGACGATCTGGAAAAACCAGATGACCATATGGTCGCCCTTGCCTAAATCCCAGGCGCGATGGACGGGGAAATTCGGCTCGATCGGAAACTCGCGAATCCGGCCGGCTTTGCGCAGATCGGACAGCGCCTTGCCCCAATAGGCGCCCAGGATCGCGGCGTCGAAAGAGCAGAAATATTCCTGCTCGATCAGCGCGTCGCCGGCGTCAGGCCCGAACAGCATGTGATATTCGACGCGCTGCGCCTCGACCAGGTGCAGCGGAAAGCCGGACTTGTGAACGTCCACCCAAAACGCCCCCCATTCGCCCGGCGAGGCCTGGGCGAGCTCGAACATGGAATGCGCATGATTGCGGCCGCGCGGCGTGGTGATGAAGAACGCCCAGCCGTCGTTTTCGATCAGGATCGGCGCGAGATAGCCCCACGCTGCGGGGTTCGATAGCGCCCATTCGGAAAAGACGATGCCCGCCGGCGCCGTGCCGACGAGGCTGTTCGGATTGTCAGAGCCGACGACGCGCCAGATCGAGCCGTTCTTGAACTCGATGTACATCTCGGATTCGTTCGTCGACTTGCGCAGCGCGTGCGGAAATGCCTCATCGATGCGCCGGCGCCCGGTGTGCGGATTGACCGCCTTCCATATCGCTTTCTTCGCCTGGGCATATTCCGGCAGACAATGCCAGTACTCGGCGACGCGCTGATGCGCCTGAATGCAGGCGTTATGCAGCGCGATCTCATCCTTGCCGAATCGACGGTGGCAAATGGCGATGCCGCGCTTGCCGCCCCTCTGCAGATAATTCCAGATCGGCAGCTGCGGCCTGCGCGGACGCCAGCCATGCGCGGGCAATTGGATAACGCGGCTCAAAAAACCTCACGCTTGCGTGTTATTTTCATTTCCCTCGCCCCTGCAATCGCGGTAAAGCTGCGGCGTTGCAATACTATCAGAGGGGAAAATGCAAAACTGCAAGCTCTGCAACGCGCGTGAGGCCGCCGGCGGCAATCTTTGTGACGCTTGCCAGCTCGAGGCCGCGGCGTTCTTCCATCGGATCGGGATCGCAGGGGACGCCGACGCGTCGCGGCTCGATCTGAACGCGATCGGTCTGATTGTCTGCGGCCTGGGCTTCGCTTTGGCCGGATGCCTGGTCATGCTGCACAATGGCGGCGCGCTGTGAGCAGCGATCGCTGGGCATATAGGGGACGGCGCTTCCCGAATCGCTGGGCTCTCGCCCGTCACATCATGGGCGAGCACGCCACCATTGAGGACGTTAGCGCCAATGGCGGCCTGTTCACCATATGGCGCGACACAAAACTGCGCATGGGAAGGGGAATATCCTTCACGCGCGCGTACAGAACGGACGGCCTTGGCGTCCATCACCTGAGAGAGGAAAACGAGAAATGATCTGTCCACAATACATCCGCCTGACTGTGACGCGTGTTTCACGGCGCAATCCGCGCAATCCGAAGGCAGCCGAGGCGACTATCATCAATCCGCCCGCCGAACAGCTGTTCATCCTGCCGATGATGATCGGCAAGTCGCAGCGGGGCGAGAACGCCGAATTCGAGAACGGCGCCGGCGAGCTGATAACCGTTCTCGAGCATTTCGAAGACATCATGTGCGCGATCAATGATGCGTGTCTAGCGACGCTGGCGATCGCCAAGCCCGTTCAGCGCTGGAAGCTCGAGGAAGCGGCGAAACGCCAGGCGCTCGACCAGATCGCCGATCGCAACGTCGCACAGCTGAACGTCTCGGCCAAGGAACTGGCGCGCCAGGCTGAAGGGGCGAAGCACCAGGACGAGGCGCCAGCATGGGGCGACTTTGTTCAGACGGCCGGCGAGGACGTCGGCGCACCGGCGGACGAGAAGCGCCAGCCGCAGGCCGGCGACCTCAAGATTTGCCCGACGCTGGGCGGTGATCGCTTTTGGATCGAGGTTTGCCTGAAGGATTACGACGACGAAACGGGCGCCGAGATTCTTGAATGGTCGCGCGCTGCCGGCGTGCCCCGTGAACTCATGCCGATTTACGAAACCGTCGAGGCCGCACGCGAGGCCGTCAAGCTCGCCGGCTATATCCGCCGCCTGATCGAGGACTGAACGACATGGGATGGTTTTTACTGCGCAACATGTTCGGCGAATTCGCGGTCTTCCCCGATTCGTCACTGCTCGGCGTCTTCGACAAGACGGGCGACGATCCGGCGATCTTCGTTGTCATCGGCCGCGACGGCAGGCCGTGCGATATGACGGTCGATAGGGTTTGGACTTACACCAGCCTCGCCGATGCGCTGGACGGCCTCGTATCCGAGAAGGCCGAGGCGATGCGCATTGCGATGCATGGCACGGTCCGCAACTGCCGCGTCTGCGGCTGCACAGACGAAGATTGCAGGCAGTGCGTCGAGAAGACGGGGATGCCCTGCTTTTGGGTCGAGGATGATCTCTGCAGCGCATGCTCGACCAAGGCCGATCCGCCCGTCGATAGTTGCGAGGCGAAAGACAGGGATTGCCCGCGCTTGTCGCCGCTGCAGGACGGCAATCACCCGGAGATCGAGGCGCATCGTCAGCGCCTTAGCGGTTCGAAAGGCGATCCGATGGCGTCGGCCAAGGCGCTGCTCGCCAGGAAGGACGCCAAGCCATGACGCCGGGAGAGAAGTTCGGCGATCTCCGCATCAGCAACCCCATGGGCAATATGTGGGTTCTGCTCGCCTGGGACGGCGAGGCGTGGCGCATGATGATGCATTCATTCCGAAAGCGGGACGATCTGCTCGAGCATGCCGTTCGGAACTGGCTCTATGACGCGATCATAGGCGACAAGGCTTTCACGCCATGGACGAACAGCGACGGCGCCCGCTATCAACAGCGCGTGCTGGGCAGCACGATTTACGTTGTCCGCCTCGGTGACGAGATGATCGTTGCCTCTGGCGACGCGACTTGCCACGCATCGCCATGGCCCGCGCCTGGCGTCCCGTCGATCGGCGCCGAGGATGTGAAGCCATGATTGAGATCGGCGACATTGTGCGGACCAGCTACGGCACGGGCCCCTATCGTGTCGTCGAGGTAAAGCATGGGTGCGATTGCCCGAGCTATTTCGACGGCCTCGAGTTCATGGGGAGACCAGACAAGGCGCGCAGATCAAAGCCTCATTGCCATATGCTGCTCGTGAAGGCGAGTTGCCCTGTCGGGAAAGAGCCCAGGCGCGGCGAAACCATGGCTGGATATTACTGGCTTAATGGCTATGACGAGAGCGGCGCGAGCGTATGGAACAGTGACAAGCTTTTCGTCGAGGGTAAGGCCCCAGGCATGCAGCTGCGCCTGTTCGATTGACACAGAAAGGCCGCCGGCCCTATATGGACGCCGGCGGCCGAATGCCTTGCAGGTCTACATCGCAATATGACGACTTGCTACCCCTTGTCGGTCGCAACTCCCTCGAAATTCTCTTCGTCGGCATGCTGGTCGCCTGGCAGTCTTAGAGCATTGCGCCGAACCTGCAGCAGCCGCTGCGCCTCGCCCAGCTTCCAGCGCAGCTCTTTGATCTCGGCCTGGGCGAGAACAAGAACTTTGCCCGTGTGGAAATGCGAGCGATCGAGGGTTGCCTGCTTATGCAAGTCCTCGAGCGCGTCGAGTATGTCGGGATCGCAGCCCTTGCGCGGCTTAATCCGTGAGGACGAACCAGTCATCCGCGATCATGTCGGTTTGCGAGGCTAGCCAGCCCATGAGGATTGAGCCGTCGGCCGTCTTCATGGTGAAGCACGGCAGCACGCGCGCATAGCCGCCCTGGCTTTCGGCAAATCGCTTGTTCGCCGGCGACCAGAAGTTCGCAGCTGGCAAAGCGTCTGCGCCTGGTGAGTAAGTGACCCACATGTCTCTTCCGTTCCAGCCGCGCCGGGCAACGCGATCGCCCTGCTTTGCCCGCTGCAATGCCTCCCCAATATCCATCACCCTTCCTTTCTTTCAACAGCGTCCAATGGATCAATGCGGCGCAATCAGTCCGGCGATCCGTCGCCTTCGTCATCGAGGCGCTCGATGATATCCCAGCCCTTGGCCAGGCACGCCGAGATTCCAATCATCAGCCTGGCCGCTTCCTCTGTCCTCTCGGCATGGCCCGCCAGCTCGAAATAGCACGCAAAGTGCTGACGGCCCCACCATGACGCGACGATCCCGACCTCGTTTTCCTCGTCGCGGACATTGACAACCCAGCCGTCGAGGACATCGCGTCCCTGTATGCGCCTGGTCTGGCGCGCCTTGGCGTTCAGCCCGCCCTCGCGCAGCAGATCGGCGAACAGTTCGGCGAACACCTGGTTTTTCGACACGCTTTCAGAGCCTCGACGTTGCCCCAGGACGGGCGAAGGCTCACGCGGCATCTCTGGCGCGTCCGCATACGCTCGCGCCAGCTGGCGCGCTTCCCTGCGAGCCTGCGCGGCCTGTTTGAACTCGTCGACCTTTTGCGCCGATCGCTCGGCCGCCCGCTTCTCGATCTCGAGGATTGCCGCGCCGGACATGATTTCGGAATGTTCGCCGCCCCAGGCAATCCGGCGCAGCGTGTCGTCGTCGGCCTGGGCGCAGACGCGTTCAGCCTCGGCAAGCTGTTCTTCCCCGCTCAGGGCGACAGGCGCGGCGGCCATGCTTTCGCGTTCCCGCAACATGGCTGCGGCGACATCGCGCTCGATCTGGCGGCGCGCCTCGTCCCGTGACGCCTGGTCGAGCTGCGCGTCGGTCAATACGCCGAGCTCGTCGCGAATCCTGCGTTCGTCTTCCATCATGCCCCCCTGATTGCGGCCTCGAGGCCGGTTATAAATTCGCCGCTGCTCAGCAGCACCAGATCATAGTTCGCCAAGGGAACACACGATTGCGCGGAAGCCAGGCGATCGGCGAGGCGCTTGGCCTTCTGAACGTCGAATGTCATATCACGACTCCATTTTGCGCACGTTATAGCCGAAGCCCAGCGCCAGGCCGACGAGATAGGATAGGGCAATCCAGTGTGTCACGCCGCGCGCCGCTTCCGATAGTCCTCGTCGCTCTCTCCGCGCCGCTGCTTGCGCTGCCACTCGGCCAGGTTCAGGGACTCGCCCAACCAATACGAGCCGACAAGAGACGGATATCCCTTGTAACTGGCCATCGGACTGATGCCCATAGGCACAGGCTGCGGCGGCCGCCCCACGCCCTTGCGCTTGCGGATTTCGCGCAGCCTGGCGCCCGTATAGCGCGACGCGTCGTCCCAGCGGCCGCGCGCGCCTCGCATCGGCGCAACATAGCCGCCATGTTTAAGCGCCATCGCCGGCGTATCCATGAACCAGTCGCGCAACCAGGAAACGATAGATTTCGCTGTCATCATGCCCCCCATACCAAGGCGGCGAAGAGCGCCACCCATAACGTTACCCAGAATCCCAAAATGGCGCGATCTATCCAGATATCGCGGGTTTCCTCGTCCCGGAGCGCGCGCCGGATACGCTCGCGCCGCTCTTTGCAGCCGCAGCTCATGTTTCGATAACTCCCGTTCCATCGCATGGCCTGCATTCCCGCCAGCCCGGTTTCTCGAGCGGCGTTTTCCCCTCGACCTCAAAAAAGCCGCCGTTGCCGTTGCAGGCGTTGCAGATTTTCATGGCGATCCTCGCCCCGTCACCAATGAAAGCCAGAAGGTGAAGCGCCGCCGTTCGAATCGCTTCCTCGTCCCCTGAACTGATTTCGCGGCCGCTCAGCATATTGCTTTCGATAGTTACGACTTCCTCGCCGTTTCGCCTGACAGTCACGGACCAATGGTCTGGCCCTCCGCCTTGGCGAGCGCTGCCCGGCGTCAGCAGGACAAGCGACTCCTCTTCGCCTTCCTTGCACAACCAAGCCGTCGATCGATGCTCGGACCATATGCGCGTGTCTGCGGGGATGTTCTGCGGCGGCCGTGGCTCGCCGAAACGCTCTGCTGGAACACTTCGCGCCAAGTACCAGTCGCCACGCACCTTCACGGCGTACAGCGGCGGCGTCATCATGGGTAGCTCGTCCGGTGCCTCATCGTCGGGTTGCCAGTCAGGGCAAGTGCTGCAGCCTGGGCAATGCCCGGCGACATAGCACTGCGAGGCCTGGCAATGCACCATGCCGGCCGCGCCGTATTCCTCGAGATGTTCCCTTGTCTCGCCCATCAATTACCCTCCTGCGCAGGCGTGCAGTCAGCGATCGAGCGCCGGCATTTGTAGACCGCGATATCGTGCCCCTCGACCAGCCCGACGCCATAGCCGGCGATCCAGCTGCCGTTGTGCCCGACATAGGCCAGCGAGCCGATGATCACGGCCGCGCCGATCCAGGCCAGCACGACAGGCGCGGACGGCCGAGGCCGGCGCCTGGGGATTTCGATCATGTCGTCCCAAAGGATTTGCGGCTTGATCGGCCGCTCGTTCAGATTCATAATGCCCTCGCGCATGCAATGACCGCCGACGCGCTTTCAGGCTACGCGGCGGGTGTTGTTGTGGAACCGGAAGCGCTGGCCCATAAAGCCAGCGCTTTTGTTTTGCTCAGCAGCACACAAAGCCGTTGCGGACGGCTTTAGACCATTCCTCTGTGGCAGTCTTTCGCACCTCGTCCGCCTCGCCCTGGTCGCCCCGCCCATGGCGCTGCGCCACATCCTCACACTCAAGGATGTGTTGCGACATGACCGCCTGGAAACCCCAGAACGTGGCGTCGCATGTATGCGGCCGCTCAAACTGGCGGCCGCTGGGAAAGTGGAAAGTTTGCATGTCAGCGCCCCCGCAGCTCGAGGCGATATTCGCGCGCCTTGGCGATGTAGTGCTTGGCGGCGTCGGGGTCGTCCTCGCGGCGCAGCGCGGCGGCGTGATCGATATAGAACTGATTTCCGGCGAGGCGCCCCTCAAGGCCCAGCTGCCGGCGGCCGTCGCCCCATGTGCGATAGTCGAGGCAATCGGACCAGGAAAAGCCGTGGCGTTTGTATGCGTTCATGTCGTTTCCCCTTGCTGATGCTCGATCTGTACGGCGAGCAAGGAGTCGCGTCAACTGAAAACGTAACGTCCGCGTGTTATTCCTCGGGATCGTCGGCGAATTGGACGATCTGCACGGTGATCGCGCCGCCCTCGCCGTCGCCGCCGATCGGCTGCACGGGACGGCCGAACCCGTATTCCATCGCCAGCTTCGTTGCGGCGATGCGGTCCGCGTCCTTGGCGACATACGCCCCAGGCTTGCCGTCCTCGCCTATGACTCGGCGCGTGATGATTTCCTCGAGCCCCTTCATTCCGATCAGCGCCAGGCGCCGGCAGGATTTCTTGAGCTCGTCAGGGATGCGCGGCCGTCCGCCGGGGTTGCCGCTTATTCCCTTACGAAACGCCATTCATTGGCCTCAGTTCTGATTGGCGCTTAAAAAGCCCAAATCTGAGGACGGCGGCGGCTTCATATGCCGCAACAGCATCGTCAAATCGATCGAAACGCCCCAAGTTCTTCATGACGCCATGGCATTTGATCTGCGCTCGCCATTTCAAACGCTGCTTGTCCCACGTGACCCCCTTTTGTCCGGAGGTGTTATTGGTCTGCAGATAAGTGTTGCAGTTGTTCTGTTGATGCGTTGCAACCCGCAAGTTTTTGTAGCGATTGTCGTTTCTGACGAGATTGCGATGATCGACTTCGTGATCAGGCCACTCCCCACTCATCCACGCCCATGCCAGCCTATGCCCGAAATATTTTCGCTCATATATCACGATGCGAAGATACCCATGGTTGGTTATGTGGCCCGCTGGCTTTCCTGCGAATTTCTTATTCCATCCCCGGTAGGCATTTTTTCTCGGCAGCCATGTGAAAGTGCCAGTTGACGCGTCATAGTCGAGAAGCTCTTTCATGTGAGCTACTGCGAGATGCTTTTCGTGAACGCCAACCATTGATTTTCCGTTGTTCTGAGCGCGGATTTCGCATCCTTCATTGTTATCGCGCCGCGGCGGATTTCTCAATGCCCTTTTTTACCGGGTCTTAGGCCGATACGCGCGGCCGTGTATAGCCGCGCCCAGCTGCTGCCAGGATTTCCACGGCGGCGGCAGGGTTACGGCGTCAACGCGCCGCGTCAGGTGCTGAAACTCGCGCCGCAGCGTGACCTCGCGCCCCGTGCCGATCGCCGCCTCGAGCTTGCGGTAAGCGTCGCACATTTCCTCAAGCCGCAACAGCCATCGCCGGTATGCGTCGCGCGAACGCTTGCATGCGCGGTCAGTCATGGGACGTTCCTGGCTCATCGTGCCTTCCATATCAGTCTCCCCTCTGCGTCTTTATCGAAATATCGGTCGATGATCGGCTGCGGTACGGTGCAGCCTGGCGCACCAGGTGGCGGCCCCCATTGCCCCCTGATCGGCCATGCGCGGTTTTCGGCGTAGCGTTTGAGTCGTCCTGTCCATAGCTGCGCGTCAGGATCTCCGGCGAGCTCGGCCGGCGGATAGTCTTCCCAGGTGCGCTTATTGAGGTAGGTGTCCGCTTGCTGCACGAAGCCGTCTCGGGCTTTCTTGTCGCGCATGTACACGCCGATTGCCGCCATGGCTTCGTCGCGCTCTGTGACGCTCATCCTGCCCCATCGTTCTGCGGCTTTGGCTTTCCCTCGCTTTTTCGGATAGGCCGCCCAGAAGGCTTCGAAGCCGTCGGGATAGGCTGTTTTCGCCTTTTCCCCGCCCCCGATTTTTAAAGCGCTGTATGTCGCGCCATCCGCAGGATGCGCAATAGAATCTATCTGAAGGTTCTTCTTAAGGTTAGGTGGCGGATTTCCGCCGGTGGTGGCGACGGATTTCCGCCGGTGGCGGATTTCCGCCGGTGGTGGATTTCCGCCGGTGGTAGAAATGAACTCTGCATGAGCGGCGCGCGCGCTCGCCCTGGTGTCCTTGAGCCATTCCATGA
>Ga0105042_100052_pt1 | contig 12627 bp, 13 predicted proteins | sample LS_165metaG_FD_91487 | JGI IMG/M metagenome (GOLD analysis project Ga0105042, IMG submission 91487) | Switchgrass associated microbial communities from Austin, Texas, USA - LS_165 metaG | ecosystem: Host-associated > Plants > Phyllosphere > Phylloplane/Leaf | place: USA: Austin, Texas | collected... | reverse complement strand
GCTCCACCAGGATCCGGGTTTCCGGGTCGACGTCGGCCGGCAGCGGGTCGACGAGGTGGATCGTGGACGCGTCGGCGTCGATCCCGGTGTAGGCCAGCACCGATTCACCGATGCGCAACTGGCCGCCGTCGGCGGAGAAGTCGATCACCGACGCGACCGGGAGGTCCATGACCCCTGCCAGCACTTCGAACTCGGCAACGGTGCCCGCGGTGGTGGTGTCGACGCTCAGGACCTTTCCGCCCAACCCCATCAACGCCCCCTGATCTTGGCCTTCTGAACCGACCGTCGCTGGACATAGCCGATCGACATGGACGCGCCCGCCTTCAGCCCGAGGCTGAACCGGTCGAGGGCGAAGGTGAACGAGTAGTCCGTGGTCTTGACCTGGACGACGTCGTCGAGCTCGAGCACCGGAATCGGCATCGCATCGAAGGTCGCGTTCAGGGTTCCGGCGAGCCGGTAGGCCAGCTGAGTGTCCGCCCGCTCCTGGCACTCGGCCTTCGTGGTCAGGTCGCCGTCTTCGATGATCTCCGGGATGTGCCGGGCGTAGCCGTTCCGGCCGAGCGACTGCGCCGACAGCGGGTGCGACGCCGGCGCGTACGCGGTCGCTTCGACCGGCCGGGCGGCGCCGTTGGCGGTGGCGCCCTTGACGAGCACGATGTTGTAGACGTCGTCGATGTCGTAGTTGATCTCTGGCTCGGTCAGGATGTTCCCGCCTCGGCCGGTGGCGAAGGTGAAGATCGACCGCGACATCCACGGCCGCAGCTGCAGCCAGCCGGCGCCGTCGTAGTAGAACGACATCCCGGCCGCCATGCGCTTCGCCAGCGACCACACGTCGGTCTCCCGGGTCACGCCGTACGGATTCGCGGTCTTCTTCGCCCACTCGGCGAGGGACAGCTTCGTCTCGCCGACGTTCGTCATCAGCTCGTGGATCACTGACCGGCGGTAGCTGCCGATCGGGTAGTTCTTCGTCCGCCAGGCAGGCTTCTTGGCCAGGTGATCTTTGCCCATCAGTTCCAGCTGCACATCGGCGCCGGACCGGTTCATGGACACGATCGGCCCGGTGAAGATCGGGATCGACACGACCTGGTTGAACACCTCGTACGAGCGCGTCGAGTAGACGATCCTGATCATGCGGTCGTAGAACAGCTGCCCGTCGGTCGGGGACTTGCTGTCGAACGGCAGTTGACGGTCCTTGTCGAACAGCGTGAGGCTCGCCGACCGGGTCACCTCGGCGGTCTTGTCGGCGTTCACCTGCCCATCGACCAGCATGTCGCTGATGTCGGCGAGGACATTCTGAGCCATGTCCATGATCAAGATCTGGACCTGCAGGTTGTAGCTCGAAGACAACGACTTCAGGTAGGCGGCTTGGTCGGCTGCGGACAGGCGAGTCGGGTACACCGGACCTCCTAGAAGCCGAGCCGTGGCGTGTAGGTCAGGTCCCCGATCTGGAAGAAGTCGAACGAGACGGCGTACCGCTCGCCGTCCTCGCCGGGCATGTGCACCACGTTGACGTTCTGCATCACGATCGGGATCGTCATGTCGTCGGTGAACAGGAAGATCATCTGGCCGGCGTACGACTTCAGGTTGAGCATGTTGTTGTACCAGGTGCTGATCGACTCAGTCAGTCCGATGTGATCGAGGCCGCCGGTGATCTCACCGGTGATCTGGCCCTGGTAGCCGCGCATCCCCTGGGTGACGACGGCGACCGCCTCGGCGCCGAGCGGCTCGTACGTGGCGGACTGCTCGCCGAACTGCATCGTGCGCTGCTGGTCGTTGAAGATCGCGACCTTGCGGCTGCCGTCGCCGTCGAGCAGCCACGTGCCCGGGAACTGGTTCGTCTTCGTCACCGTCGGGTTCCCGGTGCTGGCCTTGCCGTTGACGACCGCCTGGACGGTGTAGGTGTTCGCGCGGCCCTTCACCGGGGTCCGGTCGAACCACCGGTTGTGGATGCCGTCGACGTAGGTGTCGTTGTCGGGGTCCAGGCCGGACGCGATGATCACGCCGTTCCGGGTGATCGAATACGAGTCGGGCGCGGTCGCCCGGTCCCACTCGATCATGATCCCGGGCCGAGGGTCGCTCGGGGTCGCGGTGAGGTTGGTGACGGGCGACGTGGCCGCCGAGTACTCGTAGGTGAACTCGCGGGACCGGAGCCGGTACACCTGCCCGTTCGGGACGGCCTCGCGGTTCTCCGCGTCCCAGACCCGGATGTCGACCAGGTAGGTGGCGTCCTTGATCGTGATCACGCCCGACGGGACGCCCATCCCGTCGGTCGTCGACGAGACGGTGCGGCCGCGGTGGAACACCGACACCCACCGGTCGTCGACCTCGCGGTAGATGTCGATCGAGTACGACGCCTGGCTGCCGCTGGTCACGTTCCAGGTGATCGGCGGGGTCGGCTCCTCGACGAAGTTGTTCGGTGGGAGTGGCGGGTTCTGGATCTCGACCGTCGGGAGCGGCTTGTACACGAACGCGACCGGGGCGGACCAGCCCGACCAGAGACCGGCGCCGTCCTGCACCATCACGCGCCAGTAGTAGGTCGTGCCCTGGGTCGCGGTGAACGCGGACCCGGTCAGGTCCCACTGCGGGGTGTCGACGGCCTGGTCCATGCTGTCGTAGACCGGACTGGTGAACGAGGTCGTGGTGGAGATCTGGACGCGGCACTGCGCCAGGTCGGTGTCGCCGGACACGTCGGTGTAGTCGAACCGCAGGATCGGCTGCTGGGTCGAGATGACCCGGCCGCCGGCGGGCGACAGCTGCGACGGCGCGTCGGGCTTGTCGGACCAGGTGATCTCGATCCACGGCCGGATCCCCGGGTTCGGGTGCTGCGGCGACATGAACCGGGGCGAGAAGTTCGGGTCGGTCCAGTCGGTGCGGACCTGGTAGCCGTACCACTTCGTGCCGTCCGAGATCGCCTGCATGTGGCTGGTGATGTCGAACACGAAGTCTGTCCGGTCAGGGTAGGAGCCGGGCTGGACCGACGTTCGCTCCGGGATCGTCGTGATCAAGTTCGTGGCCCGGGAGTTCCAGGTGACCTTGCCGTACGTGATCTGCTGGTTCAGCAGCCGCAGGTACAGCGTGATCGGGTTCCCGATCGGCTTGTTGTAGGCGTACAGGTGGAGCTTCGCCGAGGTGATCGTGGCGCCGAGCGGGAACGGCCGCGTGAAGTAGATGTAGGCGTAGGAGCCGCGGCCCGTGATGTTCTTCACGTAGACCGATGCGCCGGCGTCGTAGTTCTGCGTCGGGTTGAACTGGTCAACGTACGTCGACAGCAGGTTGATCAACTTGGCGGTGCCCACCTACTTCCCCCTCATCCTGTCGATCGTGCGGTCGAACCGGTCTTCCTGCCGGGTCTCGTCCCGGGCCAGGCCGCGGATGTACGCCTTCCCGGACGCGGTGATGTCGAGCTCGCCGTGGACCATCCGGGACGACGCGCCGTCGCCCCCGGCGCCGCTCGCGTCGACGGGCGTGCAGGTTCGGGACGTGATCCCCTTCGCCTTCAGCAGGTCGGCTGTCTGGCGGGCGTTCGTGACCTGTTCGCCGCCGTTGAACCAGACGAGCTCAGGTCCGTCCTCGCCGACGACCGCCGGGCCGGCGGGCGCGTTCCTCGTGCCCGAGGCGAAGAACGACAGGTGGACGTGATCCTTGTGCTGCTGCGACAGCGACCCGCCGCCGCCGTACCGGGTGTACCGGCGCCACTCGCCGACCCCGTCGCGCTGCAGGTTCCAAATCCGGTTCCAGCTGATCATGTAGTTGATGGCGAGCCGGCGGGCGTTCGCCCACACGAACTGGGCGATCGCGTTGTGCTGCGAGAGGTCGGAGGTCATGAAGTCCAGCGCCTTCGTCTCCGACGGGTCGTGGCCCGGGTAGGTGCTGATCGAGGAGATCCCGAACTTCGGGCCGATCTCGGCGGCGGCGGCACGGGTGATCGCGCTCGTGCTGCCGGACACGTTGCCCGAACCGGCTCCGAAGTTGCCTGCGGTTCCCTGCCCGGCCATCGACTTCACCGACTGGTGCAGGTAGTCGACGAGGCCGTGCGGGATGCCGCGGAGCAGCTTGCCGATGCCGGTGTTCGGGACGTCCTTGAGGACGCCGTCGATCGCGCCCTTCAGCTTGTCGCGGGCGGTGTCGAGGACCCAGCCGAGCGGGTTCAGGCCGGACTCCGAGCTTCCCTCCGAGCCGGACGCGGACTGCGGGGCGCCGGTGAGGTAGTTCAGCGTGAACTGCCGGTTCGCGGCCGAGCCGAAGCCGCCGGCGCCGTTGACCTCGACGTGGAGGTGGTTGCCGGTGGATCGGCCGGTCGAGCCGACCTCGGCGATCGTCTGCCCGGCACGGACGGACTGCCCGGCCTGGACGAGGATCCGGCTGGTGTGACCGTAGACCGCCTTCAGCCCGTCGCTGAGCCGTTGGAACACAGCCTGGCCGAAGCCGCGGCCCCAGCCGGTGTAGTCGATCGTGCCGTTGTCGATCGCGAAGATCGGGTCCCCGGCCGGGCGCGGGATGTCGACGCCGGAATGGCCCCGGTAGTTCGGCGACAGCTGCCGCGACGTGGCCGGCCACACGACGCCGCCACGCGCCTTGCCTTCGCCGATCCGCTTCCGGAACCCGGCCGCGGTGCCGCCGCCGAGGACGTGCCGGTTCAGCGCCAGCAGCCGGTTCGTCTCGTACGGGTCGAGCGCCTCGGTGATCGTGACGCCTTCACCGCGGCGCATCGGCACCAGCTGGTCGTCACCCTGCCGCCAGGTCGACGTGCCGGGCAGGATGCCGCCGCGGTCGAACCCGGCCGGCAGCGTCATCGGCGCCAGCTTCCAGTCCTCGTTCGCGAACGGGATCAGGCCGACCAGGTCGTTGAACGACTTGATCAGGCCCTTGTTGATCACGTCCTCGACGATGAACCGGATCGGCTTCTTCGCGAGCTCCTGCAGGCCCAGCCAGATCTTGCCGATCTGGTCGACGGCCTTGGTGAAGATCGACGGGATGCCGTTGTTCTTGTCGAACGCGCCGCGGATGAAGTCGCGGACCTTGCGGAGGATGTCGGTGATCTTGGTGCGCAGCGTGCCGAACGCGCCCGGGATGGTGACCTTGAAGAAGTTCACGAGGCGGTCGACGACCGGCTTGATCCGGTCGTACCAGAACCCGCGGATCACGCTGATCACGGCGGACAGCGCGCCGGCCGCCTTCGACCGCATCAGGTTGAACGCGGCCGGGATCGTGACCCGGAAGAAGTTGACCAGCCGGTCCACGACCGGCTTCAGCTTGCTGTTCCAGAACGACCGAACCGCGCCGACGACGAAGTTGAAGACGGTCTGCGCGGCGCGCTTGAAGAAGTTGAACGCGCCGCCGATCACGGTCGTGAAGAACCCGACGATCGCGCCGACGATCGTGCCGATGATGTTCTTCGCGCCGTCGATGATCGACACGACGATCTTGAACACGCCGCCGACGATCTGCTTCAGACCTTCGCCGGCCTTCTCCCAGTCACCGGTGAGGATGCCGGTTACGGTCTTGATCAAACCGTCGATGATCTTGAACGCGCCGTCGATGACGCCGACGATGGTGCCGAACAGCGCAGAGATGATCGGGAGGACGATCGGGCCGACGCGCTCCCACACGGCGGTGATCAACCCGGCCACGCCGGAGATGATCGAACCGAGGGTCTGGAACGCGGACTGGATCGTCGGCATGTTCTGCTCGATCGCCGCGAGCAGCGTGGTGACGATCTGCGACACGATCGGGATCACGGCGTTCAGGACCTGCCCGACCGCGGAGCCGATCGAGGCGAGGGTCGGCAGCAGGGTCTGCACGAGCCGCCCGATCGTCGGCAGCAGTTGCGACACGATGTCGCCGATCGCCGCGAATACGGTCTTCTGCAGTTGCTGGAACACCGGCGCCAGCGACTTCACCGCGGCGAACAGGTTCCCGAGGAACGGGCCGACCGCCGGCGCGAGGGACTTGAACAGGCCGAGCCAGTTGTCGAGCACGCCGGAGATCAGCGGGCCGACCGAGTCGAAGATGCTGCGGGCCGTCGCGCCGGCGTCGATGATCTCGTTCATGAACGGGACGTCGACGTCGGCGCCCTCGCCGGTGAACGAGCCGATGAACAGCTTCGCGCTGTCGGTCGCGGTCTGCCAGACCGGGGCCAGCCGGCCGCCCCAGTCGACGACGGACTTGATCCCGACCGCGAGTTGGTTCATGGCCGGTCCGACCAGAGCGGTCGCGCCGCCGATGACGTCCTTGATGATCGGCAGCGCGGGCGCCAGTGCGACCGCCAGGCCCTGGCCGAACGTGTCCTTCAGCGTGGAGGCCATGCCGGTCAGGGACTCGGACTGCTTGTCCATCAGGCCGTTGAACCGCTCGAGGCCCTTGCCGGACTCGAGCGCCTTCATCATTGCGTCGAGCTCGGCCTTGCCGAGCTTCCCGGCGCTGGCGAGCTTGGTGACCTCCGCCTTGGACTTCCCGGTCGCGGCGGCGAGCAGGTCGTACACGGGGATGCCGGCGTCGCGCAGCTGGTTCAGGTCTTCGGCGGTGATCCGCTGCGCGGCGTTCATCTGCTGCAGCGCGACGGTGGCGCGGTCGATGCCCTCGGCGCCGGTGCCCATGCCGGACGTGACGTTGCCGAGCGTGGTCATGATCGGGATGACCTTGCGCGAGTCGATCCCGGCCGCGATCAGCTGCGACGCCGACTCCTGCAGGCCAGGCAGTTCGAACGGGGTCTTCGCCGCGAACGCCTGCATCTCCTGGATGAAGGACTGTGCCTTCTCGGCCGAGCCGAGCATCGTCGTGAACGAGATCGCGGCCTGCTCGTTCTGGCCGGCGACCTCGAGTCCGAACGACGCGACGGTGCCGAGGCCGACCGCGGCCAGCGCAGCGCCGGCCGTCGACACGAACCCGCGGATCGAGTTGGTGGCGTTCGAGGTGAACGAAGACCCGAAGGCCGACCCGGCGGACAGGCCTGCCGAAGCGGCGGACCTCGAGATCCCGGAGAGCCGCGTACCGATCGCGGACGCCGCAGACCGGCCCGCGTTGCCCGCGCCCTTGACCAGGCCAGAGAACGAGACACCCTTCAGCCGCTTGCCGAGGTTCAGCAGCGACCGGCCGGCGCCGTCGGACGCCCGGCTGAGCTCGGCGAGTTCACGCGTCGCCGCTTCCTGCTGCTGCTCGTTCGCCTTCATCGCCGCCGCGGTGCGCCCTTGCGCGTCCCGCAGGGCCCTCTGCGACTTCACCAACCGGTCCTCGACCGAGAGAATCTGCGACGCCTTCGCCTTGCCGGACGCCCTGAGCTCCTGGAGCTTGTTCTCCTCGATCTGCAGCTTCCGGGTGGCGTCGGCCTCGGCCTCCCGGGCCTGCTCGACCTCCTTCGCCGACGCCTTCGCCGCGGCGGCGATCCGCTTCTGCGTGGCCTCGATCCCCGAGGACGCGCTCTTGCCCTTGCCGAACGCCGACCCGAACGTCTTAGCGGCCGCGACGCCGGCGCGCTCCGCGATCTTGTCCGCCCCGGCGAACGCCTTGTTGAGCTCGGCCCCGATGATCTTGGGACCGTTCCGGAACGACGGAACGAGGGAGACGAATGCTGCGCCCACTTCGTCGGCCACAAGATCACCCGTCTCCCTCGTTCAGTTGTGTTCTCGGATCGCTCTCTGCTCGCCCTCGCGGACCCAATCCAGGGGGTCCTCGTACAGGACCGCTTCCGGATCCGGGGCTTCCTCCGGATCCGGCACGGCGACGAGATGCGGCCCGTCGGACGGCCGTTCCCAGCCGAGCCAGTCGGCCATGTCGTCGATCGCGATCGGGTCCTTGCCGTACCGCTCGGGCCGGGTCCCGGGCCGCTCGATCGGCTTCGGGTACGGGTTCCGCGACTTCTTGCCGCCCGACGTCAGCCAGTTGTTCACGGCCAGGTCGTCCGCGATCCGCGCGAGCAGTTGGGCCTTGAGGTCCCACACGTAGTCGTTGCCGTCGATCGCCCGCGACACAGCCGACCCGGTCGGCTGCTGCCCGATGATCACCTTCAGATCGCGCCAGGTGAGATCGTCAGTGCCGAGGTAGTCGAGCCTCAGGCCGTGGGTGATCAGGTCGTACTCGACGGCCTCCTGGTGCCGATCGATCAGGTTCAGGAGGCCGAAGATTCCGGGAGCGTCACCCCGGAGTCCTGCTGCCAACCCTTCGAGAATTCCTCGAACTCGTCGAGGTCGAGGCTGTCGAACAGGGCGAGTTGATCTTCGTCGAGCAGATCCTCGATCAGCATGAACGTCAGGTCCATCTCGGACAGGTGCCGGTTCTTCCGCAGCCAGCCGGTCTTGGCGGCCTTCTTGAACGGAGGAAGGACGATCTCGCTGTCGCCGACGCGGTACCGGTACGGTTCGATCTTCGACAGATGATCTTGGGGTTGCTTGACAGCCATGGCTTGACCAGCCCTCTCATGGTGTGGTTCCGGCCCGTGGGGTGCAGCGGCGGCGGGAGGGGGCCGGTCAGGTTTCTCCCGCCGCCGGATCGTGGGGATTAGGCCGACGGGCGGCCGTCGTCCATGTACTTGTAGGCGTTGTTGCCGGATGCGTCCGGGAACGCCTCGACGGTGACCTGGTAGGCGACGACGTCGGCGTCGTTGTAGGTCACTTCGCCGACCTCGGTGATCTGGCCGTCGGGGACGACGATCCGGATCTTCGCGGCACCGTCGCGGATTTCGAACACGTAGCTCTTGTGCGGGAGCTGCTTCGAGTTGATCTTGATGGCCTGCAGGGTGCCGACGGTCGGCGTGGCCGCGGTGGTGGTGACGTTGTCGTCGCCGTAGGTCGCCTTCAGCGCGTCGCTGTTCAGCGCCTCGATGAACGAGAACTGGTAGGTGACCGAGAACTCGGACTGGACGATCTTGACGGTGTCCCCGCCCCAGGCCTTGATCTTCTCGGTCGAGCGGTCGGTGGCCTCGGTGACGCCGTCCTCGCCGATGTAGCCTGCGCCCTTGAACGCGGCGTTCAGCGCGACCGTCGTGTCGGTCGGCAGCGCGGTCGCGAGCGGGGCGATGAGGAGGCCGCCGGTTGCGAGCGGCTTGCCGCTGACCACGTTTCCAACGGTGTTGACCATGGTGGTCGATTCCTTTCAGGAGAGTGACCGGCCCCTGATTGGATGGCCCACCGTGGGTGGGTTCTTGCGGCCTCGTCGCGGCGGCGTCGAGGAGATCAGTCGGCCGGCTACTCGCTGGCCTTCGTCCAGCCCTGGGTCTCCCAGTCGGAGACCTTGTCCTCGGCGACGTCCTGGAACACCCCCTCGAGGGTCGGGTGCTGCAGCTTCACGGTCTTCGTCTTGGCCGGCGTCGGATCGGCCTGGGCGGCCGGGGCCTGCGCGGCGGCGGCCGGGCGCTGGGTCTCGCTCATGGTTGTTCTCGCTTTCGGGGATGGATTTCGAGGTCGTCGCAGTGCAGCGTCAAGATCAACACCGGACGGGTGGACGCGTTCTGGATGTCGACGGCGGTCAGCTTCCACGGGAACACCCGGCCGTCGATCGTCAGCCCTTCGATCGGGTCGATCACGACCTTCCCCGCCGGGCCCGGAGCGGGCTGCGGCGCGGGGTCGTCCGGGTGCGGGTTGAAGAACGGCATCAGGTGATCTCCGATCCGTAGATGATCAACTCGGCCGACGAGTAGACGTGCGGCCGGTCGTCCGGTTCGGGTACCGAGACGGGCGTGGTCTGGTTGAACACCTTGATCACCGGGGCGCCGATCGCCGCGTCGAACAGACCCGCGTTGATCAAGATCGCGAGGGTCTTGGTGTCGTCGAAGCTGGTGCCGTTGTTCGGGCCGTACACATTGATCCCGATGCGGACCTGCCAGCGCGCGACGTCGAGCCGGCGGCCGCCGTCGTCGCGGACAGTCACGACCCAGTCGGGCATTTCGGCCGGACGGCGGCGGTCGACGTGCACGTCCTGCGCGAACGGCTCCGGCCGGCTGTCGAGGAACGCCCGGACCATGCCGGTGCAGATGAGCTCGACGTCCGGTTCGACGATCAGCGCCATCTCAGGGCCCTCGACAGGATCCCGAGCTCGGCTTCGAGGTAGACCGCATACTCGACATCGGAGCCGACCCGGGCCACGACGCGGTCGGTGCGGCCGACCTCGAGTCGGAGGCTGTTCCGGTATCGCCCGGTCCGGACGGGCGCCGCGGCGCGTGCCCCGGCCAGCACGCGCTCGCCGGGGTCGGTCACGGCGCGTTCGGCCGTCCGGGAGTTCAGCAGCCGGCGGACCGCGCGCCGGTCGACCTTGAAGGTGACCCGGGCCATCACCCCTCCTTGATCTTGGCGGCGATGACGCGTCCGGCCTGCCACCCGGTGAACGGGTTCTCCCAGTCGAACGGGCGGCCGACGATCTCGCAGGTCAGCCCGCGGATGATCACCCTGTCCCGGGCCGTTACGTCCGCCCCGTACGGCAGGGACGCCTTGAAGTCCGACAACACCGGGGTACCGCCGGTCTCCAGCGGTTCATCGGACCCGCCGTCCCAGACGACACAGCCGTCGATCGGCAGCGCGTCAGGGTTGGTCCAGTCGATCCCGGTCGGCTTCCCGGAGTACGGGTCGAGGATCGGTGTGCCGCGGAGCCGGGTGACGGTCTCCATCAGTACCGCTCCGACCCCAGCTGGACCGACACCATCCCATTCCCGCACCGGTACGGTGCGAGGCGGGTCTTGAACGCGGCGGTGAGGTACGGGCCGGGCGAGGTCGCACCCGGTGCGAAGGACACCGAGTGCGGCCCCGTGGCCATCGTCTGCGTCTCAGGCAGCAGCACCGTCGGGCGGCTCAGGACGTTCGCCGCCATCTCCGCCACCACCCGAGTGATCGGCCCCGGTGTCGGCGTCGGGATCGGGCACGGATGCAGATGCCCCGTCACCAGATCCGACGCCTGATCGATCAGCGCGCCGACGCGTGCCGCCTCGTTTGCCGTCAGGCTGCGCCCCAGCGCGGCCTCGACGTCGGCCTGAGTTGCCAGCATCGCGTGCCCCTTCCTCGTCCCAGTTGGGATCCGCGGTGACGAGCGCGGCCAGCAGGGTGCCCTCCTGCACCGGGATGGCCGCGCCTGTCTCCTTGTGTCGGAACCGCATTACGGGGTGACGTCCGGAGTGACGGCGCCGACCGGCACCTTGTTCGCGCCGGCCGGAGTCGCGGCGGTGCCGAGCACGTACGCGTACCGGGCCTTCAGCCGGAGCGCGACCATGTCCCGCTCGGCCAGGTTGATCTGGTTGGCGCCGGTGCCCAGGGTGGCCTGGTCGAGGAACTTCACGGTGATGTCCTGCCGGACGCCGATCTTCACCCGGGAGCTGTCGACGATGATCGCCGCGGCCGACGCCGGGTCCCAGGCGCCGTTCCGGTTGAAGTAGGTGTTGAAGCCGTTGAAGCTTTCGGCGCGGAACACCGGGTCGCCGTTCGCGTTGCGCAGGTTCGCGACCTTGAAGCGCAGCGACAGGGACGACAGCAGCGTGTCCGGCTGCCAGCCGGCATTCGCGACCAGCTCGGCGACCTTGTTCGTCGAGCCGACGAGGTCGTTCTCGTTCGCGTCGCCGTCGACGACCGCGTTCACCTGCGCGGCCGCGATCGCCGCCGGCAGCAGCGCCGCCGACACCCAGGAGGCGGGCTTGTCGATGCCGAAGATCACGGCCTGGTCGAGCTTCTTGCCCATGGCCTGCCCACCGAGGCGGGCGATTTCGGTCAGCGTGTCGGCGGTGGCATCGTCGACCACGTTCTCGTGGACCGGGATGATCACGGCGACCTCCTCGGCGACCAGCGTGCGGTCGGCCCAGGTGACCTCAGACTGCGGCTTCACGCCCGTCGGGTCGGTCGCCGACTCCGACACCCAGCCGGCGTTGGGCAGGGTCGCCAGGACCGGCATGTGCGTGGTCTTGGTGCCCATGTTGGTCGTGGGGAACGCCGACAGCACGGTCGACGCCTCCACAGCGGCCGCGAGCAGATCCTGCGAGTACGCCTCCTGGATCAGGGTGGCGACCTCAGCACGAGAGATGTCTGCCATTTACAGACTCCGTTCTTGTGATGGGTCCGCGGAGGACGTCCCTCGCGCGGGTCGTGTTAGCCCCCAGCCCGCATGCGGCGCAGCGCCGCGGCAGCTGCGTCCTTGGGGCTGAGGTTGGTGTCGCCGGCGCCCGTGGCGCCGGACTTGAACCCGTCCCCCGAGGTCGAGGTGGCGGGCGGTTTCGGGGCGGGTGACTTCTGCGAGTCACGCCACGCGATGAGCTCGTCAGCGGACGCTTCGAGCTCTTCCTTCGTGGTCCCGGTGAGAGACCCGGCCGGCACGCCCTTCTCGCGGGCGACGTCGGACCGCAGCCGTCCGTGCTCGGCCTGCGCGGCGCGCGTCTCGGCGGCCTCGCGTGCTTCGCGTTCGCGCTGCAGTTCGGTCTTGCTGGCCTGCTCGATCTCGTCGAGCTTCTCGGCCTTCGCCTTGTAGTCGGCGTGGCCGGCGTACTGCGCCTTCACCCGGGCCACTCGCTGGCCGATGATCTTGTCGAGATCGGCCTGGGAGGTGATCGGTTCGAAGGTCGTTTCCTTGACCGTGTCGCCGGCCCAGTCGACCGTCTTGGTGGTCTCGGAATTGCCGTCGTCCGCAGGTGCGGGCGCCGTGGTTGGTTCTGACATATCTGTC
>Ga0105042_100050_pt1 | contig 12782 bp, 24 predicted proteins | sample LS_165metaG_FD_91487 | JGI IMG/M metagenome (GOLD analysis project Ga0105042, IMG submission 91487) | Switchgrass associated microbial communities from Austin, Texas, USA - LS_165 metaG | ecosystem: Host-associated > Plants > Phyllosphere > Phylloplane/Leaf | place: USA: Austin, Texas | collected... | reverse complement strand
TCCCCGCGACCTCCAGACCCGCGCGGAGGTGTCCCAGCGATCCGCATCAGCCGGATCAGAGGGATTCACGGATCACGCCCTCGGAGCCGACTGTCAAAACGTCCGTAGAGGGGCCCAGCAGCCAATCTGAGCGACTTTGGGCCGGGTGACGCCCCCGGAGCCGAAGAAGGGGGTCCAAGCGTTCTGTGGCTTACATAAGTATATGCACGGATGGTCCCAGGAGGCATTTCCGCTGGTCAGAGGTGGTATTTTGTGGTAATTACGTGCATATACCCGCTGTGAGCTGGGAATTCCGTGGATATACCTTCGATTCCAAGGTTATATGTGATATACGTCACTGGATGCTGCCCCCGGAGCCGACCTAAGCTACTTCCCATCCCTGGACACATCCGCAGGTCAGAGACTGGCAACCGGTATCCCCTATGTGTAGGGGGATCGTATTACGGAATTCCGAGTATTCCGGTACTATGGATATGTACGGTAGTTAGTGAATCTTATATTCCTAGCAAGTACGGAATATCGTTACCGAACTAACGACATATCGTATTACGATGTATGCCAGTGTTGATAAATTATCGCGGGTTTTTGGTCGTGGTAAGCTTTAGTGCTTAAGTGTGATGTAACCTTAGTAACCGCTATCACGGAACCGGGGTTCAGGCACGATCCTTACTGTGGTATGTGTGTTTGTGTACTATTGCCGTATGGATCTCAGTGAATTCGACGGGCTCGAACCCGTATCCGAGCATGAACTCAAGACGTTGATTCAGCATCTCCCGGATGGCGCTCTTGGGCTGTTCGAGCGGCGTTTGATCCTGCGCGTTCTGGAGCTTGAAGAGTACGTAGTCGAACTCGAAGAGCAGTATGACCGTTCTGTTGAGTACTATCAGTCTAGTGGGGGTCAGTCATGACCGCTGAAGAAGAACTCATGCAGGCGACGCGGCAGTTGGAGAACGTTCTGCGGAACTACACAGGGGGATTTGCGCTCGGACTGCTGTACAAAATCAGGTCAAGCGCTGCTGCGTTGTTCGCTGAAGGCTACACCAAAGCCCAGCAGGATCTCGATGTCGACCTCGATGCGGCTTACGATGAAGGTTACCGTCGAGGGTACTATGACGGAGAGCAGATGATGCAGGCACGAACGGAAGGGTGGAACTGATGACTAACCCCCGCGCTAAAGAAGAATTCCTTAACTGGATCAGATATCTCCGTATGGAAGCGGGCCCTGATGCAGAGGCTACTCACCGTGGTCTGAACATCATACAGCAGAAGGGCCTGGAGATGTACGACGAAGGGTACCTCGCGGCTTCGTGCGATCGGGACCACGCGATTATGGAAGACCTCCATAACCTCGCAGCGAAGTATTCGTGGATGTAGCCATGGGGGATGCGGTACACTGCTGGGCTTGTAGTTATAGTTGCGTTGATGTAACATACTGGATTGAGATGCGGAACGGCAGACGATTTGGGCCTCTTTGTAAAAAGTGTTACGATCTATACCTAGAAGGATTTCCAGAATATGGATGACGTTCACAAGCTCCAGGAACTCCTTCGGGATGCCCTGGTCGAGAAGACCGGCGTCTCGGGTCAGATCGGGTTCTTTACGTGGTGTGCTCTCGACCAGCCGTCCGGATGGGAGGTGTTCTGCCAGGGTCAGTGGTGGGATGCTGATGAGCTTCGAGAGAGGATCACAAATGCTGACTGGTGACTTCAGGGTGAAGGTCTACGTTATCCTGGCGACGGAAGTCCCGGGAGAGGTTCCGCAGTTCGTTGAACTGATGACGCATCGCGGAGAAGCGAGTCAGCGCGTCCAGCGGCTCCGGAAGATGTATCACTGGGCGTGGTACGAAGAATATTACATCTACCCGCGTGAAGTCGCGGTACTGGAAGGACTGGAAGATGTCGAGTAGCACGGAATTTAGTACTGAATTTGCGAATGTCCGTCTGGAGGTCAGTGCTCCGGGTACGGTCTTTAAGCTGCTGCTTGTGACTTCGACCGAAAGTGATCTGCATAAGGGTCCGATGGTCGGAAACTGGAGAGGCCGTGGAGGTGGCCCTAAGATGACGAAGTCCCTCCGCGACCGGCTGGTTCAGGAGCTGGAGTCTCTGGAGGTTATTGATGATGAATGAGCCTTACACTCGCGAGGAATTCGAGAAGTTCGCTCGCATTTCCAAGGGCGGTTCTGGGTACGTCGAGAAGAAGATGATTGCGACTGTTCGGATGCTGAATGCTCGGATTGACGCGGTTGCGGACGATCTCCGTGGCCTCGGGACCGAGGGTGTCCTCCAGGAGCACGATCTCGACAACTTGCTGGAGATGCTGTACGGAGACGAAGATGTGTGAAGGTTACGGCGACTGTGAGGCCGAATGGGAAGACGACGACCCTGAGCCTCCGGCGGTCCTTGAGTACTTCCACCCAGCGTGCGACCAGTGGGAAGTTCCGATCAGTACTTATGTGAACTCCGAAATCGCTGCCGGTGTTCTGACGTTTGTGTATTCCGCGTTGCTCCCCTGCGGTGTAATCATCAATACCCGGAACGTCTGTATCAATCCGGACCCTGATGTCGACTTTTCAGCCACGAACCACGAGTATTTCCCGTCTCGGGAGGTCTCGGACGAGCTGTCGTCGCAAAACGAACATAGGGAAGACCATGAATCTTGACGGGTTCCACTATACGCGCTCTAAGAACGACGTAGGGTATAAAGTCCCTGGTGGTAAGCTTGATAGCGCACAAGCTCTAGTTCCAGCGAAGTCGACCGCGAACTGGAAGCTTTCCGAATCTGTTCCACATTCTGGGAATAGTGACCAAAGACTGTGGTTTACCTACGCTGAACTTTGCCATCTGATGATGCAGTCCGAAGACGATGTAAGGGCAATGGCCCGAGAAAATCGATGGCGTAGTCGGCGGCATAATACCACGAAGATCCGGGCGTTCTACCTGTACGACCTTCTCGTTACCGTGTGGGGTTACATGACGGAATGGGAAGGCAACACCCTGGACCCTGTATTGCTTGAGGAGGCGATTAACCGTGTCGAATAATCGAGTCTACTGCGAAGAATGCAACGCCATTCGAGCCTGGGAACGTACGTTCACCTCGAAAGACACCCCAGCGACCGCTGAGATGTCCTGCGGGCACGTTAAGAGCCTTACGGAGATCTTCGATGCGATGCTACCCTATCGTCGGACTTATCCCAACGATATGGAGTACCGATGACTACTGAACTTCCTGTTCTGACTGACCTTAATGCCCAGCAGGCATTTGCTCAGGCCGCCGACACCCTGACCAAGCTGGTCCGCGAAGGCTTTACGGCGAATTCCGCTAAGAAGTTTGTCGAGACCGGGAACATCTCGGTTCTTCGGCACACGGGTAAGGTTTCGGTCCAGCTGTTCGACCCGAAGGCTTAAAAGCACCAGTGAACACTGGCTAGCAGGGACCTACGTAATGGACCGGTCCTCCTGCGCTACCTCGGGAGTGCGCGCGGGTCCCTGCTTTATTCTTCATAAGGGGTTATGAATGACGTCGGTCGCAGTGGCTTACCTTCACCCGAACAAAGTGTCCCACTCGTTCATGGATTCGTTTCTTCGAGTCCTGTCTCATGATCAAGCGACGAACAAGTACCTCAAGCATCGCATTCCGGCTTACGCTGGTCCTGATGCTATGGATTCGACTCGGAATTTCGTAGTCCAGCGGTTCCTGGATGCATCTGACTGCGAGTGGCTGTGGTTCGTGGATACAGACATGGGATTTCCGGGAGATGCACTTGACAGGCTTATCTCCTCTGCGCATCCTACGGATCGTCGAATTGTCGGCGGGATGTATTTCACTCCTGCCGAGGCAGAAGATGATGGTCTCGGCGGCATCGCATACAAAACTGAACCCGTGGTTTTCGGGTGGGGCGAAACTTCGGAAGGTGAAGGTCTGAGGGTGCTCGATTCTTGGCCTGAGAACTCCGTGTTCCAGGTTTCGGCCATCGGCACAGGATTCATGCTGATTCACCGAAGCCTGTTGGAAGAGATTCGGGAAACTGAAGGCGATACGTGGTTTAGCCACATGAGATACGCGAATGGTACGAGGCTGAGCGAGGATCTTTCGTTCTGCCTTCGTTCGCACAAGTACGGCTCATCTCCGTACGTAGACACCGGAATTCCGTTGTCGCACCACAAGGAAGTCTGGCTAACTGCCAGCAGCCATTCCGAAGGAGCAACATTTTGACGTTCTACCCAAGTTCGGTTAACTACAACGTGAACCCGACTTCAGGCACGACTCCTGCTATCGCGCAGTGGCCTGTTATGTCGTACCATCTCGAACTTAATGGCGCTGACCTCGATGCTGCTATCGCGGCTATGGATGCAGGTTTTGCCGCAATGGCCGCCGCATTTGAAGTGGAGTTCCCGGGAACTACCTGGGAGGCTACCCGAGTACTTAACGGGAGCGAAGGCTCTACGGTAATTTACTAATTCTTCCGGTCGCTCGGCCGGATCGACTCGGGAGACCGGGGTCGTTAAACTTCTGGTCACAACGTGGCGTAGCTCAGCGGTAGAGCAGGGGACTCATGATCCTCTTGTCCTTGGTTCGAATCCAAGCGTCCACGACTAGCAGTGATTAGCTCAGATGGATGTTGTTCGGTAGCCGTGAACAAGCTACTGCCACGAACACTAGAAAGAGCAACGCTACAAAACGCGTAGGTCGCGGTACCTTCCAGACCGCATCGCTGCTTTAACTTACTATAGGCGTATCGATGCGATATGCTTACCTTCCGACTAGGAGGTCGATATGTCCCAGGTCCAAAAGAACACCTCGAAGCAAGATGAAACCGAAGAGGTCGAGGTTGTCGAGCACGATGTTTCCGAGATTACGGACGCTGCTGACGACCTGCTGGACGAGATTGACGGGGTCCTTGAGGAGAATTCTCAGGATTTCGTGTCTGCATTCGTGCAGGCTGGGGGAGAATAGGCATTCCGCTATGAAACAGACATTTTTCCGTCCTCGCAAGGGAGTTGACGGAGAGCGCGACGGTAAGTACTTCTATAAAATGACTGATGTCAAGCACAAGAAGCCTTACGTCCGTAAATGGTGTCTGGTATGCGGTAAGTCCAAGATGATGCAGACAAGAGCAACAGCTCAGTTCTGCTCTAAAGCTTGTTCAAAACAAGGTGAACTGAACCCTAACTGGAATCCCGATAGCGACTACAAGAAGTACACTCGCACGGAAATGACCAAGTTCCACCAGGCAGTCGAAAAAGTCCGAGGTAGCGCCAAAGACCACGGATGCGAACACTGCGGGAAGACGGAAACCCGGTACTACCACTGGGCTAACGTCTCCGGGAATTATACCGACGTATACGACTACATCTCACTCTGCGTTCCCTGTCATTACAAGTACGACGCACCGAAACGCGCAGCCGCTAGGGCTGCCGACGAAAGTCAGGACTGATCGATGGCACTTGCCGTTTGTAAACACCCCCGACGAAAAGTTACTGCGTACGGGTTGTGCGTGGATTGCTTCCGTACCTGGGTTGCAAAGCGGCGGCCTTCTGAGCTTCACGGATTGACCATTGATCAAGCCGTAGAGATGATGGAGCGCCAGGATAACTCGTGCTATCTTTGTAGCTACGAGTTCTTGCTGAAAATGCCGGTCCTGGAGCACGATCACTTTACGAAGCGTGCCCGTGGATGGGCGCACGAAACTTGTAACCGTAACATCGCAGCGGCGAACGGGTCTCCCGTGCTCCTTCGTCGCATGGCGGATAATCTTGAAAACCCGCCGGGAGACCACTTTTTCCAGGAGGACTAATTGGGTGCCTCCGAACTAGATCATCGATACCAGAAACTCCGCAAATGGGCCAGGGCTAACCTGACGCCCATTTGTTGTTTTTGCGGGGAGTGGATCGATAGGGATCTCAAGTGGCCCCACAAGATGTCCTGGACTGCAAACCACATTATTCCTCTAAATAAGGGTGGGGACCCTTACGATCCGGGGAATATTGCTCCCGCGCATATGACGTGCAATTCTTCCGCCCAAGATGGTGAATTCAAGAAGAAGTTCAAGAAGATCGATTGGTAGGTGACCATGGGATTTGAACCCGGCTCTACTGCCGAAAAGCGTATGCAGAATGTCGTCCAATCAGGCGACCGCCTACAGATCCTTGAAACGATGCTCGAAATGCTCGCTGAGCGATTCGATAAGGCCGCGCCCCGGGATAGCTCGGCTTTGTCTCGCCAGATGCAGCTCGTAATGGAAGAAATCCAGAAGATTCGTGACGACGATGGAGAAGTCGTTGATGAACTCGACATGCTGGACCAACAGTACGGCTGATCCCTTCTAAGGAGGTCCGCGTGCTAGTCAATCTTCAAGAAACTCCGTACGGTAAGTATACGCATGACGGTCTCTTCGGTCATCAGACCCCTCGGATCAACATCGTATCCCCGTACTCCACGAATAACGACTACATCAAGGCTAAGAACTTCCTTGACTTGGTCGGCATTAAGCTTGATCCGTGGCAGCTGTACATTCTTGAGTGCTCCCTGGGACGTCGAGACAACGGTCTGTGGGCCGCTCGTACGCTGGGTCTTGTTATTGCGCGTCAGAACGGTAAATCCGAGTTCGCCGCCGCCCGAATTCTCATTGGTCTCTTCGTTCTCAAAGAGAAGAAGATCATCTACTCCGCGCACCGTAATGACACGGCACACGAAATTTTCGAGCGCGTCGAGGAGATGATTCTGGCTTCTCCGCTTCTGAAGAAGCGTACGAAGCATATCTCCCACACCAACGGTAAGGAAGGCATCCGCACTAATGATGGATGCCAGGTAGTCTTCAAGACCCGTAAGAAGAACTCCGGCCGTGGTTTCTCCTGTGACTGCCTTATTGTCGACGAGGCTATGGATGCTGACCGCCAGTTCGTCAAGGACGTTGAGCCGGTCGTGTCCGCTCGTATGAATCCCCAGATGATCTACATGGGGTCAGCGGGTACTCAGGATTCTCTGGCGTTCGGTGACAAGCGCCGACGTGCTCTCAGTAACTCCCCTGGTCTTATGACGTGGCTGGAGTGGTCTGCGGAGCTTCACAACGATGACTGCGACCTTGACTGCTCTCAGCATCTCCGAATCTGCGATGAGGACTGTGAAGCTCAGGGCATCGACCCTTATACCTGCGAGGAGCATTTCGCGGACAACCTCGAAGCTTACCGACAGACGAATCCCGCTTACGGTATGCGCGTCGACCACGAAGCTATCGTGGAAGAGTGGAAGTCGATGATCGCGGACCTCTCAGGTTTTCACATCGAACGTCTTTCCATCGGTGATTGGCCTGTCGATCTCGTCGAGTTCGGTGTCATCTCCCGTGAAAACTGGGAGAAGGCTCTTCTGGAGGTCAACCCGGTTGGTCAGATCATTTTCGCCGTATCGATGAAGCCTGATCTTACTGGAACTGTCATCACGACAGTCGGATTTACCGATGAGTCTCAGACTGACATAATCGTTCACGCCGAGGAGTACGCCCAGAGTGGTAAAGCCTGGCTGAAGGCTCGGCTAAAGGAACTGAACCTCAAATGGAAACCATACGGGTTTGCCATCGATAGTCGCGGTCAAGCTTCAACCATCATCGAAGACCTAACAGATGATGGTATCACGGTTTACTCGCCATCGTCGCTGGAATACGCACAAGCCTGCGCGCAGTTTGCCATCGGCGTTAGCGGAACCAAGAAGGAACGCGGATACATTCACCACGTCAATGACCCGTGCCTTACGGCTGCCGTCGCTGGTGCCGGGACGCGGAAGCTCTCAGGTCTGGATACAGCCTGGGCCCGCGCACACGACCTAGCGAACATCGTAGCCCTCGAAGCTGCAACCCTCGGAGTCTGGGGCCTCAAACGGGCTGTCAAGGATTCCGCATCCAACCAAATCTTCTTTAAGCGAGCAGGGAGGCGCTAGTGTTCAAACGCGCTTTTAACGCGCTGTTCCCCAAGCTGGAGCGTAGTGCGACTTTCCCACTTTCCCAGTGGATTCAGTACGTCCATAAATACGGGCTGAAGCGACAGTACCCGGTCACAGGTCAGACCCCGAACTCCGAAGGTCCGGCAAATGACTACGTCTACTGGGCTACGCTGTTCTACAAGACCAATCCTATCGTCCAGGCAGTCGCCAACAATCGTCGCCGGGTGTTCTCCCAGGTTACGTTCAAATGGCGTCCGAAGGACTGGGAGGGTACCGAGCATTCCCTCGACGACACTCCCGAGCTTGACGTGCTGGACAACCCCGGCGTGGGCATGACTAAGACCCACATGATGGGTAAGATGATTCAAGATGTCGATATCTGCGGAAACTCCTTCTGGACCAAGGAATATGACCCGTTCCGAGGTGGCTTCCGTATGCGGCGTCTCCGCCCTGACTGGGTTGACATCGTTCTGTCAGCTCCTCCAGAAGAAGCCGTCCAGTCTGATGTTGTCGGGTACATCTACTACCCGGGCGGCCCTGGTAACTCTACGGCTGTCCGCGCATACCTTCCCGAGGAAATCGCTCACTGGGCTCCCGACCCGGACCCCGAGGCGCAGTACCGTGGTATGGCCCCGATGACCTCGCTGATCCGTGATCTTCAGATCGGTGAGGCGGCTACCGAGCACCAGCTGTCATTCTTCCGTCGTGGCGCTAAGCCTTCGTTCGCCGTGATCCTCAAGGAGAAGCTGAACGAAGAGCAGTTCGATGAAGTCATGGAACACTTCGAGCAGTCCCAGATGGGAGCCGAGAACCACTACGGTCCTCTGTTCGTGTCGACTGGTGCGGATATCGTTCCGATCGAAACTGACATGGCTGCTCTGGACATGCAGAACGTCTCCGGTCGTATGGAGACGCACGTTGCGAACGTCTTCGGTGTTCCTTCATCTGTCGTCGGTCTAACCGAAGGCATGAAGGGTTCTAACCTCAACGGAGGTAACTACGAAGTTACCCAGCGAGGCTGGATTAACCAGACGATGCACCCGCTGTGGCAGTCGCTCTGTGAGGCTCTGGAGAACATCGTTCGCCCTCCGCAGTCACGACGCATGGCTGCTAAGAAACTTCGTCTCTGGTACTCATCCCGAGACGTCTCCGCTCTGAATGATGACCGCGAGGAGCGCGCTCGTATTCAGAACATTACTGCTGAGATGATGGACAAACTCGTTCGCGAAGGCTGGGAACCAGAATCCGTGAAGAAGTACGCCCAGTCCAGCAATATTAACGACCTCAAGCACACTGGTCTGATTTCTGTCCAGCTTTACGACCCTGCGGCTGTCACTGAGGCTGCTAAGTCCAACCTGGCTCCAGGCGGGAATGCTCCTTCGGAGAAACCCGCACAACCGAACGTCGACCCTAAAGCGGGTCCGACTACCAAACCGAAGGAATAATCTATATGGCTGACCTTGCTACTGTCACGGTCACCAGCTCGGGTGTCACCCTTCAGGACGACGTTGCTGCTGCCGCTGGCGGCGACACGGTCGAGCCTGGCGCGCTTATGCTGGTTACCAATGCCCACGCGACGAACCCTCGTACCGTCACCCTCGTGACGCCTGAAGTCCGCGACGGGGATCTTACCGTCCAGGACCGAGCGGTTGTTGTTGCAGCGCTGACCACGGAAATTATCCGCGTCCCTGCTTCCGCTACTTACAAGAACGTCGATGGTCTCGTTAACGTGACCTACAGCGACTCTGCTGCTGACCTGACGGTTCTTGTCATCAAGTAAGGAGTCCGGTATGAGCGAAATGCAGTACCGCTCCCTTCCAGCTGACAATCTTCGGGCCCAGGATGACTCGGTCACCCTGACTGGACACTTCAGCGTATTCAACGAGTTCTACCCAGTGTACGAGCGAGGTAAGTACTTCCTCGAACGTATCGCTCCGGGTGCCTTCGATGAAACGCTTCGGACCAACAAGCCGAAGGTTCTGTTCGAGCACGGTTACGACGCTCAGATTGGCCGTAAGCCGATTGGTACCGCCAAGGTTGTCCATGAGGACTCCCGAGGTGCTTACTACGAAGCTGAGCTGTTCCATGAGTCGTCTTACGTCAAAGATCTCATCCCTGCTATCCGCGCTGGCGAATTTGCCGCGTCGTTCGGGTTCATGGTCGAAGACAACGGCGAGATCTGGGATAACCACCCTGAGCGATCTAGCTACAACCCTGAAGGTCTTCCCGAGCGGACGATCACGAAGGTTCGTGTTAGTGAGTTCTCGGTCGTGCTTGATCCTGCAAACCCGTCTGCTACGGCAGGCATCCGGTCTCTGACCGACAAATACTCTCAGCGGAACGAAGTTCCCGTTGAAGAACCAACTCTCGAAGACGCAGATGACTCTGAGGTCGTCGTTGATGACGCGGACGGTGAGGCTCCTGAAGCCCCGGAAGCTCCCAGCGAGGCAGACCAGGTCGAGGACGCTCCAGAGGGTACTGATGAAACCGAGGAGGCGGACATTCCGTCTGCCCGATCAACTGATTCACTTATCAAAAAGGAGACTCCAAACATGGAGAACCGTATGACCGTCGAGGAGCGCGCCGCGCGAGTCGACGCTATCCAGGAGCGTCTTGAAGAGATCGCTAACGACTACGACGGCGAAGAGCTTCCCTTTGAGCGCCAGGCTGAGTGGGACGAGCTTGTCGAAGAGCGTGACGCTCACGAGCGCGGCATCCGCGAGACCGAGCGTCGTCGGGCGGCCCTTGGCAACGCTGCGGCTGACGGCCGTGCTGTCGAGTCCGGCCGCTCCGCTCCGAACGTTATTGTTCGTCCGGACAACCTGCACGACTACACCGCCCTCCGTTCGATGGACCCCGAGGCGCGTGCCCGCAAGGCGTACGACAACGCTCAGCGAATCATCGACCGCACGAACTTCGCTGCGTCGACCCGTTCCAAGGAAGACAACCAGGAGCACGTTACCAAGCTCCTCAACGGTGCGTACGTTGACAAGGGTGCTCTGTCTGAGCAGCTTATGCGTACCTCCCACCCGAAGTACAAGGAAGCCTTTGCTCGTTGGATGGCTTCGGGTGGTACTGAAACCCGAGACATGAACATTGCTACCCCGGCTGATGGTGGCTACGGTGTTCCGTTCGATCTGGACCCGACCTGGATTCTGACGACTGACGGTGCGGTCAATCCGCTTCGCCAGATCGCCCGTGTCGAGAAGGTCTCCGGTACCCACATCCGTCTGATCACGACCGCTGGTGTCACGGTTAACCGTGACGGTGAAGCTGTGGCGGTCGACGGTACGCCTTCTCCGCAGCTCGCGAACCCTGAGTTCAACGCTGGCCGCGTGTCCGGCTACGTTCCGTTCTCGATTGAGCTGGGCGATGCCTATGCCGGTCTTGAGGGCCAGCTGACGCGCGCGCTCGCTGAAGCCAAGGCTGAGGAAGAGGCCGCGACCTTCGTTACTGGTTCCGGTAACGGTCTGACGGGTGTCCAGGGCCTCAACCAGCTGTTCGTTGAGAACGCGGGCTCTGAGGTTGAGACGGGTGCTGCTGGCGTCTTCGACTCCGGCGACATCTACGCCCTTGACGACGCTCTCGCTCCTCGTCACCGCGCTAACGCGTCGTTCCTCGCGTCGAAGCCTATCTACAACGCTGTGCGCCAGCTGGGCTCCGACACCGATGGTGGCGACCTCTGGGTGCGTCTGGCTGCGGGCCTGCCTCCGGAGCTGATCGGCTACTCCGCTCGCGAGATGTCGGAGATGCAGACCGTTACGACCAGCACCACCCTTCCGTTCCTGATCCTCGGTGACTTCCAGAAGTACCTGATCGTGGACCGCATCGGTATGCGCGTCGTCATGGACGACCTCGTTAAGGACCCGACCACGAACACCCCGACCGGTCAGCGCGCTCTCGTCGCGTTCTGGTGGAACGGTGGCGGCTTCATTGACGGCAACGCGTTCCGCGGCCTGTCGAACAACGACGGTGCCTAATTAGTCTGGTGAGTGGGCTCTTGTCTGGGCCCACTCACCGTCCCCTTTCCTTACTGAGGAGAATACATGGCTAAGCAGGCCAAGAAAAGCTTTACCATTACTGCTGGTGGCCGTACTTACGCCATCGGTACTGAGAAGATCTACGCGGACACGAACCCCGTGGTTCTTGCTAACGCTGACATGTTCGCTACGGTGACTGAGCGAGCTGGCGCGACGCTGGCTACCCCCGTTCCTGTCGCGGGCACGCCTACTGCCACAACTTGTGCTGTTACCTGGGCGAATGTCGCTAACGCTGACTTCTATACGGTCACCACTTCCCCCGCAACCGTTACTCGCGTCGTGACTACAGAGGCCGTTTCTCTGACCGGTCTTACGACTGCAACTGAGTATGACGTCATCGTTGTTGCCGGTGCCCACAACCCCGAGCTTGCCGACTCCGCTGCTGGCGAAGACACGTTCACGACCGCTTAGGAGCTAGCATGTGGTATGAAGTTACCTCTGGTCCCCTCGCGGGACGACGCGTCAATCTCTCGCTAGTCGGAGCGCTGCTCGTTGTGGAAGCATCAGAAGGTGACTTCTACGTCCACGCATCTGTCAACGCGACGGCTACTTCGTTTGCACAGCTCGACGGTCCTTATGCATCAGAAGAACTGGCCGAGGCTGCCCTTGACGCCATGATCGCTCCCGAGGTGATTCCGTAATGAGTAACCGAGACATCTACGTCGCCGTCCGGACGTTCCTCACGGAGCTTGACGGTAAGCGAATCAGTGTCGTCGCCGACAAAACCTTCGTACGGCACGGCCACCCACTTCTTGAGGGAAGGGAGAACCTTTTCAAGAAGGTTGTTCCTCATTACGAAGTCGAGGCTCC
>Ga0105042_100049_pt1 | contig 13009 bp, 26 predicted proteins | sample LS_165metaG_FD_91487 | JGI IMG/M metagenome (GOLD analysis project Ga0105042, IMG submission 91487) | Switchgrass associated microbial communities from Austin, Texas, USA - LS_165 metaG | ecosystem: Host-associated > Plants > Phyllosphere > Phylloplane/Leaf | place: USA: Austin, Texas | collected... | reverse complement strand
CGGCTCCCTGAACGGCCAGTTCCACAACGGCGACGGCGTCTACCAGAAGGCCGTCAGCCGTTCCAGCTCACGCATCCACGGTTACGGCCGCCCGGCGTACGCCGCGGCCAGCAAGGAGGACGACATGCCCGAACCGAAGGACCTCTGGAACTGGGATGGGATCGCGGCGCCGCCGTGGATCGCCGAGGACGGCAACAAGAACTGGACCCCGGCGTCGTACCTGCACTGGGCGTACCGGAACCTGGCCAACGCCAACGCCAAGCTCGACGCGCTCGTCAAGGCCAGCGGCCAGAAGGTCGACGTCGACGAGGCCGCGATCGTGTCCGGTGTCCTCGCCGGCCTGTCCCCGGCCGCGGTCGCCCAGGCGGTCGCCGACGCGCTGCCGCCCGAGCTGGCCAAGCAGGTCGTCGACGAGCTGAAGACCCGTCTCCAGTCCTGACCCCGCTCAACCCCTGATGCCCCGGCCGTACGGCACGGGGCTTTCTCATGAGGAGACCCATGTTCACTCCCGAGTTCCTCAAGGACGCGGTCGAGCGCGCCCTCCGTACCGCCGCGCAGGCCCTCATCGTCTTCTTCGGCGCCGACATGACCGGCGTCCTGGCGGTCGACTGGAAGGCGGCGTTCTCGGTCGCCGCTGGCGCCGCTGTGGTGTCGCTGCTGACCTCGGTCGTCGCCTCGGGTGTCGGCACCAAGGGCACGGCCGGGCTGGTGCCGTCGAAGGGCGACGCCAGCGAGTAGCCTGATATTGAGGACGGCTCTCATCATTGAACGCCCCCGGTTCCCTCTTCGGAGGGGCCGGGGGCGCTTTCGTTGTGTCCGGGGTCAGTGGCAGCGCTCGGCCGTGCCGACAACGGACATGAACACGATCGTCCCACCAGCGATCCACTGGCTGTAGGTCGGCCAGCAGCCCGACCCGATCGCCTGCAGCGCACGCTCAGCACGGTCGCTGCTGCTCACCCAGTCGGGGACGGGGTTGAGCGGACGCTCACACGCATGCTCCCACTCGGCGATCAGCCAGTCCCGCGCGTCTTCCGGGGTGGAGCAGGTGGCGGCGATGAGCCGAGGTGACTTGATCAGCCAGTCGACGGTACGTACCGGGGGGCGGTCCGGGCTGTGCTGGTCGAGGCTGTCGGTCTTCCCGAGCCGCTCCCACTCCTGCCCGCTGCCCGACCACCGGTAGCAGTGGTAGTGCGTGGGCTGCGTGCCGGTCCGCTTGGTGCCGTCCGGGGCGACCGAATAGCTCATCAGGTCTGCCGGGCCAGCTCGACCAGCGCGAACATGTCGACCAGCTTACGGGTTCGCGCCGTTACTCGCCCGCTCCTTGAGCTTGCGGGGAGCGTCAATCCTGCCCATCACCAAACGCGGATGCCAGTAGCTGATACCCACCCGCTCACCAGGCGCCACACAGAAGATCTGGAACCCGTTCGCGCCCTCGAACTCCTCGTTCCCCTCAGCGAACGTCTCCGGATCCCAGGCGCCCACCTCGGTCATCTCCAGGAACCACGCGCCGAGCTCGTACTCGTCGGCGAACGTCTCGACCCCTTGGCCGCGGCGGCCGAGCCGGTACGTCACCTCGTAGGTGCATCCCTGGGGCGGGTAGGTCACTCGATCACTCCGTCTCCTCGGCAGACCCCGCAGGTGTCCCCTGATGGGCCGGTGCCGGTCCCGTTGCAACCCGGGCAGGTCCGGGTCGGTGGTGTGCTGTGCTTGCCCACTGTGCCATCTCCTGCGGTCGGGTGGCCATGGTAGGTCGGTACTCCGCGCGGGGACTATGCCCCGGCGGGTGCGAGTCCGGTAACGGCCACGGCCCCGATCTCCTCATCGGAGGCCGGGGCCGTTTCGTCGCGTCCGGGGGTCAGTCGGTCTTCGGGTGGGCTATACCGGACTTGACCACGTGATCGCCGCGCACGTACGCCCACTCATACGACGTGCCCTCGTGCGTCGCCCAGCTCTCCAGCCATGCCTGTGTGTTCGCGCCGATCTTCGCGTCGGCTTCGCTCTGGTCGGCGGCCTGAATCTCCACCTGCCTTATGCCGGCCCACGGTGGGAGCGCAGGTGTGACGGTGAACTGGTAGCGGTAGCCGTTCACTTCCCGGTCCCGTCGCATCCCCGGCACGTCCTCCACCGTGTCTCCTTCGTGCCGTCCGGCTTGGTGACCACGTAGCTCTGCTGGCCGCTGCCGTGACAGACGCGGCACGGCATCTTCACCTTCTCGGTCTTCTTCGCCATGATGCCCTCCTCGGGATGGGGACCTCTACCACGTTGGCGCATCTCGTCGGGGTTGACCACGGCCCCGGGTGCGCGCCTCGAACCCGGGGCCGTGGTGTCTGGGGGGTTCGCCGGACCCGACCCCCGGGGGGCGTGGGGCAGGTCGGGCCCGGCGACCGTCCGGGCGGTCCCCCTCAGGAACCCGGACCTCTCAGGGGGAGATCTGCGCGCCTCATGGCGCCTTCGCGGAGCAGCTTGTACACCTCGGGGCGCGAGTACCGGCGATGCCCGCCCGGCGTACGAAAGACCGACAGCCGCCCCTCCTCGGCCCACCGGGAAACCGCCCGCGGGTCGACAGCGAACAGCTTGGCGACCTCCCCGGTCGTCATGGTCTCGGTGAAGTCAACGCCGTCTACGAATGTCACAAGCTCTCCGTCGTCGAGGGGGTGGTGCCGGCCCGGCGCACCACCTTCCGGGGTCAGCACGCCGGGCCGGGAGGTTGTGGACGGGCGCCGCGCCGGGCCCGTCCACGTTCTAGGGCCGCCGCGGCGGCATCCAGCCGGTCTCCAACTGGCGGCCGAGCTGGTCGGCGGTCTCGGTCTCAAGGAACCAGTCGAGGCCGACGTCGGCGAAGTAGTGGCCGGTGTGCTCGCCGAACCAGATCGGCACGCGAGGGAAGCGGCGCTTCAGCGCGGCGACGGCGGCCTGGTGGTCGACGGCCGGGGCCGGGTCGCTACCGGGGATCTGATGGCCGCTCACGGGGATCACAGGCGCGCCGGGTCTGAGGCGGCGATCTGGGCCTGCTTCTCGGCCTGCTTGTCGAGCTCGGCACGCAGGTCGTCGGCCGTGTCGCCGTAGAGCGTCCTGTCCAGGCCTCGTGAGTCCTCGTGGCCGGTGAGCTGCCGCTTGCGCTTGGCGGTCCACCAGTTCGGGCTGCCGGTGTGGTCGCGGGTGCGGCCGAGCAACCAGTCGCGCCCGTAGGTCTGCTGGAGCTCGTCCATGATCTGCTCGTCGTTGACGGCCATGGGGATCATCTCCCGCTTTCAGGTGCCGGGCTGGGGATTCCCGGCGGGGATTGGTGTACTCACAGCATCACCCGCACGACTGCGAGTGTCAACGCACATGTGCGTTTTTCCTGGAATCCAATGTGACGATCACGTTGCACCGTGCGACACTTTCGGGCATGCCCACCGTTCGACAGCGCCGACTCGGCACGGAGCTGAGGAAGGCCCGCCGCGCCGCCGGGCTCACGCTCGAGCAGGCAGCCGAAGCCCTCGGCATCGCGCACACCACGATGGGCCGATACGAGAGCGCCGAGCACCGGCCGACCCTCGCCCGCGTCACCGAAATGCTCGGCCTGTACGGCGGCGACGAGGCGACACAGCTCGCCATCCTCGAGCTCGCACGCAAGGCACGGGAGCGCGGCTGGTGGGCGCCGTACGGCGGTGTCCTCGACCTATCGTTTGTCGAAGTCGAGGACGACGCCTCGAGGATTCTGACCTGGCAGACCCAACTCATTCACGGGCTACTCCAGACCCCGGAGTACACGCGGGCGCTCATCCGCATGGACACCGACGACGACGAGCAGGTCGGCGAGAGGCTCGAGGCCCGTGAGCACCGGAAGGCGATCCTCGCTCGAGACACCGCGCCACAGCTCGAGCTCGTTCTCGATGAGGCTGCATTGCGGCGGCCGGTCGGCGGCCCCGACGTGATGCGCGGTCAGCTCCGCTCCCTCCTCATCGCTGGCGAACGGTCGAACGTGACTGTCCGAGTGCTGCCGATGGAGGTGGGCGAGTACCCGTTCATCGGCCATGGGTCCGTTACGATCTTCGGATTCGCCGCCGAGTCGGAGCCCGACGTGGCGTACCTCGAGTCCTTCGCAGGTGGCCTGTTCGTAGAGGACGTCGGTCAGGTGCGAACCTGTAGGGAGAAGTTGAACCGCATCTCCGATCTCGCCCTGTCGGCTGAGGAGTCGGCGGACCTGATCGGAGCGATCGTCAAGGAGTGACCAGTCCCCATGTCCAATCCCCAGGGCACCGCGCTGCGTTGGCGCAAGGCCAGCCGTAGCAGCGGAACCGGCAGTGAGTGCGTCGAGGTCGCCAACCTCGAGGCTGGCGTTGCCGTCCGCGACAGCAAGAATCCGACCGGTGGCACGCTCACCTTCGGCCGTGCGGAGTGGCGTACGTTCGCTGCTCGAGCGCGGTCCGGCGAACTCGACTAGTCCGCGAACGATAAGAGCGCCCGGCAGGACGCCGGGCGCTCTTCCAATCCCCGCACCATCGTACGGGACAAGTCGGACGGTGCCGAAGGGTCAGGCGTTGTCCGGGATCATCACCGGCGGCTGCTCCGTGACCGGCGCTGGGATGGCGGGCGCGGCCGGAGCGACAGGAGCGGGCGCCGGGACGATGCCGCTCGACGACTGGTGCGCCACGTACATCGCGGACGCGAGGACGGCAAGGACGCCGAGCAGGGCCACGAAGGACCCAGCGAGGATCAGGCGCTGCCGCAGGGTGAGGGTGTCGGACGGTTCGGCGTGCTCGGGTCCGCGCCACTCGAAGTCGCCGATGTAGTTGTCGTGCATGGCGGTCTCCCCGTTTCGGTGTTGGATGGTCGTTCAGGCGGCGCGGTTGACGTCCGCGGGCGGGATGGTGGCGCCGGGCATGTAGCCGGCGAGTGAGATGGGCTGTGCGGCGGGGCGGCGGCGGGCGCGCCAGCCGGAGATGACGGCGAGGGTGTCGCCGGCGGCGAACCATCCGGCCCAGACGATCCACACGAGCCAGATCAGGCCGAGGTCGTAGGGGAAGTCGAATCCCGAGTCGACGGCCATGACGACGCGGAGGCCGACGTACAGGATCGTGTGGGCGATGATCGCGATGGTGGCGCGTCGGCGGAGCTCGGTCATGACGCACCACCGATCCGGGCGAGCCCGCGGCGGATGGCAGCGGCGAGGCGGCCTGCGCGGCGACCGGCCGTCTGTGCGGCCCGTACGGTGGCCCGGGTGCGGCGAGCGGTGCCGGTGGTGGTGGTCGACCAGACGGTGGCGACCACGGTGAGCACAGCGAGCGCGACGTGGAACGAGGTGACGCGGCGGCGCGGCGCCAGCCGGGGACGTGCGGGAATCACTTCGGGAGATGCCGTAGTGATGACCGGCTTGGGCCCGGCAGGCTTCATGGATTCCTTGACCACTGCCGCCGGCGGCTTCTCAGCCTTCGGCGCGGGCTCGGCGGCCGGCTTCGGCTTGACGACCGGCGCGGGCGGGGTGCTCGCCTTGACGAGCCGGTTGATCCGGCCGCGCGCCCTCCGTACGGGCTTCGTCAGCGCGTCGAGGAACTCCCGGACGTCGTCGAGCGACGCGGCGCCGTCGTAGCGGTTGACCAGCTCGCGCAGCTCGGCCAGCAGCTCGGCGCCGGTGGCCTCGGCGGTGATGGTGGTGCCCGACATCCCGGCTCCATGTATGCGGTTTCCGAAACATGGTCGAGACCATGTCCTGACAACCACATACAATAGACGGCATGACGGACCTTGACCAGCCCCTCGCCGGAGGAATCTACGCGCGCCTCTCGTTGGCCATGATGGGCGACACGACGAACGTGGACGACCAGGAGCAGATCGGCCGCAAGTTGCTTGGGCCGGGCGTCGTCATCGCCGATCGGCACGTCTGGAAGGACAACAGCCGCTCCGCGTGGCGCCGGGACCGGAAGCGCCCCGGATGGGACGACATGCTGGCCGCGATCGAACGCGGCGAACTGAACAACGGGCTGCTCGGGGTGTATCACGGGGATAGGCTCGCGCGTCAGCCTCGAGACCTCGAGGACCTGATCGACGTGGGCGAGCCGGCCGAGTTGACGCTGGTGTTCCCCACCGGGCGGTACAACCTGGCCGACCCCGACCACCAGATGATGCTGCGCTGGATCATCTCGCGGGCCAAGAACGAGGTCGACCACCTGAGTCGGCGCCTGAAGAACGGACGCCGGCGGCGCTGGGAGGCGGGTCTCGTGCGTGGCGGTGGCCGCGGCGGCCGGCCGTACGGCTTCGAAACCGACGGTGTCACGCACGTCGCCGATGAGACCGCCGAGATATGCGCTGCGGCGCCGCGACTCCTCAATGGGGACCGGTCGCTCACGATCGTCAACGAGTGGAACGATCGCGGGCTGCGGACGACGGCGGGCGGGCTGTGGACGCACGGCACGTTCAAGGCGATGATGCTCCGCCCGCGGTACGCCGGCCTGATGCCGGACGGCGAGACGCGTGCGGCATGGGAACCGGTCCTCGACCGGGACACCTGGGAGGGCGTCAAGGCTGTGCTCGAGCACCGGGCGGCGCTGTTCGGTGCGGACACCACGAACGCCAAGCACCTGCTCTCCGGGATCGCTGTCTGCGGTGTGTGCGGTACGCCGATGGAGGCCGGTCACACGCCCAAGAAGGCGCTCATCTACAAGTGCAAGAAGCGCGGGTGCATGAAGATCGTGCGCTCACTCGATCATGTGGACGGGTACGTCATCGGGAACGTGCTGGGCCTGCTCCAGAGCGACCGGCAGATGGACAGGCTGCAGCAGCCCGACGACCCGAAGTTGGCAACCGAGATCGCCGCGCTGCAGGCACGGAAGGCTGAGGCCGAAGAGCAGCTGCGCCGCCTCGTCGACAACCCCCACGTCAAGCCGGAGCTTCTCGTGGAGTCGCTCGAGGGGTTCGACCGCCGAATTGGGGAGCTGCGGGAGAGGATCGGTCTGTCCGCGCGCCGGCGGTTGCTGATCCGGCACGCAAGGCTTGATGTCGCGGGATGGGATGCGCTGCCCCTGGACACCCGCCGGTCGCTGGTGCGGGCGTCCTTTACGGTGACGATCCTCCCGGTGGGACGGACGGGTCGTCGAGGCTTCGATCCGGCGGGGGTTCGCCTCGAGCCCGTGACCGGCTAGCGGCACAGCAATCGCACGTCGATGGTGATCACCCGGAGGTTCGCGACGCAGGTAGGCCGGACCTTGGTGGCAGTTGGGGGCACCTGAAACTCTGACGGTGGTGCTGGTTGAGCGGGCGAGGGCGAGGGCGCTTTTGGGGGGCCGTCCAGGCCCAAGGCGGGCTTGACGGCGGGCGGCGTGATGACGATCGGTAGGGCGACAACGCGCGGTGGCTGCTCGGGCCGAGGGCGGCGCGGCTGTGGTCGCTGACCTGTCGTCGGCGGGGTGGACGGCTGTGGCACGGGTGCGCTGATGCTCGGCCGGGGCCCGGCGGTCGGCGGCTGCTGGTTGCCGCCGATGCCGATGGCGAGCGCGGCCACTCCGGCGCCGAGTGCGACGGTGACACCCCCGACCGCGGCCGTGATGCCGGGGCTCTCCCTGACCGCCTCTCGGAGTGCGCCAGCGGCGCCGACGGTTCCGGTCCAGACCGCCCCCCGGTTGATGCGCCGCATCCAGGCGCGCCGGCGCAGCGCCGCGAGCTCTTCGTCGCCCGCCTCCACGCGCTCGATGGCGGCCTTGACGGTGCCGATCTTTGCCTCGATCTGCCGGGTGGCCTCCATTGATCGCTTGGTGGTCTCCTGGGACTGTCTGGTGGCCTCCTTCGACTCGTGGTGGAGAGTCTCTAGGCAGTGGAGTTGCTCGTACAGGTCTAGCTCGTCTCGGTCGTTCAAGTCCGCTCCCCGTGGCGACGACGGTGTCAATGGGGGCGCGCTCGCGGATTCGCGCACGGTGTCTGATGTTGCTACTGCGGTCCGAGTTCTGTCAGGACGTCGGTTAGACAGGGTTTTGTCACCATGTAATTACTGGCAGAGACGTACCGGAAGGCGTGAATTACTAACCGATGTCGCGTTGTCGGTCCCTGGTGTCGCTGAGCCGTCGCAGTAGAGATTCCAGGTCTTGGACCTGTTGCCGCTGCTCGCGGACCTCTTGTCGCAGTGTCTTGACCATGTCGGCCAGCTCGGCGTTGGTCGGGGTCGGCTCTGTAGGTTCGGGCCTCGACGGCTCTGGTTCTGCCGTCACCTTGAGGGTGACCTCCCTGCCGTCGGCGAGTGCGCGGATGCTGCCCGACGCGAGCCGCAGGGCGCTCTCCATTCGCGCGAGCGTTCTCGCGCTGTAGCGGTCCGTTCGGGCGCTCTCGATCGCCTGAATGCGGTCGATCGACGGGCCGCCTGCGGCAGCAACGTCGAGTTGGGTCATGCCGAGGTATTCGCGTCGTCGTCGAACCGCTTCCGCGACGCGCTCCCATCCAGCCATGGTGTCCACCCGCAACATGATGGCAGGCATGATCAGGCGTGTATAGGCGTGCCCTGGGTCCAGGTAAGTAACCTGTGGCAAGCGGTAACGCCTGGTTAGACCTGAATCACGCACGTCTTTAGTTTTCGGGCTTGTTTCACGCCTGATCACGCCTTAGAGTGTAGCCATGACGCACACCCCCACCGGCGGCCAGAACGGCGCCGCGATGCGAGCCATCCGGAGACGGAGTGAGCTAACGGTGCGCCAGATGTGCGACCTGCTCAAAGAGCAGGAGGGGATCAGGATCCACCCGAACAGCTATCGCAACGTTGAGACGAACGCTCGCGGCGCGAGCGACCAACTCATCGGCGGAGTCGCGAGGGTACTGAAGGTCCCCACGGTCGCACTACTGCGCGCACCGGCCGACGCAGACATCGAGCTCTCGGCATGACGCCGGCACCGAAGCGCGGTGAGGGCTGGACCTGCGACTGCGGAACCTTCAACGGGTCCGATCGCCGCCTGTGCATCGGATGCGGGCAGCCTCCCTCTCCGAACTCGATCGCGCCGTTCGAGTTCCACACCGGCCAGATCGTCCGCACGGTCACACGAGGAGGCGCCCCCTGGTTCGTCGCAAAGGACGTCTGCGCCGTGCTCGGGATCGGCAACCACCGCCAGGCGATCAGCTACCTCGATGACGACGAGAGGGGGGTCATTACTAATGACACCCCTGGCGGTGAGCAGCAGACGGCAGTCGTCAATGAGCCCGGCCTGTACTCCTTGATCCTCCGTAGCCGCAAGCCAGAGGCTCGGGCGTTCAAGCGCTGGATCACACACGAGGTGCTCCCCGCGATCCGCCGCACTGGCTCGTACGGTGCCCCACGGTTCGAGGTCCCTCGCACCCTGCCCGAGGCGCTCCGCGCGTACGCCGCCGAGGTCGAGGCGCACGACGAGACCCGAGCGGCCCTCGAAGTAGCTGCGCCAGCTGCTGACGCCTGGCAGGTGCTCGCGTCCGCTGACGCCGACTACTCGGTCCGCGAGGCGGCGTTCATCCTCAACCGCGACCCCGCGATCGACACCGGCCAGCGGCGCCTGTTCGACGAGATCCGCCGGATGGGGCTCATCGACTCCCGGGACATCCCATACGCCAGCCACGCCCGGCACGTGCGCCTGCGCGCCCGCTCGTACACGAACCCGGCCACGGGCGAGGAGATGACCGCGAAGTCGCAGGTCCGCGTTACCGCTGACGGCCTCGCCTACCTGCACCGGAAGCTCGGGGGTTCCCAGCCGCTACAGCTCGACGCCGCGGGGGGTGCGTGATGGGCGTGAGCGAGCAGCCGAAGCGGATCCGGACTCGCGAGCAGGCGATCGAGGCCGGCCTTCAGAACTGCCGGGAGATGGGCTGGCAGCTCACGGACGAACAGGCCGCGCGGAACGCCGCCCTGCTCCGCCCGTACATGCCTCTGCTCTTCCCAGACCTGGCCGCCTGACACGTATGTGGCCCGCCGGGGCGCAACCCGACGGGCCGGTGCGGGAGCAACCCGCACTCGAATTCTAGATGGGAGCAGCTCAATGCAGGACTTTAAGCGGGGCGACAAGGTCCGCATCACCATCGACGCCGAGGTCGCGCACACGAGTGGCGATCTCCTCAGTTACACCTATCCCCTCCGCGAGGGGGTCGACTTCAAGAGCGTCGGGCTCAGCTCTACCGTCGTCACCGTCGAGCTCATCGCCTCAGCCGAGTGGCCGCCGCAGGTCGGCGACCTCTGGCGGGACCGTGAGGGTGACCTGTGGCTCGCGACCCGCTCCTACGACGACGTTCGGATGGTCTGTTCAAACGGTGGCGGGGAGACGACCTGCCGACCCGGCGAGCTTGGCATGTACGGCCCGCTCACCCTCGTGTACCGCGAGGAGGCGAGCGAGTCATGACCCCGAACGTCGAGCTGCTGCGGCTCACCCTCAAGCAGATCGAAGCGGAGCCGCACGCCTGGGACCAGACCAACTGGCGCACCCAGAACCCCGGATGCGGCACGGTCATGTGCTTCGCCGGATGGGCGGTCACGCTCGCGGGCGGCAACTGGTACTCCTCTGCCGCCGACGCTCACCGGAGCTGGCTGTTCGCCGAGGAAGGTGACGACCGGGGCGACCTGATGGCCTTCACGAGAGGCGTCGTGATCGGCGCGCGCTGGCGGGCCCGCCGTGTGCTGGGTCTGGACGGCGACCAGGCGGACCGCCTGTTCGCGCACGACAACACCCTCGCCGACCTCAACCGGATCGTTGACGAGCTCTGCGCGGGGGTGGAGTCGTGAAGACCAACCTCCTGTACCGCCTGCTCCCAACCCGTCTCGCGCAGGACTCGGGCGACTACCCGATCCCCGTCGCGGACGCCGCCGAGATCCTCCAAGAGCTGCGCGCGGACCCACCGGGCCCCAAAGGCTACTCACAGGCGCGCCGCCTCAACCTCGCCGACGACCCCTCCTACTGCTGTGAGGCGCACGAGCGGCTGACCGATCGGCTCCGCGCGTTCGGCGGCTCGGGCGCCGTCGGAGAGAACGTCGCCGCCGCCTTCGAGCGGCGGATCCGGGAGCTGGACGCCCAGTGCCCCAAGGCGGCCCGGCCGGAGGTGACCCCGTGAGCATCCTCGCCTCCGCTGAGCTCCACTGGGGCGTCGCCTACACCCTCCCCGGTGAGAAGACCGAGCGTGTCGACCCCGTCGGCGGTCCGTCCGAGGCCGCCCGGCTGATCCGCGAACTGAAAGAAGACCACGGCGTCACCGCTGAGCGGGTCGGCCACTACGAGACCCCCTGGGAGCGGATGTGACCACCGTTGCCGCCGACCGGCTGATGTACGCCTCCCGGCTCCGCGCCGCCGAGGACCTCGCCGTCGGCCACACCCAGGGGAAGGTCACCGAAGCCGAGCTCGGCATCCGCCTGCACGAGCTCGCGCCGCGCCTGTCCCCCTACGAGCAGCAGCACCGGTTCGAGCAGCTGGTCGAGGCGATCCAGTACCGGCAGGACGTCCACGACGGCATGGTCACCCCGGCCGAGGTCGAGCCGCGTCTCGCCCAACCGGAGGTGCTCGCCGACCACGCCGCCAAGCGGGTCGACGTCGCCCTCCACGACCTCGTCGGGGGTGGGCTGTGACTGTCCCCATGCTCATCGACCGGTGGCTGATCCGCCGTCAGCTCGAACGGCTCGCCCGCTACTCCCTCGAAGGCCGCCTCCCCGACCGGCAGGTGGCGCCGCTGCTTGAGCAGCTCGCCCCGCAGCTGCCCCGCGACGAGCGGCCAGACGCCTACCTGATGCTCGTGCACGCCGTGGCGATGCGGTCCTTGTGGCCATGCTCGGACACCCGCCAGCAGGTCCGTACCGCCCTCGACGCGCTCGTGGAGGTCCGATGACGACCATCACGGAGCCGGGCGTGTACGACATGCCCGCCGAGGAGTACCACGCCGACCCGGTCGAGGGCGGGTCGCTGTCGTCGACCGGAGCGCGGCGCCTGCTGGAGATGGCGCCCGCCCGGTGGCGATACGAGCAGGCCCACCCGACCGCGCCGACGCCGCAGATGATCCTCGGCACCGCCGTCCACTCTCTGACCCTTGGCAGCGGACCCCAGGTTGTGGAGATCGAAGCCGACGACTGGAAGACCAAGAAGGCCAGGGAGACGCGCGATGAGGCGCTGGCGGCCGGGAACGTGCCGCTGCTCACCGCCGACTACCACCGGGCGTACGCGATGGCGACCGCCGTCCTTGGGCACCCGGTCGCCTCGAAGCTGTTCTCCTACCAGCGCGGGAAGCCAGAGCAGGTCCTCGTGTGGCACGACGCCGAGTTCGGGATCTGGCGGCGGTCGATGGTCGACCACCTCCCTCACGCCGGCTCGGACTGGCCGATCCTCGCGGACCTGAAGACGACGGCCGCCGCCTCCCCAAAGGCGCTCGCGAAGACGGTCGCGCAGCACGGCTACCACCAGCAGGCCGCCTTCTACCTGGACGGGTACGAGGCGCTGTTCCCCGGGACGAACCCGGCGTTCCTGTTCGTGTTCGTCGAGTCCGCCCCGCCGCACCTGGTGTCCGTCGTCGGCCTCGATGAGGACGCCCTGCACCTCGGCGCCGAGCTGAACCGGCGCGCGATGGAGATCTACCGCGACTGCACTGCCGTGGACATCTGGCCCGGCCACTCCACCGAGATCACGTACCTGTCGCTGCCCGGATGGGCGGCCCGCCGGATTGAGGAGCCCGTCTGATGACCGAGATCGCCACCCGCCCGGCCGAGACGATCGGCGCGTTCGACCCGCGCGATGAGAAGGTCCTGCAGTACCTCGGGCTGAACCCCCATGACCCGAAGTCTCGCGCGGTCGTCGCTGTGGCCCGCCGCTACGACCTGGACCCGCTGCTCAAGCACGTGGTTCTGATCCTCTCGAAGAAGACCGGCAAGAGCGACGTCTACATCACCCGCGACGGGCTGCTGCACACCGCGCACGCCTCCGGGCAGCTCGACGGGATCGTGGTCGAGCAGGAGCCGACCTTGTCCGAGGACGGCAAGGAGTGGGTCGCCCGCGTCTCGGTCTACCGCAAGGACATGCGGCACCCGTTCACCTACCCGGGCCGGTACCCGGTG